>JACLAB010003654.1_pt1 | contig 42485 bp, 25 predicted proteins | sample 8027921 | NCBI WGS metagenome assembly JACLAB01 (sample SAMN15725117, study PRJNA655200) | protist metagenome | isolation source: fluorescence activated cell sorting (FACS) single amplified genomes of... | place: USA: West Boothbay Harbor, Gulf of Maine | collected 2000-07-19 | reverse complement strand
TCGTCGCCTACGAGGTCAAAACGCGACACATGCCAATTGGTCAGTCCATCATCGCGTCATCATGGGTCGATACACCCGCCATCGCGATCGCGATCGCGCCCGAACGCGCGCGCGCAACGTCACGCATAAAACACCCATATGCATCCACGCCTCGCGCGCGCCCTCGCGCCCTCGCCCTCGCGCGCACTCGACGCCCTCAGTCGACGTCATCCACCCCGCCGCCGCCTTATCCACCGGCGCCCTGTACGCGCGACGCGACGCGCGACGACGGCCACCAGGCCACCGCGCGATGCCCTCTCGACGCCGCGCGCGCGCGCGCGTGAAGGATAAAAAATACCACCATCCACGCGCGCGCGCGCATCGCGCGCGCACCCATCGCGCGCGCGTCACCCCTCGCCATCACCCCGAGCGCGACCGATGACGTCGCCTCGCATCGCATCGCATCGCAATCGTCGTCGTCGTCGTCCCGCGAATGACGACGATCGCCATCTATCACACACATATATATATACGTACCGTGGCGTTCACGCGTCGGTGCACGACGGCCGATCGCGCGGTGAGTGAGCTGGACATCGTCGTCGTCGTCGTCGTCGTCGGGGCGCGCGAGGTAAAGTGACGACGCAGGTAGGGGTCGTCGTCGTCGTCTTTTTTAGAGGGTGGTGGTTTCCATGATGATGATCATATATATATATAGACTTAGATGGTGTTGAATATGTACTACGTGGACCATGATAGAGGTCTTAGGTGTATAGTATATACGTATGTGTGTTATCCCCGCGAGCGCGCGCGATGTGGAGCCGCGACAGCGAGGCGCGCGGTGCATGCTGCGTCGAGCGATCGCGCGCGGTGGGAGTGCGGTGACGCACAGCGCGACGACGACGACGACGCGCGCGGGTGGGAGTGAAGGCTGTCGCGGACGACGGAGCGGACGCGGACGACGGCGCGCGTCGGCGTGGGTGCGCGGCGCGGCGTGCGGGGCGGTGTTGGCGACGCGCGTGGCGGTGGCGTCGGCGTCGGTTGTGGCGTCAGCGGCGCGTGGTGGGACGGCGACGGTGACGGCGGCGTCGCATCGGTACGGGCAGCGACGGGTGGGGGGTGCGAGTCGAGCCGCCGGGATGTCGTCGTCGAGCGCGAGCGAGGACGACGGCGGAGTCGCGATGATGGCTGAGTACCCGAAACCCATCGTCGTGGAGCCGCGCGAGAGCGGAGGGGCGACGAGGACGGTGGTCATGTTGCATGGTTTGGGGGATACTGGTGCGGGATGGGCGAGCGCGGCGCAGCAGATACGCGCGCCGGCGAACACGCGATGGATTTTCCCGACGGCGAGGACGGTGCCGGTGACGTTGAATGGAGGCGCGCGCATGACGGCGTGGTTTGACTTGAATGCGCTCGACGCGGAGTCTATCATCGACGACGAGACGATGATTAACGAGAGTGTGCGGTATGTTGAAGCGCTTGTGCGTCAAGAGATGGCCAAGGGTGTGGCGAGCGATAAAATTGTCATCGGGGGGTTTTCGCAAGGCGGCGTCGTCGCGTTAACCGCCGTGTTGCAAAGCGAGTTGAAACTCGCGGGGTGCTTGGCGTTGAGCACGTACTTACCGTTGCGAGATCAATACCCGGCAAAGTTCGGTCCGTATGCAAAAGACGTGCCCATTTTGCAAGGTCACGGTACGAATGACATGGTGCTTCGATACGACTATGGGAAAATGTCCAACGACGTGTTGACGTCCAACGGCGTCAAGGCGGATTTCAAGACGTACACGGGCATGGCGCACTCGGCGTGCGCTGAGGAGTTTGACGACGTGGCTGATTTCTTAGCATCCGTGCTTTGATTGCGAAAAAAGTAGCGTATTTATCGTTCGTCTTTTGCTTTGTGCCAACGTGTATGTAATCGATAATCGAATCGAATAAAATCAAAACAAGGCGCGCGTGGCGGGGTGTTACTCGAACATGATAATACAAGCGCCTTTCGCGCACACTACTCCTGCTAATGCTTCTACTACTACTGTATGACTAGTATTATGTTATGGTTTCGCTTGGCGTGTCATCACGATGCCTTGTTCGTGGCAGGAGAGGTCGTCTCGGTCTTGACGTCGAGCGAGCCGCTCAAATCTTCGTGCATGTTGATATCCGGGACGAGCAAGTAAATGAACGGAACGGAGAACAACGGAAGCACGACGCCACAGATCATTAAAAGTGGTATGAGCTGGTCAAAGTTGCATTTTCCCGCCACCAAATCGGTGTGAATGCCGACAAAAGTCATCGCAGACGAACCGACGGTAACCGCCAACGCTTGCGCCACGTTCACCGTGCCGGCGAGCAAAGTAAACAACGTGCTTTCAATGTCTTTTTCTGCAAACTTGGCCAGTACCACGCTACTGGGCATGTAGTTCAAAATGAATGCAATACCCTCGATCACGCCTTCGCTGAATACGTACGCGCTGTGGTCGCCGATGCCCATGCGTAAGTTTGTCCGCGTGATGATCCAAATATCCGTAAACTTGGCGATGATTTTGGTCACTATGCTGACTAAGAACACCAGCCGCACGTTCGATCGCGCAAGGAAGCGCTGGAAGAGCCAGATTCCAATCGCCTGGGCGGTCAAAGCGACTAGAAACGTAGCCACGATGAAGAAGACGTACCCAAAATGCGGCCCATTTGGCACACACTCGTTACCCTCAGTGTACCAATACATCTTGGCCCGTGAAACGTTGACGTTCACAAAACGATCTATGAAAAGATACAACAACACCATCGCCACTTTTTTCTCCAAGCACCAATAGATGGCACAGCACAACACGGCGGCGATGGATACGCAGCACAAAAAGCACGTCACAAAGTCATCGACGATGCCACTCACCAGCTGAATAGCAATCACACCCAGCGAACATATCGTGATGATGAATGCCAGAAGAAACGTATTCCAGTGCTTTTTCGCCATCGCGTGTGCACTATAGTCACTCGGCACCTTCTTCTCTGGTAGCAGCCCAAACGCGCTCGTGAATACGAGTTGCAAGGCGCACGGAAAGGCGAACCAATAAATCATCCGATACTTGCCCGTCTCCAAGCCAATGTAAGATAGCGCGGTGCCTACAATCGCTCCTATCGTAGTCAACATCCATGAATACGTCAACAAATCCCCACCTGACGTTTGATTGAACGACATCGCTTCAAACAAGCGCGCTCCCGTGAGGACGTCACTAAACGCGATCAACGTATTCACCAACGTCACCAGCACCGCAAACTTCATGGCGTCTTCGGGTTGAAACGTCATGCTACCAATCATAAATATCGCAATCGTCCCACACAACGATACTAAGGTCAAGTACACGCGTTTCTTGTACCCAAACACCGGCGTCGTATCCGTCAGCACGCCCAAAAAAGGCTTCAACATCCACGGGAAGCTCACGAGCACGTCGAATCGCTGGAACGCCTGCGCGCTAAACTTCAAGTACTTTTGCGCGTAAGGTAAAAACGACGACGCGATCAAGTGTTTTGCCGCGCCCTTGACGAAGAAGTCCGCGCTAAACACGAACGCTAAGAGTTGCCAACCGAACACCCTTCGCAAACGGGTGTTGAAGCCCATGAGCGGCGCGCACGGTGCGCACAGACACGACGACGCGCACGACGACGGGACGTCATCGCCACCGACTTCGTCGTCGTCGTTGTCGGGACTCGACGCGCGGTCGGCGTCGACGCTCATCGCGCGAGGACGAAGCGCCCGTCACGGATTGGCGCGCGAATTGTTCGTTTTCACCGGGTGTTCAAGCTGGCGGAGTGCGTCTGTGTTGTGTTGTTTTCTTCTATTACGGGAATGCTGACGCGCGCTGAATCTCTTCTATGTCACACTATTGTATTGCAAGATGCTGATATATGCTATGCTAGTCGGTTACTTGTTCGCGGCGAGAAGCGGTTCGCTTTCCTTATCGTCGTTTGTCTTGCGCTCGCGTTTGCCCGTGTCTAAATTCACCACGTCTTGCATGTTGATGTTTGGCACGAACACAAACGTGAGCGGGATGGAAATCAGTGGGAACAAGATCCCACAATAAAAGATCAAATTTGGAAGTCCAGAAAAGTCGCACGACCCTCCTTCGGACGACTTCAAATCGGTTTTGATCCCAGCCAAGTCCATGGCGAAGACGCCGAGCGCGCTCGACAAGGAACCGCCTAGATTTGAAAAGCTCGCGAGAATGGCGAACATTGTCGCCTCCATGTTCTCTGGGCACATTTTTGACATAAGTACCACGCTCGGCATTGACGCCATCATGCCGACAATCGGTTCAAGAATCGTATCGCCGACTAAATAGAACGCCTTATCTGAAATGCCCCACTGCTTGTTCCAGCGATGGACGATGATGTAGTCGCCTATGCTCGCTACAGAACTCAATATTGCAGACATCCAAAACGCAAATCGAACGTTGGCGTTAGAGAAAAATACTTGGAACAAATAGATACCAATTGCGCCGCACACGCGAGCGATGATTGACGTGTACACAGAATAGAACAAGTAGTCAAAGTGTGGCCCATCTGGGAGACATTTTTCATCGACGGTGAACCAGTAGCTCATCGCCGATCCGAACGACACGCTCAGTACGCTCGTGAGGAACAGAAAGAATGTCACGTTTGCTATAGGTCTAGGCAAACATACGTACATGGATACGCTGAGCACGAACGTGACACCCAAGGTCACCGCCAAGTCGACGTACGAGTTGGATAGCTGTAGAAACTGCACCACGGCGAGCAATAAGCACATGATGGCCATGAAAATCGACATCGCAAACACAGCGAAATTTTTACGCCACAACTCTTTACCCTGTGCACGTTTCGTCGCGCTCTCAGCGTCTGGTTCGCCCACCTTTTCCTCCGGTAACCATCCCGCCAGCGACGTGAACACCGCTTGCGCGCTCAACGGCACGGCGATCCACAGCAAAGAATTGTAGTTTTTGCTTCTAATCGAGAAAAAGCTCACGACAGTCGCAAATACACCACCGAGAGTGATACACATCCACACGAAGCTCACCATGTCACTCGATTTCGATGGATTTTGTCGCATGCGTTCCGTGTACTTGCCCTCCGTCAACAAATCCGCCGTCGCCACCTGCGCGTTCACCGCCAACAGCCCAAGCACGTACATCGGTCCCATACCCGGTTTGAAATCCGTCATCGCTAACATTATGATCGCCGCCGAGCCGACAATCGACGTCAGGGCGATGTAATACCTTTTATGATACCCACCAATTGGAAACAAGTCGCTCGTCATCCCGATGATTGGCTTGACCGTCCACGGAAATGCCGCCACGATACCGTACCGCTGTAGCTCCTTGGCGCTGAGCTTTAAATAATTCTGCGCGTACGGCAGCGCTGACGTCCCAATCACGCCCAACATCGCGCCCTTCAACCCAAACATCACCGACGCGATAAACTTCAACAGCGCATCGCCGTATGTGGCGCGAAGTTCCGCCAAGTTTTCGCGCGGCGACGCGCGTTTAGACGCCGCCGCGGACGCGGATGACGACGTCGTCGGTTTCGTGTCACTCATGACGCCATCGGGCGCGGGCCTGGGCGGCATGGCGCGCGACAATGAGTGAAGCTGCTCGCGCGCATGGTGTTGGGTGGGTGTTCTACGAACAACTCGAGCCGCGAGCTACGATATCCGACGCGACGCGCACTAGGGTGCGCAGACAATCTCGCTGGTATGTGACGATAACGCGCTTGGTTAAATACACACACACATATATATTACAACGCTCTAGGTTACACCGTGAAGAACAGCCGAATCAAGCCTTTCAGATAGGCGACAATTTCCGCGGCGCCGAGTTTTGACTCGCCGTACACGCGGTCAACGAAGGATATGGGAACTTCTCCAACAGAAAATCCCATGGCTTTAGCGCGAACGATGATTTCCATTTGAAACACATACCCTTTTGATTTCACCGCACGCACGAGCTCTTCGAGCACGGGTTTCGTGTACAATCGAAAGCTCCCCGTCAAGTCGCTCGCGCCCGGCGCCAAGAGCACCTTGGCCAAGTAGTTCGCTCCTCGACTCGTCAACTTTCGTCGCGTATCCCACCCCACGACGCCCCCACCTGGGGCATATCTCGTCCCTGACACCACATCGTACCCATGCTCGCGGCGAAGTCGTAAAAACTCCCCGATAAACTTTGGGTCGTGACTCAAATCCGCATCCATGATGATCGCCTCCGTCCCGCGCGCCACCGCTAACCCATGCGCATACGCCGTACCCAATCCCAATTTCCCCGCACGCGCGCGAAGCACTAAATCCTCATCGTCGTACGCCTTTTGTAGCGCTCTCACCACCTCGCTCGTGCCATCGGGGGAGTTATCATCCACGACGATGATTTCCCAGCGCTCCTCCATGCCTCGCGCGTTGCACGCGCGCTCGGCGTCGCGTATGAGCACGTACAGCGTACCGATGTTCTGTCGCTCGTTATACGTGGGCACGATGATGCTCACGGTGACATCTTTCGACGTCGACGTCGACGCGCGCGCCATGGCGTCGCGCAGTGTCGCGCGCGCGCGCACCGTTAGTGCTGCCGAAACGCCAAAAAAATGATACATTGGCGGCGTCACAGATAAATTTAATTCTCGGACACTCGACACATAATGTACACATAATGAGTACTGTGTACACGCAAGGGGTACGGAAACGAGCCGCGGGCGCATCGGCACAGCGCGACGCGACGACCGATGTCGAGCGACTACGCGTTTCCGCCGCCGCCGTCGTTCACCGAGAGCGACAGCGAGCGCGATGATGATGGTTCTTGGCGCGAGCGCGACAGTGGGGATGCGAGAGCAGCGGTGTCCGACGTGGATGACGTTGAGTTCACCGCAGGCACGGCGCAACGTTTGAGTGGGAATTCTACCGCCGATGCATTCGGTGCTTCTGTGCGCGGTGCGCGGGGAATTCGGCGCGGACCGCGGGATGCGAACGACGATGATGATGCGTTTACGTCGTATTTCGCGCGCGCACGGATCGCGGTGTGCGAATACGCGAGGGAGGATGCGGAGGAGATTGCGCGCGAGCTACGGGCGTTGGGCGCGCGGGTGACGGATGCGTACGACGCGACGTGCACGCATGTGGTGACGCCGTTTAAGCGTGGGGATGATTATTTGAGTGCGGTTGAAGATGGTAAGATTGTGGTGTCGTATGCGTGGATTGAAGATTGCGTGGCGCAGCGAAGAGTGGTGGACGCCGGGGAGAAGGCGTTGTACGCGCCGTTGACGAGCGCCAACGGCGTGCGTGGATTCGACGCGCTCTTCATCGCTGTGGATGGGTATGCGGCGCAAGAAAAAGCGGATATCATTGAGTTGATTGAGGCTAGCGGTGGGACGTTTGCAACGAGCGTGGATGATCGCACGACGCACTTGGTGTGTTATCGCGCCGGTTCAGAGACGTACGCGCGAGCGCTCACGAGTGGACGAGTAGCCATCGTCAATCATGCTTGGATCGAAGATTGCGTGCGAGAGTGGGCCATTCTACCCACTCGCGATGTGAAATACACCAAGATGGGCGTCGAGCTTGACTATGAGCGTGACTTGGAGCGTGAACGTCGCGCGCGCGTGGACGCCGAACACGAGTTGGATGTGGAGGAGCGCCGAGCCGCGAGCTTGCAAGAGTTACTTGACGCCGAAGAGCGCGAGCGCGAAGACTTGCAAAATCAACTGAATGATAGCGAGTCTCAACGCAGGGCGTTGCGCGATATGCTCGAAGGTGAAGCGGATAATCGCGAAGGCGTGCACGAGCAATTTTTGCGCACGCGCGGCGACGTCGAAGAACTTCAGCGGTTACTTCGTCAGTCCGAAGCGAGTCGGTCGGAACAAGAATCTAGAATCGTGCAGGGCGAAGAAGAGCGTCGTTCATTGTTGCGACAACTTGAGCAAACGCGCGGTTTGCAGACCAATTTACAGACGCAATTTACGCACTCGCGGCAAGATTTGTTAACGCAGCTCGAACAGCGTCTGCAGCAAATCGAAGAGACGCGTTCAGAGCTCGCCGAAGAGCGTCGGGCGCACGCGGAAACGCGCGCGTTGTTAGACAATGAGCGTCAAATTCAGTTCACCGCGCATGAAAAGATTCGCGTCGCAGAGAAAGAGTCGAAGAATGCGCGTGATTTGTTGAGTAGCGAGACGCGCGAGAAAACGGCGTTGCAAAAGCAACTCGACGCCGAACGCAAATCTCGATTACACATTCTCAGTGATTTCGACAACGAGCGAAAACAACGCGAACACTTGATTAAGCAGCTCGAAGCCGAACAAAAGCTCCGCCAAAGCTTACAGCAGGCGGTGAGTGCCAAGGAAGAATTGCGCGTGCGCGCCGAAGAAGAAATTCAGCGCTTGAATGAAGACATTCAAGAAATGATGGATGAAATCGATCGCTTGAAAACGTTCGAGCCACCCGAAGTCGACGAGACAGAAAAGATTCAAGTCAAGCTCTTCCTGGACGAAGATATTCGTTTCATGGAACTCGATCCCGATGTTTCGTTTGAAGAACTCGTCATCGCCGTCGGGAAAGTGTTCATCGAGTCGTACTCCATCAAGTACGAAGACTCCGACAAGCATCACATCACGTTGCGTTCGACGGATGACGTGCGCATCGCGTGCCGTCAACACGCTAAACACGACGCAGCATACTTGAAGCTTCTTTTGGACAAGGCTGCTGAACGCAAGACTGGATTGTTCTCAATGCGTCGTAAAAAAGTCACCGAAGACGCTGGCGACGACGGCAAGAAGAAGGGTGGCGGATTCATGTCGCGCATTCCATTCCTCAACAAAGGCAAGGGTGGCGACGATGACGACGACGAGTAGACGCCATGATTATATCGATAGTAGAATCAATGAAAAAATAGCATTAAATCATCTAAGAGAAGCAAACGTCGAGTACAAACACAAACACGCCTAGCGCTTTTGATGTCGTACATACTTCATCGTAACGTAGGCGACTCCGATCCAAAACAACCACAGACCAAAGACAGCCAAGATGTTCTCTGTGAGCGTGTTGGAAACGCCGTAAAAGTCACCAACATCAACAGCTTCGCCAGCGTCATTAAAGAACACCGCTGGCGCATCCTTGAAATGGTTTCGCATTTGCGCCATCCAACCGTAACGCACGAACAACGTGTGACGATACCACGCCCATCCCTTTGGCATGGATTCGACGCGAATAATGATGCCCGAAAACAATAGTTGCACGACGTTATACACCGGAAGGAGTGTATTGGCTTCATCCATAGTAGACGCCGCCGCGGCGCAAACGTACGCCAAAGCAATGCCGCACGACATCACGCCATAGTTGATAATCCAAAAGTAAAAGAACGATCCTTGAATGCCGCAACCTAAGAAGAGCATCATCTGCGCAATTAACGACACAGGAATAGCCAAGATGCCTTCTTCGATGATTTTGTATGCAATATACGACACAAGCGGATATACACCATCGTCGAGCTCGCGGTAGAACATTGCGCGCTCTAAGACAACGCTCGGCATGTACCCGGACGCTTGGAACGAAGGAAGAATGTTCAACATGGACAAGAGCGATGCGACGTTCAATTGTGTGGACTGGTCTTGCGCCTCACCAGTGGGCTTGCCGATCTTCCAAAACAAAGACATCATGACAAAGCCAAAGAGGAAGTTACCCGCCGAACGCGCGGCGACGAAATCCGGGTTGGAGTAGTTGTATCGCGTGCGATACTTCAAGAGCGTCTTAATTTTTGACAAGGCGCCTCGCGTCACCTTTGGTTGCGGCGGCGGCGGCAGCGCCTTCGTCGACATGACACTTTTGATATTTTCTGCGTTTCTTTGACCCGCTGCGTCGTTCTTAAACGTCTGGACAAAATCGATGTCTTCCGTCGCCATAGTGGCGATTAAGAAATCAGCCATGTTGAAGGAGTCGTCGTAAGCGAAACCCAAACTCTTCAAGTACGGCACCGCGGTGTTCAAAGGCCCGGCGAACGCAACCTGCCCGCTCTTCAGCATCACGAGCGAATCGAACAAACGGAACGCTTCGGACGTCGGAGAGTGAATGGTGGCGATCACAGTCACTCCGGAATCGGCCAAGTTCTTCAACATTTGCACGATGCCCAAAGACGTCGCGCTATCCAAACCGCTCGTGGGTTCGTCCAAAAACAAAACATCCGGGTCCGTCACCAACGCCAACGCCACGTTTGTACGCTTAGCTTGACCACCAGAAATCCCTCGATTGAGCGCGTCACCGACGATGACGTCCTTGCACGTGGTCAAATCCAAGTCATTAATGATTTGAGGCACGCGGGCGAGGATTTCTGTCGTTTCCTCCGCCGTTCTCGCGCGAAGCTCCGCCCAATAATTCAACGTCTCTTGCACCGTCAACATTGGCAGCAACGTATCAAACTGCTCCACATATGCCGCACACGTCTTAAACAACGCCTTAGTCGCGGGCATCCCACCAAATCGCACCCCGTTCCCGAGCACCTCTCCAGCCGTCACTCGAGTCGTCATCACATCCAACAACGTCGTCTTCCCCGCCCCTGACGCCCCCATGAGCGCGTGCACCTTGCCGTGCACGAACGCGCACGACACATTCTTCAACAATGCAATCTTCTCATTCTTGGTTTTCGCCTTGGTGACAATGTACGTGACATCGTCAACGACGACATCCAACGCGTGGCGATCCCTGCCAATCGAGGACGTGCTCGACACGCGCTTCATGTTTGTCGCGCCGATGTCAACTATGGACTGCGGCGTGCGAGTCGAAGACATGATTCCGACGCGTACGTGTACGGTGTACTGCTTTGCGTTCGGCGCGTGGCGTGCGCGCTGAAGTCAGGACACGACGCGGTTCGTGTGCGTGGATAAATTATGGCGGCGTGACGTCACAAAAAGTGAAAAAGCGCAAATTTTCTCGCGCACGTACACAAACATCTACATGACAATGCTGCAAACTACCACGCCTTACGGGCGTTTCTGCTCAAGAAATCTTGGTCTCGGTCGTCTTCTGGGCGAGAGGACGTGAAGAGGGAGGCGTAGACCGCGGCGTCCGCACCCGCGGGAGCGACGGCTTTGAACTTTTTGGATGGTTCCTTGTCGGTGGACGCGGCTTTACGTTTGGTGGCGGCGTCATCACCCGCATGGCCCACGGCGTCGGCATCGCCGCCGTTGGAGGATTTCTTGTCCTTCTTTTTCTTTTTGGATTCCTTCTTCGCGGCTTCTTCTTCGAGGATAGATTTTAAGAGTTCGAGCTCTTCGCCGCGCGGGTTGACGGGAATCGGCGGTGGCGCGTCGGCGAGTTTCAAGCCATCATTAATCTCTTCTACCGCATCTCGAGCTTCACGCAAGGCTTTGTCAGCGACAACAACACCGCTCGGTCGCATTACGACGAATTTTGTCTTGCCATTAAAGTCCAAATCCGTGATTGGACATGCAAAGATGGCTTTTGCGTTGCCGCATCGAAAGTCGCGCGCGTTCACCGACGCATCGGCGCTTTTGCCGTCAACCGATGCGTTTGCCACTGCGCCGCTTCTGCGTTTTGTGAACTTACAAGTCACCAATGCCTTCATGCCAGTGATGTGCTCGATACGTTTTGGAAGCGCGACGCCATCTACAGCCTTGTCCCGCAATGCCTTCAACACTGGCTCTTTGTTATACAACGCCCCCGTGCGGTCGATAACTACGGCGTTCTCCCCACTCTCTAGCGGTTCTTCCGTCAGTGCGCACGTAAACCACCGCGCCAAATCTTCTTCGGCTTCATCCCGATCACGCACGGTGCTTTGCGCTGAATACCGCACGAATCCTCCGAGCGACTCCTTCTTTCGACTAAACGTAGTGCCGCCATTCCACGCGTACATCTCCAAATACGCCGACCGCGATTCGGCACCGGTCGCACCACCATCGCCACCTCCACCAAACAAGCCAACACGACGATCGCCAAACCCATGATCGCCGACGCGGGTCACAGCGTACGTCGCGCCGTCCTCGAGCCGTGCCGCCGCCGCCGCCCGCCCGCTCGTCGTCGCCCACGAACCATTCGCCGCGCGCATCAACGCGTACTGAGACACGTCTCCGTCGCACATCAACGCACGGCGAATGACGTCACTCTCGCACGCATCGTGCGTGACTTCAATCGCACGCGCACGACGTGCATTCGGATGCGCTTTCACGAAGATTTGTCTCATGAATGGATGGAAGTGAATCGAACACCGTGGTCGCGATGGACTGTGCGTCGCCTCGCGAATGCCAAACGTTGTCCGTGTGTTTACTCGTCGTCGTTTACCACGCTCGTTTCGCTCGCGCTCGCACGAAAAGCGAAATCGACGAGCCCGCGCGCGTCAGAGTGAGGCGCGCGAAACCACGTGTGTTGACGATGAATGATGACCTCGTAGCATCGCTCTCGACGCTCGTGAGCGGACGCTACGTGACCCAGGGTGCGGAGTCACTCAATGCGCACACGAAAATCCTCACGCGCATCGTGAGTAATCGTAAAATGCCCGCGAAAGGGTTACCCGAAAGCGCGATTACCATGCTCATGCACGAGCTGAGCGTCATGGATTCGAACAATTTTATTGATAACGTTGGCGTGGGCGAACGCGAAGGACGGATCTATTCCCCCATAGTTGCACAAAGAGTGTTTCACCTCGCGCATGGCATAGGGCGTTCGGGAGATGTCATGGCGGAACAGCCCAAGGCGTGTGGGAGCTCGCTCTTGGCGCGCGCCGCGGCGATTATGGCGCGCGACGCCATGCGCATCTCTGGCATGGCTGACATCGGTCGCGACGTGTGCGTGCTTCCTATGGCGACAGGAATGACATTGACGATGGTGCTCATGTCCATGCGTGCGTCTTGGGCGAACGCACGTGAGAGAGATTCGGTGATATGGTGCCGGTTGGACCAAAAGACGTGCGTCAAGGCGGCGACATGCGCTGGATTGAATATCGTTGTCATCGAACCACGCTTGTGCGGCGACGAGCTCATCACAGATATCGAAGCAATTGAACGGGAAATAACACGGTTAGGTGAGCGACTGGTGTGTGTTGTGACATCAACGAGCTGTTTTGCGCCTCGCGCGAGCGACGACGTCGAAGCCGTGGCCAAATTGTGCGAGAAAACAAACACAGGGCACGTGATTAATAACGCGTATGGCGTGCAAAGCCGAGTGATATGTAAGAAGATTAGCAAAGCGTGGACGGTTGGCAGAGTAGATGCTGTAGTGCAGTCGACGGATAAGAACTTTCTAGTTCCCGTCGGCGGCGCCATCGTGTGTTGCGGCAAGCGTAGAGAAGATTTAGTGCGCGCCGTGTCCACGTCCTATCCAGGCCGTGCGTCCGCGTCGGCATCGATTGATTTATTCATCACGTTGCTATCGATGGGTGAAGAAACCTGGGTGAGGTTATTAGACGAACGTGAAGACGTGTACGCGTACATGGCGAGCGAATTGGCGAAAGTCGCCGAAGAGGAGGGCGAACGCGTCCTCAGTACGCCTGGAAATCCAATTTCAATGGCGATGACGCTTTCGTGTGCGAAAGCGCTCGGCGTGCAGCCTACGATGTTTGGTTCGATGTTATTCTCGCGCTGCGTGTCAGGCACGCGCGTCGTCGCGCCCGGAGAGACGAAAACTGTCGGTGGAATTGAGTTTGAAGGCTTTGGCGCGTCGCACTCGCGGTACCCAGAGACGTACTTTACCGCCGCCGCCGCGCTCGGCGTCACGCGCGCGGACGTTAATCGCTTCACGAGCGTGCTGCGTAAGACTTTTAAAGATTTTAAGAAGAAAGCCGCCGCCGCCGCCGCCGCTGCCGCCGCTGCCGCTACCTTGGCTAGAGAATTGTAGTATTGTTACAAATTGTTTTTCACGCATTTCATCGTTGTGTTTCATCGCGCGCGCTCCGGTTCATCTTGATCGTCGTTTACGGCTGCTATAGTCTGCAATCAACAACTCCAACTTGTTCAACGTCTCTTGTGCAATGTAAACTTGACCATTCGTCGCGTTCTCTATGGCGCTCAAGGCTTGATTGGAGCCGGCGTGGCTGGCGAGAGCCATCAAGCGCATTCGCGCATCCTCGAGCTTTCCGCGCACAACACTCGCCACCTCTTGAAGCATGCTGACTTCGCAGTCTACGTCAGTCACAACAAATGGATGATATTCTGGATTTTGCAGTCGCCTATTCATGACGTTCTCCGGTGCATGCACGATTCGAAGCTGCGCGAGTGCGCGGTCCAGCGGCGCGTCGCGTTGAAAACCAACCGGCAGGTTGGTTAAATCGTAATCGCACATGCCCGAAATGCTCTTCAACAGCCCTAACGCTGTCTCCGGCACCACGCATGGCGTCAAGTACAAACAATCGTATGGGTTCGCGCGCAGGGAAAATCCATAAAACTTCATCAAATCATCATTGGATAATCGTCCATAGGAAATCGTTACCGGTTCTCCTCGCGACACGCCTCGCGCAAGTTCCAAACGAAACGCCTTTGTACCTTGTTCAAGACGCGTGTACCGCACCGAATGCGCGTTGAGCGCGTGATTACAAAGGTACACCCCCGGAACAATCACTTCAGCGAGCGCATCGGTTTCGGGATCTTGCACCTTCATCGCGTACGACGTCCAAATGTCGTACGCCAAAAGAAACCGCGAGTAGTCGCCAAAAATCGCGAGCGGAAACGCGTCAGGCACTTGATGACATAACGCCGGAAACAACGCATCGTATTGCGTGCGCACAGATTCCTGATACATCCCCACCGAAACCGCGCGCTCGGGTGATAAAAACCCGCCAATCTCGGTCAAATTCCACGCTAAAGATGTCGACGGCGTCCTCGGCAACGACGCCAACGCCCGAGCCCAGGGCGACGCCGCATCCCCCATCGTCGCCGCGAGCCAAATCACCATGACCACTTGATCTCCTAGCCCGCGCAACTGATTCAACGTCGCACACAACGCCGAATGCGACGAACCCGCCACGATGGTTTGCTCGACGCCGACGAGCGCGTCCCAAGGCACGACGGCTAACGCCTCGCCCGCGCGCGCATCCTGCGTCGCGCTCGCGCCGCGCAACCCACCCTCGGGAGACGACGCACTGCTCGCGGTCAACGCGCACCACCCACCGCGCGCGCGAACCCAAGCAAACATCCCTTCCGCGTCCTCGTCATCGACGCCGACTGACGCCGACGCCCGCGACTCGCCGTCCCGTCGCGCGCGCCCCGAACCCACCGCCGCCTCCGTCGCCGCCTCCAACACCACCATCGCGCGCTCCAACGCCCGAACCTTCACCCCACGCACCTTCGCGTCATCATCATTGATCGCCTCGAGCGCGTCTCGCAACGCGCGATGCGCCGCCGCGTGCGCCGCCGTCTCGTGCGCCTCCGTCGCCCCCGGACCCATCGTCGTCGTCGTCGTCGTCGTCGTCGTCGTCCCCCCCTGCGTCGCCCCGACTTGATTCCCCGTCCACCCATCGCTCGCACGAAGCATCTCCAACATCCCCCCATGCGTCGCGTGCGCGCACTCGCTCTCCCGTAACGTCGACACGCGTGCGATGCGCAGGACATCCACCACGAACGCCGCCACCGCGTCGTCATTGTCGTCGACATTGTCGTCGTCGTCGACGCGTAAGGTTGCGGTGTTGGACGACAACGCCTGTCGCGCGATGACGACGACGTCGCGCACGGCGGGGATGTCGAACGCGATCGCGATGGACGTCGTCGCCATCGTCGTCCGCGAGTGCGGCGGCGATGGCGATGGCGATGGTGATGTGTTCGACGACGTCGCGACCGTTCGTATTCCATTTGGCCGCAATCATGATGATGATGACGAAGGTTGGGCGTGTGCGAGAGCGCGACGCGTGGTGGGGTGACGTGACGTTCGTCGATAGCGTGTAAGACGTACGTTTTCTGCGCGCGCGTGCGTGCGTGCGTGAAGCGAGCGGCGCGGTCGCGGTGACGGTTGGTTGATTGTTCGCATCGTTCGATCGATCGATCGATTGCGTGGGAGACGTCGGGACCCGGGGCGCGGTCGTCGCGCGCGTTCGGTCGTGCGTTCGGTCGAGCGATGACGGTGCGTCGCGGTGCGTCGCGTGATGCGCGCGAGGGCGACGTGCGCGGCGCACACGGCGCGGCGGTGCGTGGTGGCGAGATGAAAGAGGAGGACGCGCGAGGCGGGCGCGGGCGCGGGCGGCGCGCGTCGGACGCGACGTCGACGATGGATTCGACCACGTCGTCGACGCGAACGACGGTGTTGGATGCGATACATATGCGCGTGCCGTCACCCACATCGGTGTTGTCGAACGCGCCGCGCGCGGTGGAGGACGCGCGCGACGCGCGCGACGCCCGCGCGCGCGTACCGACCGCGACGGATGCCGACGCCGCCGGCGCCGTCTGCCGCATCTGCCTCGACGCCCACGACCACGCGTGCGCATCCCCACACACCACTCTCGACGCACACACCCTCATCACTTTAGGTTGCGCCTGTCGAGGCGACGTCGCCCTCGCGCATAAATCCTGCGCCTCCCGGTGGTTCGCCCCCCTCGCCCGCGGATGCGCGCGCGGCTTGGCGCTCAACCATCATTGGACCTTGGTGTGGCGCGTCACGTGCGAAGTGTGCGGGGTGGATGTGAGCCCAGAACTCACGCACGATGTCGTCAAGGCGTGTAAACGCGCCTTACGCATGGCGTCATCATCGTCCGTATACACCTCCTCCGAGTACTCGTCGTAGTCATCGAGTCATACGCGCGCGATTGTTGTCATGCCACCTGCGAACACACTCGAACACACTCGAATGCATTGCGCCGTCGTCGTCGTCGTGGGTTTTTTGTACACGACCTGATGCGCGTCACACTCGCGCGCGCGTGCGGTGGCGACGGGCGTGATTGAGTCGTAGTCATTGATGCCCGAGAGCGACGCAAAACGCGCGAAACACTCAGTGGCGACGACGACGACGACGACGACGACGATGCGCGACGACGACGACGACGACGACGGGACGACACCCATGATGGATGACGACGATTCGATGACGATCGATGAAGACTTGCACTCGAGACAACTGGCGGTGTATGGACGAGAATCTATGCGTAAATTACAAAATTCACGCGTGTTGATCGTACGCGCCAAAGGGTTGGGGTGCGAGATTGCGAAGAATGTGATTTTAGCGGGTGTTCGTGGGGTGACGATTGCGGATGATGGACGATGCGCGACGGATGATCTCGCGGCGCAGTTTTACGCGAGCGAGCGGGACGTTGCGGCGGGGAAGACTCGGAGCGAGGCGTGCGTTGGGAAGTTGCAAGAGTTGAATCCTGCGGTGGATGTGTGCGCGCACGTTGGGGTTGTGGATGCGAGCGTGATTTCGAGGCATGATGTCGTGGTGTGTACGGAGACGTCTGAACGCGAGGCGCGACGCGTGAACGAGGCGTGTCGCGCGAGCGGGAAACCTATCGCGTTCATCAAGGCGGACACGCGCGGGGTGTTTGGGAGCGTGTTTTGTGATTTTGGTGATGCGTTTACGGTGTACGACACGGATGGGGAGGAAGCGTTATCGTGTATTATGGCGAGCGTGTCGTGCGACTCTCCGGCGTTGGTGACGTGCATCGAAGACGAACGCGTCGAGTTGCAAGATGGTCAACGCGTGACGTTTTCGGAAGTGCGCGGTATGACCGAGCTCAACGGCGTCACCGCGGTTGTCAAGAATGTGAAGAAGCATTCGTTTGAGTTGGATTTGGATACGACGAACTTTTCGCCCTACGTCGGCGGCGGTATCGCCACGCAAGTCAAGGAAACCAAGACGCTCGCCTTCAAGTCTTTGAGCCAAGCCATCGACGAACCGGGTGACTTTTTGTTGAGTGACTTTGCCAAAATGGAACGATCGCCGCAATTGCACTTGGCGTTTGGCGCACTCGACGCGTTCGTGGAAAAGTACGGCGCACCGCCAATCCCGGGTTCGGACGCCGACGCCGACAAGTTTGTCGCCGAAGCAGAGGCGTTGAACGCGACGCGCAATTCGGTTGAGTCTGTCGACAAAGACTTGTTGAAAGTCTTCGCCAAGGTTGCTCGGGGCTACATTTCTCCCATGGCAGCCATGTTTGGCGGTATTGTCGGCCAAGAAGTCGTCAAGGCGTGCACCGGGAAGTTTCACCCGTTGTTTCAATGGTTTTACTTTGACTCGGTCGAAAGCTTGCCGGAAACGTTGACGGAGGCTGATCTCGCGCCCGCGGGCGATCGCTATGACGGTCAAGTGATGTGCTTCGGTAAAGCTATGCAAGAGAAAATCAAGGCGCAGAAAACCTTTTTGGTTGGCGCGGGTGCGCTCGGGTGCGAGTTCTTGAAGAATTTCGCGTGCATGGGCTTGGCGTGCGGCGAGTCGGGGCGCGTCACGGTGACGGATGACGACACGATTGAAAAGTCCAACTTGTCTCGACAATTTTTATTCCGCGATTGGAACATTGGGCAAGGTAAGAGCGTATGCGCGTCTGCGGCGGCGAAGATGATCAACCCAAATTTGCAAGTGAACGCGCTCGAAAATCGCGTGAGCCCAGACACGGAGGATGTTTTCGACGACGCCTTTTGGGAAGGTTTGGATGTTGTCGTTAACGCGCTCGATAACGTCAACGCACGATTGTACGTCGACAGCCGATGCGTGTACTTCCAAAAGCCTTTGCTTGAAAGTGGTACGCTCGGCACCAAGTGCAACACGCAGATGGTCATTCCAAACATGACGGAGCACTACGGCGCGTCGCGCGATCCGCCAGAAAAGTCGGCTCCGATGTGCACCTTGCACTCTTTTCCGCACAACATCGATCACTGCTTGACGTGGGCGCGCAGCGAATTCGAAGGGTGCTATGAAAAAGCCCCGGCTGAAGCCAACGCGTACTTGTCAAAGCCTGAAGAGTACGCGTCCGCCGCGCTCGCCAACCCAGACGCGTCCATGCGTGAAAACGTCGAAAAAGTGGCGCAAGTGTTGCTCAAGAGCTCTTGCTCAACCTATGACGAATGCGTGGCGTGGGCGCGCACGCAGTTCCAAGAGCACTTTTACGATAAGATTATGCAGCTCACGTTCACGTTCCCTGAAGACGCGGTGACGTCTACGGGTTCGCCGTTCTGGAGCGCGCCAAAGCGCTTCCCTCGCCCCGTCGTCTTCTCCACCGAAGACGCGTCGCACATGACTCTGGTGCGCGCCATGGCAAACTTGAAGGCTGAATCGTGCGGCATCGAGCGCCCTGCGGCTGGCGTGAACGATGACGCCGCACTCGTCGCTCTCGTGTCTAAAGTGAACATCGTTCCGTTCGAGCCCAAGAAGGGTGTCAAAATTGAGACAGATCCAAAGGCAAACGCCGCGACGTCGAATCTTCCTGAAGGTATTGATGACGAGGCGGTGATTAAGGAGTTGTTGGAAAAGCTCGAATCTGCACGTGCTGCATTGGGTTCGGAGTACCGTTTGAACGTGATTGAGTTTGAAAAAGATGACGACACAAACTTCCACATGGATGCCATCGCCGGTCTTTCAAACATGCGCGCACGCAACTATGAAATTCCCGAAGTCGACAAGCTCAAGGCCAAGTTTATTGCTGGGCGCATCATTCCAGCGATCGCGACGACGACCGCCATGGCGACTGGCTTGGTGTTGTTGGAACTTTACAAGGTGTTCAATAACGCCAAGATTGAGGCGTATCGCAACACGTTTGCCAACTTGGCGTTGCCTCTCTTCGCCATGGCGGAACCCATCGCGGCGAAGACGGACAAGTTCAAAGACCTCCAATGGAGCATCTGGGATCGCTGGATCATCGAAGGCGACGTCACTGTTGCCGAAGTTTTAGCGCATTTTGCCGAAAAGGGCTTAACCGTGTATTCAATGTCTGTTGGTCAGTCGTTGGTGTACAACGACATCTTCCCGCGACACGCCGAGCGAAAAGGCCAGCGCGTGTCCGAGTTGGTGCAAACAATTGCCAAGCTCGAAATTCCAGCCAAGCGTCGCCATTTCGACATTGTCGTCGCGTGCGAAGACGAAGAAGGTGAAGATGTGGACATCCCTTTGGTGAGCATTCGTTTTAGATGATTGTCATGATGATGAAGGGCGCGTTACGACGAAACAATAACAAAATTGTTTTTAATGTGAAGTCTTTTACCGGTACTAATAAAGCAATCCAGCATGGCGCGCGATGTCTCGATACAGAACGCCGATGGCGACGTAGTTTGGAAATGTCACAAACAAAAACACCGGCGTCTGTAAATTGGTAAACCATCCAAACCCGCGCGCGAACGACCACGGATACAACCATCGAACGACGAGCCACGCGTACGCGACGCGCACCCCGTCTCGTCTTCCCGTCGCGAATACATGATAGAACAACGCCGGTAATAAAGCCACAGATTGCTCGATAAAGTTTCCAACGCTTCGTTCCGCCGTCACGTACGCTGCCGTCTTCCGCGCGCCATACTTGATGTCGAATAACGTCGGCGCGTCGGCGTCGCTCGCCCCCCGCCGCGCCTCTCTCAACGCCTCGAGCGCCACGCAACTCTGATTCCACAACAGCGCATAGTACGTCAACGCATACGCGCACATGAACCCACCCAACGCGTTCACCACCGCGTCGTCGTCGCCACCATCGTCGGCACTCGCCCACGCCAACCCGCGTCTGTTCGTCTCCCATATCACCACACCCAACGCGCACGCGTACACCCCCGCGATCGCGCCCCGCGTCGCGCGCGTAAACGCATAGAAAAACCACACCATCGACGCACGCGTCTTTTCCGTCCTCGTCTTCGTCGTCGCCATCTCCGCAGTCCGTCGCACGCTGACGACGGACGCGCCTCACCCGCGCGTCGCAGGCATTTCAAACGCCCCAGACGCCGACGACCCAACCGACCGACCGACCGAGACGACCGACGACGGCAGTGCGCCGCGCGCCCGGGGACGCGTTTCGCCGCGAAGGCGAACATGACGGCGCGGGATGCGTGTGTGATGTTCGTCATCGATATCGGGGCGTGCGCGCGGTGCGCGACGACGACGACGACGACGACGACGACGACGACGACGAATCACGATGATGAAGATGATGGTATTCAAGTCGTTGGAGGATTGGTTCGTGATGCGGTGCGCGCACACGTGATGCATCGGACGGCGAGCGCGCGGGAGCACGCGATGGGGTTGGTGGTGTACGGCACGAGCGAGACGGAGAATGCGGTGGCGGAGGCGGCGCGGCGTGATGGTGGGGATGGGGATGAGTACGCGGGGATTTGCGCGCGAGGGAGCTGCGAGGCGCCAGACGCGTCGCGCGGGGAGGAGTATCGCGAGTGGATAGTACGCGCATCCCCGGCGCGTGATGGTGTTGGCCGTGGTGATGATGACGATGACAGTCGTGGTGAGCGCGCTGGCACGTCGAAGGGCTCTACGTCGGGGTTGGCGCCGCCGGCGGACGCGGCGGAAGCCGTCGCGGTGGCGTGCGACGAGATGATTCGAAAGTATTCCCCCGATGGCGTCACCGCGGCGGTGAAGAAACGCTTGGCGAATGCGCGTAAAGATATTATTCTCATCACCGACGTTGCGGGCGCGCGAACGATACCGAGCGCGGATGATGACGCGTTCGTGTCAACGTTGCTCGAGGGCATGTCGGCGCAAAACATCCGACTGCGCGTCGGGATATTGGATGACGCCAACCACGCGGGCCTTGCGGTATTGCGCGATATAACGCGGCGTTTAGCGGGCGAAGATGCATCGAACGAAAGCGACGTCACGAGTGCGATGGATCTTCTACATGAGTTGCAACTGAAGCGCGTGCGCTTAACCGCCGGTTTTCGGGGGGTGCTCAGTTTTGGGCAATGGTGCGGCCTAAACGTGTGCATGTACAAATTAAACACCGAAGCGAAGCCTGTAAAGGCGAATAAGTATTCGGAAGAACTTGCGGACAGAGTGGATGAATCGCATAGGACTCTCGTTGATGTTGCGTACAAAAATGTGAATGATCTCGACGGCGAACTCGTCCCCGTCGAACGTCACGTGCGGGCGTTTCGATACGGCAAGCAACACATTCCCGTCGACGGTGAAACCGAGTCGAGGCTTTCGATGAAGTTTGACAAGGGTGTTAAAATTATTGGAAGCGTAGCGTTGGATGAACTTCCGCTGTGGCTTAGTACGGGTGAACCCAGTGTGATGTGCGCGCAACCGAGTACGAAAACCACGGGTTTGAGTCAAGAACGCGTCGACGCCGATGCCAAGGCATTGAGCGCCATTGCGCGCGCGCTTGATGACGCTAAGCTCGCGCTGCTTGTACGAGGAGCGTGGACGGAGGCCAGCTCAGTGGTACACATAGGAGCGCTCACGCCGCATTTAACGGATACGGGTGACTTTTTGTTGTACACGCCGCTTCCATTCAAGGAGGACTACAACGAATACCAGCTCCCTCCCAAGCCAAAGGCGCAACGCGTGCCTCCATCGGATGCTCGCTTGGATGCCGCGCGCGATTTTGTCAACGCCTGCACCATCGACGTCAACGGGAACCACGATCGATTGCCCTGGCAGTCTTTGAATCCAACCTTGCGCGATACGCGCGATTTGTGCGCCGCGCGCGCGACAAACGCGCCAGCGCCAAAGCGCAAAAGACTTGACTTTTCGATTGACGAGCGCGCGGCACTCGCGCTCGCGTCCACCTTCCAACTCGCGAGTAGTGAGCGCGGCGTTCATGCGGGTCCAGCGCCCTCGCGCCTCCGATTAGACGCCGCTGACGAAGTCACCGCAGACGAAGTCGCTGCCGATGTCGCCGCAGAAGCCGCGGCCCCTGGCGAGCGTGCCTCGCCCGCGGATGAATCCGTATGGATCGAAGTCAAGCGTGAACCCGAGTCGGAACTCGAACCCGAACCTCAGCATGTCGTTCGCGAACCGCACCCATCAAAAACCGTAGACTTAGACGTATTCGATGACATGGAATGAAACACGCGTCAGTTACTTGAGAAGCGCCCCCTACCTCACGCCACACTTCACACGACGACTCGGGACGAAAACATGACGACGCGCGCGTCTGGGCTCGCGCGAATCGCTCGACAAACATTCTCCACGTTCGCTGGTCACGGCGTCAAGGCGACGACGGTGCTGTGCGTGCGCAAGGATGGGCAAGTGGTGCTCATGGCGGACGGTCAGGTCACCATGGGGAGCGAAATAGTCAAACCGAACGTGAAGAAAGTGCGCGTGATCCAACCCGGGGTCATCGGTGGGTTCGCGGGTGCTACCGCTGATGCGTTTACATTGTTTGAGCGTTTGGAGAACAAATTGGAGGAGCACCCAGGGCAGCTCATGCGCGCGGCGGTTGAGCTCGCAAAGGCGTGGCGGACGGATAAGTTTTTACGCAAGCTCGAAGCTACGATGATTGTTGCGGATAAAGATTCAGCGTTTCAAATTACGGGAAGCGGGGACGTGCTCGAGCCACATGATGGCGTGATAGGCATTGGAAGCGGCGGTTCCTACGCGCTCGCCGCAGCCAGAGCGTTGGTTGACGTGCCCGGTATGACGGCGTACGACGTTGCGAAGAAGGCGATGACGATCGCCGCGGACACATGCGTGTACACAAATCATAATTTCACGTACCAAATCATTAACAGCGACGGTACGGCAAATGCGAGCGATGTAGAAGCGGCGAAGCGGTAAATTTCGCTAGGGCGCAGAGCGACGTACGCGTTGTAGCGAAGCGTGTGTAATTTTATACAGTATTCCGTTCGTTGCTGCTGGCATTAAATAAAGTAATCACTCATATAAGAAGTTTGATCCATCGATAACGACGGTTGCGTTTCGCTAGGCGAGCGTGAAATCACTTTAGCTGGAATTCCGACGGCGGTGCACGCCTCTCCGATTTCCTCAAGAACAACCGAACCCGCGCCGATTTTTGAGTTCTTACCCACCTTTATGTTTCCTAAAATCGTCACACCGGCACCGATGACTACGCCATCGCCAATTTTCGGATGTCGATCGCCCTTTGACGTACCGGTGCCTCCGAGCGTGACGCCGTGGAGAATGGATACGTTTTCTCCAACGACGGCTGTTTCACCAATGACGACTCCCGTGGCGTGATCCATCATCATGCCTTGTCCAAGCACCGCACCGGGGTGGATATCTACATGGAAAACTTCGGAAATTCTATTCTGCAGCAAAAAAGCGAGCGGCTTGCGGTCATCCAACCACAGAGAGTGCGCGACGCGTTGCGCTTGAATCGCTTGGAATCCTTTAAAGAACAAAACAATGGCAAGATAGCGATCACACGCGGGATCGCGCTCAAACACCGCTTGCATGTCTGCTAACATCATGCGCGTCAAGTGCTTATGCTTTCGATATTGCGCCGAAAACAACTCCAGCAACTGGCTATCGAGTAACACAGTAGATGCGAGCTTATTCGCCAAGACAAACGCCAACACGTCTTCAACTTTCTTGTGCGCCAATATCGTCGAGTACAAGTACGACGCCAACGCCGGCTCGCGTTCTAAATCCGCCTTTGCCTCTTCGCGCAGTTTGTCCCAAATACCAGAACCGAGTGGACAGGTTTCACCCATGATGTCGACTTGATTAGACGCATTCGCATTCGCATTCGCCGCCCCTTTGCTCGCCCGCGCCGCGCCAGCCTCCGCCATCGCCGACCCCGCCCGAGCACCAACCGCACCACTAGATCGCGTCGGTAATTCCGGCGCCGACCCGGCCCATTTCGCGGCAACCACGCGCTCGCGCTTCGCCGCCGCTTCCGCGCCAGCCGCCGCGGTCCCGACCCCGTCGTCCCCCGCCGCCGCCGCCGCCGTCGCCGCGCCCACCCGCGCGCACCCACCGCCGCGCACCCATCCACGGCGCGCTCCATTCGCACCCATCGTCACCCCCTTCGCGCCAGACGTCCCCTGACGCGTGGTGTGACTGCGCACGCACCACGCACGCGGCACCGGCGCCGTCGTCGTCGTCGTCGTCGTCGTCACGCGTGCACCGCACGCACGACCCGTCGTCGTCGTCGCTCGCGCCTCGCTCCCCGACGGTCTCCACGCCGCACGCATCGTCGTCGTCGTCATCGGTCGTCGATCCGTCCTCTCGCGTCGTCGAGTCGCGTAATCCCCCACCACGGTGACCAGGGTCATCGCTGCGGTGTTTGTTTTTTGTGTCGATGGATTGATTGGATTGATTGCAAATCGTCCGCAGTGCGTGACGCGACGGTTATTTGTTGATCACCATGACGACGACACGCATACACATGCATGCGATGAGTGCGATGCGTGCGACGCGCACGCGAGGTCGACGCACCGCGCCTGTCGCGTCGTGGGCATCCTCATCCTCTTCGTCGCGTCGTCGTCCTGGGTGTGGTGTCGACACCAGGCGTTGCGTCGACCGTCGTCCATCGCGACGATCGTCCGTGGTGGTGCGGGCGTCACGCACACCTAAACAAGGTCAACGCGTGTCGTTGCATTACACCATGACGTTGTCTGACGGCACGGTGGTGGATGACACGCGCAACGCCAATCGAGGCGCGGTGACGGTGACGCACGGGGATGGCGCGTTGTTCCCGAAGATTGCGAGCGCGCTGGGGGAGATGACGAAAGGGGATCAACGCGTGGTGGAACTCACGCCGAGTGAAGCGTTTGGTGAGCACGACGAGAGCAAGATTTCGCGGTTTCCGTTAAAGCCCGAAGAGGCGGCGGAGATGGCCAAACAAGTGCAACCCGGACAGTTGGTGCAACTGCCCCAAGGCCAAGCCGCGATGTGTTTGGCGATGGATGACGAGAGCGTGACGCTGGATATGAATCATCCACTCGCGGGTCAAACGTTGACATTTGCGTTGGAACTGTTAGATATCACCGACGGCATTACGATTTTTGGTACGCCGATGGTGGCGTTGAAGTTGTAAAGCGTCGCCGCGACGCGCTTTTTTGTCCCAAAGAAACCTTCCCGACGCGTCGAGCGCGGCGTGTGTGCACCAACAGAAACATCGCATCTCGCATCGACGACGCGCGCTTATTATCATGTATATCATGTGTTTAATACTCATCCGCTACTTTACGTTAGGTTTCGCGTTGCGTGAAATCAAAGTCATTCACTCGCTCTTCCGATTGATGATGTCATTTGGTGTCACACACATGAAAAAAGTAATCGCCGCCCCGCGACGGTGCTCTCCTCGTCATTCACCGCCGACGCACGATGTCGACGACGATGGTGACGATGACGACGACGATAACGATGTCCGGCGCGGGATGCGCGTCATCGCGCGCCACGCGCACGCGCACTCGACGGCACACACGCGCGCACGCGTCGTCCACAGTCAACGACCGCGGTGATGGTGACGCTAATTTAAGCGTCACACCGGCGACTGAGACGTTGACTGTGGATGATTTGCGTCGACAACCGCGCGCGGTGGTGGGCGATATCAGCGCACAAAGCGCCAAGGCGCCGCGCGCGGTGGTGCGACGGACGGCGGTGATTGGTGTCGACGCAGCGCCACCCGCGGTGTTGACGAGGCGGGACATTGATTACGGCGGGCGACTGGGCGCGGCGGTCGCGGGACTCGGTTTGGCGTACGCTGGATTAAAGGCGAAGGAGATTTTAGACACACCATCGCGGACGTATATTCCTGGTGAAAACACCGTCGGTGCAGAGTACGACGCGTGGACGGAGGAGGAGATTTTAGAGTACTATTGGGGCGAGCACATTCACCTGGGCTATTACTCGGATGCGGATTTAGCCAAGGGCGCGGGCACGTTGCTTGGCCATAAAGTTAAGGATTTCATCGAAGCCAAGGAGGATTTCGTGGATGAAATGTACAAGTGGAGTGGTGTTGAGGAGAACAACGGCGGGGCAAAGCCAATGAACATTTTAGACGTCGGTTGCGGCATCGGCGGGGCGACCCGGCGGTTGGCGTCCAAGTGCGTCGGCGGCGACTCTCGCGTGACGGGCATTACGTTGTCGCAGAAGCAAGCCGATCGCGCCACCGCGCTCGCTAAAGCTCAAGGCATACCGAACGCAGAGTTCAAAGTCATGGACGCGCTGAATATGACGTTTCCAGACAACTCTTTCGACATGGTGTGGGCGTGCGAAAGCGGCGAGCACATGCCAGACAAGAAAAAGTACGTCGAGGAAATGGTGCGAGTGTTAAAACCTGGTGGCACGCTTGTGATTGCGACGTGGTGTCAACGCCATGCGCCTCCAGAGTTGACCGCTGAGGAGAAGGGTAAGCTGCAATTTTTGTACGATGAGTGGGCGCATCCATATTTCATTTCCATCAAAGACTACTGCGCTCTCGCCGAAGGCACTGGCGCGATGACTAAGATTGACATGGATGATTGGACTAAACAAACGATCGTGAGCTGGAGGCACTCGATTTGGGCTGGCGTGTACGATCCGTTGCCAGTGTTCTCTCGCCCAAAAATCTATTACAAAACTCTGCGGGATATCATCTGCTTGGAGCGCATGCAGCGCGCGTTTGCCGTCGGTTTGATGCAATACGGCATGATCAAGGGTGTAAAAAAGGCGGAATAGTGGCGCCTTGTGGAGTGTTTATGCTGCTTTCAATGAATATCAAATATCGTAACATTTACATGGAGCTAGTACTAATCGTCGTCACTGCGATCCTTTTTCGATTTCTTCGCCTTGGACTCTTTCTTTTCGCCGCGGTCGCGCTTTTTTGACTTTTTCTCCGCGACGTCGTCGGCGGCGTCGCCGCCACCCATGACGAATGAACTCGCCTTTGTCTTCGAACGCTTGTCTTCTTCTTTCTTCGCCTTGCTTTTAGCTTTGAGCGACGCCGTGACATCGTCTAATGCTTCATCCTTAGCTTTTGTGCTCGACTTTCTTGATTCCTTCGTCTCCTCTTTGGGCGCGATGAATGCCTCTTCTCGTCTCTTTTGATTCGCCGATGACGTGTTCTTTTGCTTTTGCAGCTTCTCATACGCCGCCTTGCGTTCTTTGGCGTCTTTTGATAAGAAATATTCCCCAGATTCGATTTGTAAGTCCACCTTGGACATCGTAGGCGCCGGAGGAAACACGGCGCGGTCCTTCTTGCCAATTTTCTTTGGCTTTTTCGTCTGCACGTTTTTCTTTTTGAACTTTGGCAAAAATCTGTCCCAGCTTTGTGACGCTAACTCTGGATCCTTTTCCAGCTCACGCTTAATCATGAGTTCTTTAATATGATAGATTGGATGCGTGTTTTTCATGGCGTCTTCGATAATCTTTCGTGCCGTTTTCAATCCTTTATATCCACCCATGACTGAGACGGTGTTCCCTTGAACGAGAATGTAGCAACCGGTGAGCATCTCAATCGCCTTCAAAGTCGAGCCATTCGGACCGATTAATCGCTGCCGACGTTTGACAAACCGCTCTTTGTTTCTAACCATGCCACCAATCTTAATCACGTCGCAATTCGTGTCATCCTCTAAAACTTTCAGCGCTTGTGGCGCGGGAACGCTGCGGCTGAGCAGCTTAATCAAGTCTCGAGCCTTGATGATGATGTATGGGTCGTACGTCTTCCTCGTCGTGAGCACGGTCATCGAGCCCTCGACTAGATTCAACTCACACGCCACCCCGTGTTCTTTCAACGCCTTCGTGATCGACGGCCACGTCTCTCTCAAGTACTTCTCTTTATATTTTGGAAACAGCACTGCGAATGAGCTTTCCTCGACGACGCCTCCGGGGTTGTCGTCCTTGGTGAACGGTTCGATGCGCCAACGATCGGTGCCATCGACGTCCCATGGTTTATCTCGTCTATATCGTCCCTGCTTTCCCGCCGATTGCGTCGTCGTCGTCGTCGTCGCAGGCGCGTCATCCCCAGCACCGCCCAGCCCCGGCGGCGGCGGCGGCACGGTCACGCGCGCATTCGACGCCGCCGCGACGACGTGCGCCATGGATATCGCCCTTCACGCGCTCGCTCCGTCGATCTTCCCGCGCCTTTGCGTGTCTCGTTTGCGTTATCAATCACCCTCGCGTGCGTCTCGCGCGTGGTTCTTTGACGTCACGCGCGACCCCCGGTGGGAGAGTTCGCATGAAACACGTGGATGTCTATGCAGGGCGGCGCGCGCGTGTACGAGGTTGATTGATGATGGGACGCCGTACGAGTTTCGATGTGTCGCGACACAGTCGCCTGTTTGTTTACATTTACAACTTGCTTTACGTCTTGTCCTGGCGCTAGGTGATGTGAGCGTCGTAGAGGACGACGCGCTATCGAAAACTTGTTGACCAGAAATCTGAGGATCCGTCGCGGGCGTTCATGAGCGTCGCGGCGTTTGGATCATCTAGGAACGAAGGGCCTTTAATTTTCGGCAGCACGCGTTCGCCATCATCGTCATACTGGACTTCGTCGTCTTCTCCAGCGTCTGAGAGCTCTTCAATCCATACTTTAGGGTCGGCTTTCATCGCCGCTCGTTTCGCAGCCTTGGACGTCTTCTTCGTCTGCGCCGTAGCGTGCGCCGCTGCATTTGACCAAGGTCGCGACTTACGCTTGGCTTCGGCTCGGGCGCGTCGTTTTTCTTCGAATTTGGCGCGACGAGCGTCAGCGCGACGTCTTTTCGCCATATCTTCGTCCTCCTCCGCAAACTGTTCGTTGGTTTGTTTCGCCGCAGTCGCCGCTTTGTATTCAGCGAGCACCTTCTCCTTGGCTTCGCGTTTACGTCGCTTGGCGGCGACGCGTTTCGCCTCCTCGTCGTCATCCAACGCATCTTTGTCATCTTTATCATTCGGCCGCGAATCTTTCAAAACATCAAGGCTCTCGTCGTCGTCGTCATCGTCGTCATCGTCGTCTGATGAAGACGAAGACGAGGACGACGATGAAGACGAAGCCTGACGCGCTTCACCCTGGTCTTTCACGAACATCTCATGCGATCGTAACTGCTGTACACGCGCATCATCACCCACAAGTTCTGCAGCTGCTATCGCGGTATTCACACTCACCGCATCAGCGTTCAAATCTTTCCTCGCGCTCAACTCATCAAACAGCTTGAGCGCGCGCGCGCCGTCGCCCAACCGAGCGCACGCGCCCATGGCTACGTTATACGATATCACACTGAGTTCATGCCCTATTTTCCGCATCTCGTCGAATAACGTTAACGCACCCGCTGGAGTTCCTCGCTTCACGTGCGCCATCATCGCGGCATTATACGTCACCGTCGTGCGTTCGACTCCACACGCCTTTTGGGCGTCAAACACCTCCAACGCCCGCGCGTACTGCTTGGCCCGACACAACCGCGATATAAACGTCGTAAACGCCCTAGGATCCGCACGCAACGGTCGCACGTCATCACTCAGCGCTTGCGTGATGATCGTCATCACGTCAACCACCGGTTTCGTCGACGTCGTCGTCGTCCCAGCGTCCTCATCGTCCTCACCACACAGCCGCCTCGTCACGTCGTACACGACGCTTCCGTGGCCTTGACCACCACGACCAGCGCGTTTTTCCCCACCGCGTCGCGCGCTTCCTCGTCCACCACGCCCGCGTCCGCGTCCGGGTGCGCGCTGTTGACGTTGCGCCCCACCCATCGTCGTTCGCGCACGTGGTTGTGTCGTCGTCGCGCCCTCGCGCTCGAGCGTCGTCGCTTTTTTGTGCTTCAATGGGCGTTGGCACCGACTGACCGACGACGCCGGGGCGCCACACAACGCGTCGCGGTGGCGATAGCGATGGCGACACCGAGCGCGATGGGACCTCCATTCTTGGCGCTGTTTAAAGATAACCTCCGTCGCGATCCGTATTCGGCGTACATCACGCTCGCCACGGTGGAGCACCATCGCGGCGCCGTGGTGCCGCGCGCGAGGACGGTGGTGTTTGAAGGCTTTGTGAACACCGACGACGGCGATGTTGGGATCGCCATTAAGTGCTCGAGCGAGAGTAACAAGTGTAAATCTCGCGCCAGCGACCAGGTGGAAATCGTGCATTGGTTTGAGCGCACGCGCACGCAGTTTCGCTTTCGTGGGGCGTTAACATTCGATGTCGATGAGACGTCGGCGACGCGCTTGAAGATTTGGCGCGAATTATCCATGGGCGACCGTGCGCAGTTTTACTATCCGAGCGACACGCTGGCAACGTCGACGCGCGATGAGGCTTTTGAACGTCAGGGCGTCGCTTTTGAAGCGTCGCAAGGCGGCATGGCGACAAACTTTTGCGTCGGGTTGTTGACGCCGACGGAGGTGGACGTGCTCGACTTGAACACGTGCGAACGAACGCTTTGGAGCAGGGAGTCGCTGGACGATACGTGGACGGAAGTCAGAGGTTTTGCCCCACCCGTGGTGAGTATCGACGCTATTCACCGGGCGTAAAGAACACGTGAAATAGACGTTGCGTGCTATAGAATGTACATGTAGAATTAATATCGATATCGACGCCGTAGTTCTCGTCGGCCAAGCACAGGCGCTCACGACGCCGCGATCGAGCGGCTCCATCTACACGCGTGACTTTTTTATTTTGTCGCTCGACATCTTGATGACGATGTACGTCCAGGCGAATAGTATGCCCACGACAAACAAAATTATCCATGTCCAGCACGAACCGCGCCGGTTGGCGCCGTACGCCGCCGTTTGACGTTTTACGGTTGACTTCACCCCTTGCACGTTGCGTTCCAACTTCGTCTCGACGTCTTCCAGCGCTTTCGTCGATCGCTCCAATCCTTTTTCCATGGCTAGTGCGTTCGCCTTGAGCCCGCTCGCGAGCGACGCCATTTCATCTGTCAATCCTTCGCGTATCACGCGCTGCTTTTCGAGCTCCTCTTCATCGCGCGCCGAGCGTTGCACTGCGCGCCCGCTCGACCCAGGCGGCGGTGTCATTATCGTCGTCGACGTCGATACAGCCATGCTATTTCTATTAGCGGCACCAGTCGTCGCATTCGTCGCGAACGCTCGTCTCTGGCGAAGCCATGCGCCTCCGTCAGCGGCGTCGCTCTCGTTGCCACCACCACCTCCACTCGTCGTGCTCGTCGTCACTGCCGCCGCGGCAGCAGACGCCATGGCCAATTCCTCAACGCGCGCGATGCGCTCAGCATACAACTCGCGCGCAGCATCATCGCAAGACGTCCCTAGACTATCCAACATCGCGCGCATCGCGTGAACGTGCTGCGTCACCTTGCGTGCGTTGTGCGGCGCTGTCGTCGCCGTCGCCGCTCGAGGCGTTTCATACGCCGCAAGCATGCGCGCTAATGCGAGTTCGTGCGCGCGAGGCATGGCGTTCGACGCTCGCCCGCCCGCCCGCTAGCGCGCCAGTTTGTGACGGTCGTTGCCGAGTGACCACCGTGGACAAGGAGTCAAAACACTAGCAAAACTCGTCAGTTCCACGCGCGCGCGCGCGGTTCGCGCGCGCTGGGAATTCAGCACACGAATCGCACTGAACTCTTTTAGCGTTTTCTTTCGTGCGCGCATTCGTCGTCGTGAATTGGTAACCGTGTGAAGCGTCGTTCGAGTTTGCGCAAAACAAATTTAGAACTGGATTCGTTTTCGTGCAGAGGCTCGTTTGTGGGTCGAATGCACACCTTTGAGGTTACTGTCGACGCTTTTACCCTAACAATATGCACTGTTTTCTTCGCCGCGGTGATTTGCGTCACGTGGCTAATAGCGATTCGCCAAACGAAGCGCGCGAGCGTCGCGCTGCAGAGTCGGCCAGCCGGCCGAACTGTTGCGAATGGAGTTTGCGATGGAACGACAAAGTCTTTCGACATATCTCCATCGGTTCGAGCGAGTGCGCCGGCGCGAATGCTGCGATCCGACGCGGTTGACGCTGCAAAGAAATCGTTTGCACGGCCGCCGCCGGCAGAATGTTGGCCACAAAAGCCACTGCTCCTCGTGCCTGAAACGAGTTACGCAAAGTGCACGGTGCGCGGCGAAGCACGGTTTAACTCGGAGGAGCCTTTCGAATTTGAGACGCCATTATTTTCGGGGTTATGTTTGTGCAGGTTTCGGGATTTGGAACCTCCAGCAGACGCGCAACGCGCTGAATGTGGCGAGCGACTGAAGGCTTACTTTCATAAGAGAAAGCGAACGTTTCAAGTGGTAATACAAGGTCAGTTTAAGCGCGAAGTCCGCATGGATGCCGTGATTACCGGGCATGAATTTTTCGCACCGCTCGTGAACATTCCTGGTTCGTTGATTTTGAAGCCGATTCTTCGCGCTTTTCGAGCAATGTCAAGAACCATTGACGTGCGAATTTTCGGCCCGCGTCCGTGTGTCTACGCTTCTCTGGGTGGCACAGCGCAAGCGATATCTGTGGATGCGAAAGGTCTGGAGCCTGATATCACCACTATCGAAGGAATCGTGGAAAACTGCTCGCGGCTTGGAGGCGCGTTCGCAAAGAGTCGCGGGGTGTCAGTTAAGAAGCGAAAAACAATGCTTTCAAATGTGAAGATTGCGCGTAATTTCAGTTTCAATACCGGCGATGTGTATACATTTGATTGCTTTCAACACGTTTTTGTGCCACATTCTTACAGGCTGAATTTGGGCTTCCGGTCAGTCGAGCTAGCGCGTCATTTGAATCACCAACCCGCTCAAATTATGGCGAAGACGTTAACCGACGAGTACGTGTACTGCTTTTCTCTATGGCATGAAAAGTTGCTAGATGCGACCACTACCGCTTAGTAGTGTGATTCATTTAATGTACAATACAATCAATAGCTTTATTTTTCCTAAAGTGCACTTCTATGTCATCTGAGCAGCTCAACGCGCACTCACTTGCGTGACTGCATTTCGGCCCTGTTGAGCTTTGCGCGCAGCCGTTGAACGAAATCAGAGTTCTCAATGCCTGCAACGCGCGCGGAAACTCCGTCGGATGCTGGATTTGAACCAGTTGTATGGACCCAGGCCTTGTAAGACTCTCCCGTTTCGCGCGCGCGATCGACATACGGAGAAAACTGTGCTCTGAAGTGCCGTGCGAACGCGTCAGTCGAGTCGATTGAAAGATACGCGCTCGCCGCAGCGCTTCCGCATACGATACCTACAACGGCGAGTGCGGAACCATACCCTAGTGCACGCAAGCCAGCCACGAGCGCGTGTTTTTGCGCTCGTTGCGAGGTCTCGAGCGCGTGCAGCTCGACGCCCGTCAAGCTGCGTCGAGCTTCAGCGTGCTTTTGCAAATCTGCGCCAATGTCTCGCAACCAGTCCCGACGATTCAACCGCATCGTCTGCGCTGCGAATATGGACGACGACACCGCTGTCATCGACGATGATGATGTAGCCAACGTACCATCGCGCGCGCTTTTGTTGCTGCTGAAATCGCTAACTTCTCTTCGCAGCACGCGCGGCGTGTCAGTTTTGGCGCCGAACAGCCGCAGTTCTTCGGCGTACACCGCCGAGAGTTTGTCTACGCCACCTCGATGCGCGCTTCCTGTGCGCACGTAGTGTGCCGCCGAAGTTGACGTTTGTTCGCTCGAACGCGAGTGGCTCTGTGCGATTTCACCCTCTACGACATTAACAAACTCGTTCCCTCGCGCTCGCTCAGCGAGTCGTCTGATGTCCTCCTCGGCGCGTTGCTTGTGGTACGACCCTTCCGACGCTCGAAGTCGACTTCCGAAGATGTCCATCGACTCACAGACGACGGATGGCGCACGACGTCACCTCGACGTCGATGCAGAATTTTGGTGAGCGGGGCACGAAGTGAGGCGTGCGTTCAGAGAACGCCGCACGCCGCGGAGTGGTTTAGGTTCTTAGCGATGATGAGGGCGGTAGCGACGACGGCACAACGCACGAAGACAGCGTCACCGATGATTTTATCGGCACGCCCGCGCATGCGCCATCGGTTTCGCTCGAGTTGCCGCTCGCAAGCTGTTCAAGATGCATCTTCGTCGTTGTCGGAGGCGAAGCGCGCCACACTGCGAGCGGTGAGTGGAACGCGTAAGCTGCCTCGAGAATCGTCGTCAAAGGATGTGATGTTGTGCGTCGAGGCTGTCGAGCGCGTTGCGTCTGCAGGACGTGCTGAGTCTTCAGCGTCCATTCTTGCGCCCATTGACGGAGACTGGACTCTCGTGTACTCAACGAAAACGTCATCTGGCGTAACGCGTGAAGATGATTCATTGCTTGATGGTCTTGGAGAGGTTGGCGAAAGCGCCGTAGACGCCGTGACGAGCGCGTTGTACGCGACGTTCTTCAAGTTTGCGCCTTTTCTTGCGGGAAGCGCCGAGACGAATCAGCGCGGCGTACGAAACACTCAAAAAGTGGATTCTCTCGCCGGTATCGTGCGCAACGAAGTGTTTGTTGACGCTCAGTTTCCACTACCATTTTCCCCAAGCAAAACTGTTCTTCGCATCGGCGTCGAGGGTGAAGTCGAGCTTTTGGGAGATTTGAGCGGCAGTCGAGCCGAAGTAATTTTTACGTCGTTTGATTTGGGTTTAACGTCGTCGAGTGTGAATGACGATCGGTTTGAACCAGCTCTTAAGCTGCCACTTCCTCGACCACGTGGGACTTTAGATTCGACGTTTTGCGACGACACAATGCGCATCAGTCGGGGTGGAAGAGGAGGAGTGTTTATTCTCACGCGTATGTGAACGGTGATGTTTGTGTGCATGTAGTTTGTAAAACGGTAGCGATTCTTCGAAAAAGGTCATGAAACTCGGTGGAAAGGTGTAAACGATAGTTTTTAGATCAATTTGCTGTCCGCGCGTCGCGCTCTGGCTCCGGCGTCGCCGCTCTCCTCAAGTCAAAAAAGCCCTAATTTTTAGGGCATGTCGCGTGGTTACCTCTGCGTTGTTACCCCGGCGCTCGATTATTTCTACCCATAACTTTTGACAGCAAAGCATTTTTGCGAATCGAAGCACCACCTTCCTTTCCACACTCAGTGGTCTTCTCGACCGTCGTCACCGCCGTCGCGCGCAACCTCGCCACCGCCTCGTCTCCACCGAACCGTCTCGCCGCGCGCGACGCCGTCCCCACCGACCCGTCTCGACGCGCGTGCGTGCGCGCGCGTCTCGACGCGTTCTCCCCGAACGCGCTCAGCGCGAGCAGGATGAACACGACCGGATGATGGTCTCGCCGCCGCCGACGACGACGACGACGACGCGCGATCGCCGAGGGAGGCGACGCCGGCGAGCGAACTTCGTCGCGTGATGCCCATCATGGACGGACGGGCGGGCGAGGCGTCGTCGTGTGCGGGTGGATGCGATGCCCGGAGATTTGATTGATGTGTGGCGTTTTATCCAAAAGAGAGCGACGAGCGCGACGAGAGAGAGAGAGACGAGCGACGAGAGACGGATGGATGTGAGATTGATGGTTATGAATATTACTGTTACTTAATTGTTGTGTGTGACGCCGGCCGGCGGACGCGCGCGCGCGGGCGCGTCAGACGGACATCGGGGCTTTGTCGCGGGCGGAGACGACGCACCCGGATTGTAAGTACTGGAGGACGCTTCCGAAGCGGTCGGCGCCGAAGACGGCGTCGAATCGATACTCGCGAATGAAGACGCGAGCGGCGTATTCCCACGTCGTGCGTTCGAGACGGTGGTGATCGAGGGTGGAGGAGTGGGGGATGTCGACAAATTGTCGATGGTGTTCGATGTCGTCCAGAAAGGCGGCGCAGACGTGTTGTCCGAGCTTGGAGGGGAGGTTGTAGCGAACGACGTACTCCTTCCAAAAGAAGACGAACCAGGAGACGACGGAGGCGATGACGGCGGCGGAGGCGATGTAGAAGGGAACGTCCTCGGATCGGTCGGTGAAGGTGAGACCGAAAGCGGAGGCTTCGCGCACGCAGAGCGCCCACGGAAGGGCGACGGCGGTGGCGAGAGCGATGCACATTCTCACTTGCGTCAACAGACCCTGGGCGAGCGCCATTTTGATGCAACTCTTCAACTTGCCGCGCGGTTCGTCGGATAACGGTTTCATCTTCGTTTTGAGGAGCAACGCGATTCGAATGATGTGGAATTGGACTCGAGATAACCAGAACAGGGCCAAGATGGCGGAGAGCGGGGTGACGAGACCGAACGAGTACGAACCCGCCGAGGTCAAGTCGGTGGACCACTTTTGCACCTTGACGCGAGCGGCGATGTTGCCGATCGTGAAGACGATACCCGTGCAGAATGAGAGAAGCGCCGACAAAATGATGAAACTCGCGGTGTAACTCTCGTTCGACGCGATGGTGAAGCTCTCCAGATCAAAGGCTGCGCGAGCCAATTTCGCGTGACTCGCGCGCTCCGCGAGCGCTCGCGCGTCCCTCGCCGTCTCCGTGATGGCGATGTTCGCAGGCTTGTACCACGCCTTGGCCGATGCGCGAGCGTTCGATGGCGACAAGTCATCGCGACGGAAGAGCAAGATTGGGTACATCAGGATGTTTATCCAGAACTTGACGAGGTCACCGACGTGAGACTTGGAGTAATTGCCCGTTCTGATGAAGCCGAATTTGATGTGACCGCGACGAATAGACTTTTCGAGCACGCGACGAAGCAAGACGACGCGCTCGAATAAGCACTGCGCCTGCATATCAACAGCCGTTCCGGGTTCACTGCTCTGAGAGCGCCAGTACATCATGTCTCGCACGACTTCGTGCATCTTCACGAGGTGATCTTGCAGATACGCGCTCTTGTAAAACGTCTCCGCTATGGCCACCGACACGAGATACTCGTCGAATTCAGAGCACGCTCTGTCGCCGTGCACGTCTTCCACGAAGGCTTCGAATTGGTGCAATAATTCTCGGGGCTCGGGGAAGTTGTAATACGCGCACATCTTGACGAACGCATCCATCATGGCTCGCAAGTCGTTCACGTACGGACTCGCGTGCAGAGACTGTTTTTGAGCATCGCGCGACATGACGTCGTACGCGCCTCGTTCAGCCTGCTTGAACAAATTGTCCTTGTACGCGACGAGCCACTCTTCGTTTCTGTTCTTGTATCGACTCGCCCCGGTGATGGTACCGAAGGCGACGATCGGCGTGAACGCGGACAGCACGGCGGCGCTGAGCGGATTCGACGTCGACAAGACGAGCGCCGCGGCGGCGAGCGCCGCGCTCATGGTGAGACCTTCGGCGAAAGCTTGCGTTTCGACAGAGGTGCTGTCGATGACGGAGTCGACCGGGTTCGGCTGTTTTTCTGCGTAACTCGTGAAACGGAATCCATTCTCTCGCAAGAACGAGGCGTACTCGATGAGCTCTTGCGTCAATGCATCCAAGCTGTTCGCGATCCACACGTGTTTTTCCATGAGCATCTTTTTCGCGTCGTCGGAAATATTTGCGCGGTCGAGGAGTTCTCGCCACGGTTCGTCGCTCTCGCCGACCTTGTCGTTCGCCTCGGCGAGACGATCGCACAAGTCCATGCCGGTGAAGCTGGGATCCTTGCCAACCTCCTCCATGAAGACTTCGTAAATGACGTGAGACATTTGCTCGCTCAGCGCGGAGAGGTACGATTGATTGTCTTCGAGGCCTCTGGGGATGAGAGCCGAACAGAACTTCACCTTCCAGTCATCCGTCAGCAGTTGCGCGACGTCATTATCGCTCTCGCGACACTCGATGTACTTGGAATACAGATAGCGGACGCCCTCCTTGTACGGAAACGACGGTCGAAGGAAACCGTCGACGCCGTAGTTGGCGCCGGTACCGCGCGTGACGACTTCACCGTTCGACCAGTTGGTCGAGCTCGAGTACGTGCGGAAGCGATCTTGGAACGCTACGCCGATAATCGTGTCGCCGATAAAGTTGTTGAAGAGCATACTGTTGATGCACGCACCGGTAAGACCAGAGTAACGCATAAAGTGTGGGGTGCTCTGTTCATCGCCGCAGAAAGCGAAGACGTATCCCTTATCTTTGCTGTCCGAGCGCACGCGCATCGTGCGGTGATTGACGTAGTGCGCCACGGGGAACGTCGCCATCGAAACCTTTGATTCGGTGTTTCCGTTCGGCGCTCGAGTGAGGTTACTTCCTCGATACACCATGGTGGAGTTGGACATCTTGGAAACGTAACCTTCGACGTTGCGCACGACGGCTCCCGACACACCAGTCATGATGATGTCGTAACGGTCGTTCGGCTGGTCGACGACTCTAAAGCTCTCGAATTCAGGCAAAGACCCAAGAGTGACCGGAGTCAACGAATCGATGAAATAAAGACGAGGAATGAACTGCTGTCCACCCGGATTGTACACGTCGCCGAAGCGAATCGTCTCGAGAGTTGCGTCATACCAGAGACGGTCGATCGATCTGGTGAGGGCACCCTTCAGGTTTCGTAACTTGTCCTCTTTCTTCTTAATATCTTGAGCGTTCTTCGGCTTGGAGTTCCACGTGAGCGTAGACTTGACCAATGAATCAATTGTCTTCGTTTTCCATTCGTCGTATTCTCTCGTCAACTCCATACCGAGGTAGAAGTTGTCACCGGTCTCGAAGAAGCGCGTCTGCAGATGACGTCGGACGTACGGAGCTTGTTTCGTGTGTTGCTTGACGAGCGTGCACATCGTCTGCCAAATTTCTGGCATTTCCGCAGAAAATCCACAATCCCTGACGAGACGCTCAAAGTGGAGACGCCAATCGACATCCTTGGTGATGAATTTGAGCATCTTCTTCGTGATTTTCTGAGAGTTGACAACCTTGGTAAAGTCACCGACGATGCGAGTGTTCTGATCCGTGTGACTGCGAATGTCATCAACCACTCTGCTGCGCCATCTCGAGTTACCAAAGTTGTGCATGCCTTGGCTCACCTTGAGTCCCGCGAGACACGCCACGCCGTACGGCTCGGTCTGCGTGATCGCAAAGTGCACCGGACTGCCAGCGGGCTTACCGATGGCCTCGACGACGTGGTAGTGCTCGATGTCCAGCTCAAACTTCTGCGATGCAATCTCGTTGTAAGGCAGCACCTCTTGCACATACTTTCCGTCGCTTCCGCGAATGACAGATTCGATGACCAAACTTTCCACCAAGGAGTGCGCCTTTGTATCCTTGTGATAGACGGACGGCAGCTTATTTGCAAAGCACGCAAAGTCGTCGTACGCGGAATTAATTGACTTGAATTCATAGAATTCCTTGTCGATATTGACACCGACAAGTCGATACGGTAAGCATTGCTGTTGATCCAAGATGTACACGGAATAAACTTCACCGAGTTTGAGATCCGTCGCCAAGTAAGACTTGTTGTACACGACGTCGACCACCTTCCAAGAGAAGGGCTCGTCGGATGGGGATCCTTCGCTGTCGACGTTACGCAGAATCAAGTCAGTAATCTTGAGCGCCTTGCCCGTTTTGATCAGCTTGTTTTGTCGCACGTCGTACTGCGCGCCGCTATTCGTATCTTGCGTCAGCAATCCACGAGAGAGACGTTGCGAAACGCCCACGTTCATCATATTCTCCAAATCCTTGATGGTGATCTCGATGAAGCCTTGCGACGGAAGCACGTTGCCGTAGTGTGAGCTCGTATCACCCGGGCTTGGAATGAAAACATCCTCGTAAATTGTACCGAGATGGAAACGAAGACACGCGATCCAGCGCGCGTCCAGTCGAACAATCTGCGCTCTTTCGAAAGTTGCGCCAGCCTGAGTGAAAGCATCGCGCGATTCATAGATGCGCATGACGCCATCGCTTAACAAGACGTTTTCGAGGCAGTGAAGGGTCGTGAGCAAACCAGTCGGACCGCCTCCGATGACTATCATCGACTGCGGCGGCACGGTGACAATCTTCTTCTTCTTGAGAGCCGACAAGCGCGCCTCATCACTTTGCAGAGCTTCGTCGAACACGAAAGGCGTGTACGATTTCTCCTCGTAGACAAAGTATCGCTGACCAAGTTTCAACTCTTTCACGGTCACTTCGGTTCGCGTCGCAGAGTGCTTGATGGCTGATAAGACATTGAGACGAGCATCGTCGATTTCTTCGCAGTGGAATTGTGACAATACGAGCAGTTGTCGAAGCGGCGAACGCAAAAAGGATAACTCCATGAATGCAGCGTAAGAGAAAACCGTGCCGTGGTCTAATTCGATCGTCATGAACGCCTTTTGCGCGCGAACGATCGACTCACCAACTTCGACGTACTTGTACGCGCTGAGCGTGGACTTTGACAAGTCGAAGCAGTGCTCCACGCGCGTGGCACGATCCGTGAATGTGCAGGTTCCGTCCGCATTCTCGCGTTCGAAAATATACACGCGGCCGACGCCGTACTGATCCATGACCCAGTACGCCTTTTTCGTCTCAAAGTTGGCAACTTCGTCACCCTTCGACATCTTGACGATTGTCTTGGACAGCGCGTCCCGTCTGACGTTGCGGCGGAGGAGCGTGCAAGCTCTCGATGTGAGTAACACGACAGCTTTAGAGCTTGTGTAACCGCTCTTTACGAGTTCAATGAGCATGCGCTTGTCTCTCGGCGCGAGCAAATTGAGAGCCGATTTGACTTGCACCTCAGTGACGCCGCACTTCGTACTGACGGGCTTGCCTAGACACACAGCGTGCACAGCCTGCTTCATTTGCGCTTCGGTCGGCGCGATGAAATTGCTTTGCGCGATCGCGCTGTGTCCAATTGCGATGCCATTCTGAACCGCGCTGCAGATCAACGCGACTTGTTGCGCTTCCTCGTCCAACCGCGTGAGACTCCTCTCGATGGCTTTCAACCAACTCTTAAAGGGATCGTAAATTATCTTACTTCCGCCGCACACGTTCGCGGCGAGCTCCTTAGAAATCATACGAACGATGGGCATGAGCGTCACCGCGTTGGCCACCGGCGGGATGTTTTGCAACTTTTTGAGCACGGGCGCCAACACGGTGGAGTCCCACACATTCAAGCCTCGCAAATTGGCGAGAGTAAACAAGACGACGGGCATGTGGAATCGAAGCGTCTCCAACGGATTTAGCTGCTCTTGGCGTTGATGCGCAAAGTTACCGTACAGTTGGTCGAGCATATTGTGCCAATGTCTCGCCAACTGCGACACCACGTGCACGACGCCGTTGTTCACGAGCGTGCTCGACGGCGACACGGCAAAGGTACGAACGACGCTCTCATCCGTCGGTAACCGATGATTGGCGCGGAATTCATTCGTCTTCATGCGTCCGACAAATGCACCGTGTTGTGCGAGGTTGGATGCCTCGAAAATGTTCGTCTCCGCGGCGAGATTTTGCGCGACGACGTTCGGGTCGTCGGTGATGAGCGCCTCGCGTCCGGTGAGAACGCGAGTGATCCAGTTGCCTTGACCGAGAAACACGCGGAAGAAGGAGCCCACGACAAAGTTTCGCGTGTTTTGAAAGTTTTCAGAGGATGGGAAACCGGTGAATCCGATCACGGGAACGGTGCCGAACGCGTCCATCATTCTGTTAAATTTCACCGACCAGTGCGTATGCCAGAAAATATCGTAACGAGACATTTGCTGCACGAGCACTCGACTGACGTTGCGATTCAAAAAGGCGTGACGAAGCAATCGGTTAAGGTCACTGGTGTTTCCGGACTCGTACGCCGAGATGACGGATCCGAGCAAGAAGGATTCGGCGCCCGTGAGAAAGTGCATCGAGGCGTCCAAACCTCGAGTAAATCGAAGTCGATTGACGTCGTCGTACGACGCGATCATCAACATTCGAAGCACCGCGCGCCAGGAATCACCCGCCCATCCGACTTCCACCTGCACTGGAAGAGTGGCTAAATTCTCCAACAGCGACGGTTGCACCGAACTCAAC
>JACLAB010005480.1_pt1 | contig 42531 bp, 33 predicted proteins | sample 8027921 | NCBI WGS metagenome assembly JACLAB01 (sample SAMN15725117, study PRJNA655200) | protist metagenome | isolation source: fluorescence activated cell sorting (FACS) single amplified genomes of... | place: USA: West Boothbay Harbor, Gulf of Maine | collected 2000-07-19 | reverse complement strand
TTTACCGGCGAGGAGAGCGCGTTCAACTTGAGCACCGTAGCGGGTGGCGCTTTGTGGGCTGTGGCGTTGTATTTCGCGTCGCCGGTGTCGGTACTGTTGTTATTTTTAGGCCGCACCGATAGCGAGCGACCGTCGGATTGGGTGCTGAAGAAGGCGACTGGCATTAACAAGATGGAGGATGCGAGCGTCGGCGCGCAAGTCGCCGTCGCGACTTGGTTTGCCGTCTGCGGCGTCGCCATCGCTGTCTTGGGTGAAAGCGCGTTTGGCGGTGACAGCACGTGGGGCATTAGTGCCGGTGTGGGGTTTTTAACCATCGCAGGCGTGAGCGAACTCGGTCGCCCCAAGCGTATCGACGCCGCGACGTTGAGCAAATTGGAAGCGCAATACGACGATTTTTGCATATTTGCCAGCACTCGACTTTCTCGCAGCGCCGGTGGACGCGTGCATCAAACTGAAATATCAAAAGCCTTCCGTTCGGCGTATCCAGCATACACCGAAGACGTGTTGGATGAGATGGAACTCCGTTCGCTCATCGCAAACTTTGCGCCGAGCTCTGAACGCTCGCCGCGCGGCTACTACAAAAATCTTTCCCTCATTCAAACCAATCGCACATCGGTCAAAGATCTCGGGCTTTGATATTACTTCTTTCTAGCGCTTGCATCTTCTTGTACAATCATATTTATCATCGTTGCCAAAGCACTACTACATTCGCGCGCGCTCGAGGCCTCGCGTCCTCACACACCGCAGCGTCGCCCACATGTACGGGCGCCACGACGACCGTCGCGACTACGGCGGCGACCGCCGCGAGCGCTACGACGACGACCGTCGCGATTACGGCGGCGACCGTCGCGATTCGCGCCGCCGCGACTCGCGTTCACCGCCGCGACGCGGCCATGGAGGCTACCGCGGCGGCGGTCGCGGCGGCGATCGCGGTGGACCTCGAAAGGCATTTCGAAGCGAACGCGAGCGATCCATGAGCCCTGGAGCGTGGGAGAGGAAACCCAGGAAGCGTGCAACGTTGTTCGATGTGTTACCGGAAGGAGGTGCGTGATGCGTGATGGTAGTTTGCGTGTCCCGTGATTCGCGCGTAGGATCCTCGAGAGCAAAGCGAACGTGAACGCGGTTACTGACGATGATGACTTGTGTCTCGTGCGCGTATAGTCGACCCGAACAATTTACCACCCGCCGGAGCGTTCGCACCGCCGCCGGGTATGGGGTATGGCGCGGTTCCGGGCGTCGCCATTCCGATGACGATGCAAGCGACGCGCCACGCCCGCAGAATTTACGTCGGAGGCGTGCCTTTACAGACCAACGAGGCGCAACTCGCGACGTTCTTTAACAATGCGTTGATTGCGATTAATGGCACCAACGCTGAAGAGGGTGCGCCGGTGGTGAATGTGTACATCAATCAAGAAAAGAAGTTTTCCTTTGTGGAATTTCGAAGCGTAGAGGAGGCGTCAAACGCGTTGGCGTTGGATGGTGTCATAATCGATGGCGCGCAAGTGAGAATTCGGCGACCGAATGATTACAACTCACAATTAGCGATTGGTTTAGGGCCGTCGACGCCAAATCCCAACTTGGATTTAGCGGCTATTGGATTGGATCAAAACGCGCTCGGCACAACGACGTCGGCGAACATTTTACAGGAACACGAAGATCGCATCTTCATCGGCGGATTACCGTATTTTTTGGACGAAGCGCAAGTGCGCGAGTTACTTGAAGCGTTCGGCCCGATTGCTAAATTCGATTTAGTGCGCGACAAGGAGAATGGGAACAGTAAAGGGTACGGTTTTGTCGTCTACCAAGACGTTTCCGTGACGGACATCGCGTGTCAAGGCTTGAATGGTATGCAAATGGGCGATAAAACACTCACCGTACGTCGCGCAGAGGATAAGAGCGCGCCCGGTCCGATGATGCATGTTCCACCGCCACCGCCAGCTATCGCACCGCCGTCCGCGAACCCGCCGTCGATGGTGGTTTCTTTTGACCAAATGGGCGTCACCGCCGAAGAGTTGGCTGACGATGAAGAATATGAAAATATCATGGAGGACATGCAAGAAGAGTGCGGTAAATACGGAAAAATCGTAGCGGTAGTAATCCCTCGACCTAGCAAAGATGGCTCGGATGTGCCTGGAATGGGCAAGGTGTTTGTACAGTACGCATCCGTCGACGGCGCCATGGCGGCGAGAACCGCGCTGAATGGTCGAAAGTTTGGTGGGTCAACCGTCATTGCCGACTTCTTAGACGAAGCCGACTTTCACGCGAGAAAGTTTTAGGAAACATAGACTACTTCTAATAATAACAACTCACAAGCTAACACAAGAATCGCCAGTATAGGTAGATGATACTCCAACCGATGAAACCGGCGCCGGCGAGCGACGCGATGGACAAAACAAAAGCCCAAGCTATGGTCCACAGCGCCGTCGCTCGATCAAGTCGCGTGCGGCGACTCTTGCGCTTTAATTTCACCGTTCCACTTCGCGTACCGCGTGCGCGGGAGCTGCCTTTACCGCTTTTAATGATCATCGTACCCTGTTCAGGGGCGCCATCGACGTCGTCTACGGTTTGCGACGCGTCAAACGTTGAATCTTCTAAATCGAGTGTCATGTCGATCGGTGAGGGGTAACTCGAGCCTTCTTGCACGCGAGGTATCGCAATCGTTGGATCTCCACTCAACGTGTTCCAGGCTCCCTTCGCCGTGCGCTCGAGCACGCGTATTTCGCTTCGCTCGAGCGTGGATTTTGCCGCGGCGAAGATGCTCCCAGCTAAAATGAGCGACGCCGCGATGGCGTCTCGTGCGAGCACAGCGCCTCCTAAACCAGCAGACATGACCACACCAGCAAAAATAGGCTGTAATGATCCATAACACGCCGTGACAACGGGCGTAGTGAACGTCTCCGCACGTGTCGTGAGCGTATACGCTGCTGAGGCTAAAATGCCGACGCCGGCGACGGCGACCCACGCGCCTCCGGCGGTGACGAGCGAAATCGATGCGTGCGCTGTGAGATGATCACTCAACACGTGCGGAATAGCAATCGCAATGCTCATCAATGCACCGATTGTTTGCGACACCACGGCCACGGTGATTGGGTTATACTCGCGCAAAATGGGCTGCTGAAATGCGAGATAGGCCGCGAAAATCGCGCTCCGTAACAAGAGCAAGATATTCCCTTGGCTCAACCACATGCGCGCCGGGTCGAGCAATAAAATCGCCCCGAGCACGCTCACCGCAATAGCCGCAAATTTTCCAACGCTAGGCTTTTCTATACCCTGAAATACTGCAATAGTACACGAATACACGGGCACGAGCTGTCCCAACACCACGGCGTTGCCGAGCGACACGCTCTTCAACCCGTACGCCAAACAAATCTGTGCCAAGCACACGCACGCGCCGAGTAAAATCACCACCCACGACGTGAACAATGCGTTACGTTTCTTCACGTTTCTCAACTCACGCATGGTGTCGCCACTCGTGCGCGCGAGTAAGTAAATAAACGGCAGCGACATCGCGCCCCTCGCGAGCGTAAACTGCGGCGCGCTAAAGTAATTCAACGACTGCGAACTCAAACACATCGCCCCTACGAAACACGCTTGCGCAGCGATGAGCTGTACAGCACACTGTGACGCTCGTCGAACATCATCCCGAACCTTTTGTCGCATCTCATCCAGCTCGTCGGGAAACGACGCCGAGAGCTCATTCAAGAAGACTTGAATTTCAGCTCGATTCTTCCACCGCACGCGCGGCTGCGCATCCATCGACCCCGGCCCTGGACCGGCGATGGCATCATCATCATCATAACTCGCGCTCGAGTCGTTCATCGCGCGCGCGACGTCACCGCGCGCGCGTTCACACCGCGTTTCGCGCGTCAGCGTACGCGATCGATAACGCTCAACATCGCGACCACCGCCGCGCGCGGCGCGCCGCACGTCTCTCGCGCGTCGCGTCGACGTCGACGTCACCGCTCGCGATGGCGTCGTCGCTGTCGCGCGCGTCATCGTCGGTGACGACATCGTCGTCGTCGTCGTCGTCGTCGTCGTCGCGAGTGCGAGTGTAAAGTAGTTCGTCACTTTAACGCTCGCATCACATCATGATGCCGCCGACGACACCATCTCGCGCGGCGCCGCCATCCGCGCGCACCGCGGGCGCGCTCGCGCGATGCCGGCGCGCGCCATCGCACGCGCGACGCGCGGCGGGCGCGGTGCCGCAGACGCCGGACGGTCCGAAGCCGCCGAGCCATGAGATTTTAGGCGTGTACATCACCGCGAATGCGGCGGATATTCGCGCCGCGCCCGTGGATTCGCGCACGGGAGGGTTCGTCAAGGCTGGCGCGTCGGCCAAGTTGCAAGCGAACGCCACGGCGGACGATGTGGCGACGGCGGTGAAGAGTTTATGCGAGAGTTTGGAGTGGCGCGGTCGCGTCGGGGTGAGCTTATCTGGGATGATTACGCGCGTCGAGGGCGAGATCGCGAAAGCGGGCGCGATGAGCCGAGACGAGGTTGAACGTAAGGTACACGCCGCCACGGGGCTGGACGTGGCGGTGATGAGCGGCGCCGAGGCGTGTGGGTTTGCGGAATTGAAGTTTGGAGGAGGCGTGGACGTCGCGAGCGGGTTGGTGATGTTTTGCATGGTCGGCGGGAGATTTAGCACGAGTTTGTACGATGACGGGGTGATTGTGAAGAATTTTGCCGGGGAAAAGGTTGTGGATTCTTGGTCAGATGGGGAACGATTGGCACCGATTCCAGAGGTGGGCACGGCGAGCGATACCGAGGAGGCGTGGGCGGCGTACGCGGCGCGCGTGGACAAGTACATTTTGGAGCTCGAGGCGAAATATACGCCGAATGCGATCGTACTGGGAGGTAAAGCTGGGCAGGCGGCGGATAAGATATTGCCTCGTTTGACGTGCAAGACGAGCGTGGTGCCGGGAACGTTGGGATTTGTTGCGGGCGTCAAGGGCGCGGCGGCGCTCGGCGTGCAGCTGCTCGACGTTAAAGCGACGTTGCTTCAAGTGCGCAACGCTATTGGTAAACAATCGGGCGTGAGCCCACAATCGTTGACTGATGAGCAACTGCAAAAAGTATTCAATAAGTTTGACACATCTGGGGATGGATTACTGGAGATTAACGAGCTCGCGGCGGCGACCAAGGCGCTCGGAGTGAAAGCGCTCGACGTGCAAGGATTGATGAACGAACTCGATTCGGATAACAATGGTGTCGTTTCATTTGAAGAGTGGCGTAGTTGGTGGAAGAAGAACGTGAATGTTGATACAGTGACACACATTGTTTCACAAGAGGAGTGGCATGAAGTCATGGAGACGGAGGGTGATAGGTTGATTTGTCTCGAAGTCGGTTTTACGTTTTGTCGTCCGTGCAAGGCGTTTACAAAAAAATTCAACCAAATAGCCGAAGAGTTTCCCACCGTGCGCTTTATTACTGTGTACGGAAACGAAAATGGTTCAACCACGGTGCTCGCACGTGACGAGCTTGGGGTGAAATCTACGCCATCATTTTATTTGTTCCGCGACTCACAAAAAGTTCACTTTCATAGCGGCGCGAAAGAGGAGAGACTTCGAAATGCGCTCAATCGCCACTTGCGGGACGATGAATGGCCCGTGAGCGCAGGAGAGCGACCGCCAAAACTCACCGAAGAGGAAGAAGCGGCTTTGCAATCCGCCACAACTGCTTAAAATCATTGATGTTACATATTTGTAATCTGGACTGCTAATCGCGCGCCGCATTCTCTACGTTGACGTACCCGCATCCTTCTTCTTGTAGAACGATTGCTTAGCCGCATCAACGCCCTCACGCTCAACGCGCACGGGCTCTTCCGCGCTCCCTTGCTTGCGTAATCTCGTGGTGACGTCGGAAACCGCGCTCGCGGCTGCCGCAGCTGCCGCTTCGGCGGCGGCGGAGAATGAAAACGACCTCAAATCACCCACAAGCTTTGAGGCTCTGTCAGTGACTTGTCCGGTGACGCTTTTCGACTCGATGACTATTCTACGAGGCGACTGTGCTTCGTCTAATGGTGATGATCCGGCACCACCGCTCGGTGGCGGTGGACGTAAATTCACCCCTGCCATGTCTTCGTCACGAATGCCAAGCGCCTCCTTTCTGGCTTGCGCGATGCGCTCCGCCATTTCTTCATCAACCCCACGGATAGGCTTTTTATCTTGCGGTTCGTTCAATATAGCACCCTTACTCTGATCAGCCCGCGCACGTAAACCATAGAGTGTGTACGCCTTGCCGCTAGACTCGCCGCCTTCTTCGTCTTCATCTTCGTCTTGAGTGAAAAAGTCATCCAAGTCGTTTGGCGATACGCCAGACGCCATATTCGCCGACACATCCAGCGTCGACGCAATCCCAGCTAGTGTTTGTTCTTCCATCGATGCCGATGCGGACTCGCGCGATTTCTTCTTGGCTAAGCTCGCGAGCTTTCGTTTCAACTCTTGCTCGGCGGCGATTTCCTCCGTCGTACGCGAGCTCACTTGATTTGACATGGCGTCACTCGCGAGCAAATCTTGAAGCTGTCGAACATGCGCAAGTTCGTCTTGGAATCTAGCCTCAGCTTCGAGTTCGGCGCGTTCGGCGTCATCGCGTCGTCTATATAACGCGTCCAGCTGCGCGCCAATTTCGGCTTCGAGTAACATTTCTTCAACTTCGCCCATCATAGCAATCGTCTTGTTCAGCGATTCACTGTACTCCCAAACCTTGCTCGTCATCCCAGACACTTCGGACAACTCTCGTTCCAACGCCGTCCACTGACCTTCGTGTTTGGCGATCGTTGCGTCGAGTTCCGCGCTCGAACGCAACGCCAACTGCGCTCGACTCTCCACGTGCGCGTGACGCACGTCCCAACCCTCCATCGCCTTCTCCACCTCATACACGTACGCCCCCACGCCCGAATCTACACGAGTATCCTTCTGTTCACATTTTAGTCGCGCACACGAACGCACACGTCATCGTCAGTACGTAACGCTCTCTCGCGCGCCTACGCGTTCCAAACTCGCAACACCAAATCATCGCAAAACAATCGTTTCAAGTCGCCGCACGACGCACGATCACGCACCTCTTCCGCGCGCTGTCGACGCAATAAAGCATCAAGCGCCTCACTCGTCACCCCACTGCGCTCAGCGAACGCACTCGCGCGCGCCGTGATCCCGCGCGCAGCTTCCAAGCCAGTCTCTAATCCTCCTCGAACATCCTGCGCAAACGACGACAGCGTTTCCTGCGACACCATGGACGTCGCGGTGTCGTACACATCGGCAAAGAACGACCCCGCGGCGGTGCTCGCCGCGTGCGCGCCCGCGTGCGACGACGTCGGTGGTGTCGTCATCGGATTCGCGCACCACACAGTGACGCCAGTTGGCGCCTCGCCGAATTTGGCAATCATGTCGCTCGCATCGCTCGCCGTGAACGCAATCGCGCCTCGTCTCGCGACGCCGTCGTCGTCCGCGGCGTCCTCTTCCGCGCGCGGTCGCGGTCGCGCCCTCGCCGTGCGCTGCGCCGCGTCCAAGCACACGTTCGTGCGCGTCAAGGTTGATGAGTCAGCGATCGATAAACATGAATCGTTTAAACGCGCGACGCTGGCGAACGCGCAGGCGTCGATCGGGGAGGTTGGTAACGTGCGGTTTGATATTTTACGCGATGCGACCGACGACGGGTCGTGGACGTTCGTGGAGACGTACGCGGATGCGGATTCGAATGCCAATCATAAGACGACGGCGCACTCCAAGGCGTGGCAAGCGATGAAAGCGGAGACGAATTTGATTATTTCTGTGGAGAATTACGCACCCGTGCACCCGAGCGATGAAGATTGGACGTATTCGAACGCTACACAGGCGAGTTTGGAGGATGAAGACGAGATGGGAGATGGGTCGGTGGTACACGTGTACTGTCGAGTCGAGGCGAAGGATGTCGAGGCGTTTCGAGCGGCGTGCGTAAAGAACGCGTCAAATTCAATGCTTGAAGAAGATAATTTACGTTTTGACGTGTTCCAGAACGTGGATGATGAAACGAAATTTGTATTGGTGGAGGTGTATGCGACGACTGCGGCGGCGAATGCGCACAAGGAGACCGCGCATTACTTGGAATGGAGAGACGCCGTGGCGTCGATGATGGCGGAGCCGCGCGCGGCGGTAAAGTATCGCGCGGTGTTTCCCGTCTCTCGCCAGGGCTGGCGCGCCGAGGATTGCGAAGACTCGTGTGACATGGACTGGGGGGCGTAAATATTATACCGCCTCAACCGACGACACCCCGCCGCGCCTCGCTGTAAGACTTTTAATATCATCGCCTCACTTTCGCGCGCGCGACATGAACGCCGAAGACGTTCCAAAATTCTGTGACCTCACCGGTGAGGCGCTCAACGCCGCCGCGCTCGCGCTCGTGCGCGAAGCGACGTCGGTGGAGTACATCACCGCGCACGCACCCGCGGAAGGGTCGATACTAGTCGACGTGCCAGCCATCGACGTTGCGAGCGGAAGGCACAAGTACGTGTTGGTGCAACTGTCTGACCCGCACAAAGGCGGCGCCAAACTCGTCGTTCGCGCGTACGCGGGGTGTGCGTACCACGCGGACAATTATGGGAAACTCATGCGCGATCTCGACCGCGAGTTCGGCGTGAAATCCGTCGTCGGTCGCGTCATAGGCGGCGGACGTATCGAGCGCGACGACGAGCGGAGAGAGGTGTACGTGTACGGATACTCCAAAACGTTCGGGCGCACGCCGGGATGTAACGAACGCACGGCGGCGATGATAGAGGAACACTTAGCGTCACAATCGTACGCGGTGCGTTGGAGCGATGACGGGTATTGATTGAGTGCTGCTAGTGTTTTACAACTGGTTTGGTCACCAAGAGTCGAAATTAGAAAAGCCGCCGCTTTGCTTGGGCTTTTTCGCTGGTGGCGCGCTGGTGTTCACGGGCGCCGCGGCGACATATTTACCAACACCCGTAGCCGTGCTCGACACGGGCGCGGCGCGTTGACTGGCTTGCGCGAGCGCCGTCGCAGGGTCGCTCCAGAATTTCCCAGTGTGCGCGCCGCCATTCTTCATGGCTTCAGCTTTGGCTTTGGCTTCCTCAGCCTCGCGCTCGGCTTTCTCTTCAGCCAAGCGGAGTTCTGTGTATGGATTCGCAAACACCGTGCACGAGGTAATCTTGACTGTTTGCGTCGGGCGATCCATGGCATCCGTGGGGACGTCTTCGATTCTCTGCAACGTCTCCATGCCGCCGACGACGCGGCCAAACACCGTGTGTTTGTTGTCCAAGTGCGGCGTCGGTTTATACGTGATGAAAAACTGCGAGCCGTTTGTATTCTTCCCGCTATTTGCCATGCTCAACACCCCGCGGTCGACGTGTCTGTGATGGTTGCCTTGGAATTCGTCGTTGAACTTCTCGCCCCAAATGCAGTGCCCGCCGCGCCCGGTGCCCGTGGGATCGCCGCCTTGCAGCATAAAGTTCTTGATTGAGCGATGGAACTTCACGCCATCGTAGTAACCCTTCTCGGCGAGCGTGATGAAGTTTTCACACGTGCGCGGTGCGGATTCGCAGTGTAATTCTATGTTCAAATCTCCCATGTTTGTGTGCAGGCGCACGTACGCCTTCTTCTTTGGATTTGTCCACACGACTTCCTCGGCGCGATGATTCTTCGTGTGCGCATCCATGTACGTGGACGTGAATCCCATCGCGCTGTGCCCAGTGGTACGCATTTCATTCACCTTGGTTTTCAATGGCACTAAATATTTCGCCATCTCTGCGTGGCGCTTTGCCTTTTCTTTTTCGGTGCGCGTGTCTAATTTGTCGCTCTCTTCCGAAGTGTTCCACGTGTGCGAACCAGGTTTGAATTTCACCATATCCGCAGGCGCCACGTACGCAGGCGCTCGAAGCAAGTGACTGTTATCTGTCGGATCTTTGACTTCAATCCCTTGCGCCCTTTTCGTGGCGGTATCTTTCGCTTTCGCTGCTTCTAACGCCGCTTGCGCCGCCGCTTGCGCGCTGCTGCCGCCTCGCGCGCCGATTTCCGCCGCCGCCTCACTACCGAGAGAATCCAACACCCGTCGCATGTCTTCGCTCACGTGCGATTTATTAATATCCCCATCGTCGTCATCATCCTTTCGTACTAAATTTCTAACCTCCACGCCGCGTTTCACGTGATCAAACGTATCCAATGTTCTCGACTCCAATTTCAGCGGGTCTTGCAACGTCACGATGTCGCTCCTCTTAAAACTCTCATCCGTCAATAAATCCTTCCAGTTCTTCGCCTTGATGCACAACTCCTCGATAGCCTCCATGCAATACACGTTTCCCGTCGTCTTAATCGCGCAGATTCTCGTGCTATCGGTAAACGTTCTGTTCAACACCGGGCACTCGTACGCGCCGTCGCTATTCTTGTGCCATTTCAACTGAATCAAATCCTTCAACTCCAGCGCCGTGCCCAACACCGGATGCTTCTTGTGCTTCAAAACATACGGCACCGCGTGTGAAATATCCATCACCGTGCCATCCGGCGCGCACACCGCGCTCGCGAACGGCAGGAAAGAGATTGCGCAGCAATGAAAAGGCAACCTTCGAAACGGCGCGTCGATCGGACGGTCTTTCGCCCCACCGCCGTCGATGCGCCATTCCGTGGCGGTGACGTACCCGCGGTCCTTTTTCGCCGATTTATTTCGCCCCATGACTGGCGAATGAACGCCGCGACGCGCGACGACGTGAGGTTGTGTGCCGACGAATGGAGCCGTCACTTGTTGGCACGCAATCGTCGTTCGTTTCGTTCGACCACGCACGCCGATCGGCCTCGCGCGCGAATCTCTCGCACGCACACGCGCGTTCGTTTGTTTGCCACGCTCTCACGCGCGCGCACGCGATCGATCGAGGTCGACGACGGCGGACGATCGTCGAACGAATCGGTGAATTGTTCGAGCACGCACAGAAAACGCGCACAGACGGCGACGCCGCGCGACTAGATCTCGCCCGACATGTCGAAAGGGCTCGGCAAAGGCGTTGGGATTCCAGTCAAGTTGTTGCACGAGTCTGAAGGACACGTGGTGACGGTACGTGCGCGCGGAAAGGCGATTGAATGTGGTTTAGGGTTGGTTGTCGGTTTGAAGCGTTTTGCGCGTCGCGCGCGTGATGTTTTTCGACGCGTACTGACGGACGCGTGTGATTTTGCGCGATGCAGATTGAGTTGAAGACTGGGGAGACGTACCGCGGGCAATTGGTGGAGACGGAAGATAACTGGAATTGTCAAATGACGGACATTACGCACGTCGGACGGGACGGTAAGGAGAGTAGAATGGAGCACGTGTACATTCGCGGGAGTAAAGTTCGCATGGTGATTGTTCCAGACATGCTCAAGCACGCACCGATGTTTAAGCGAATTGATCCAAAGTTTAACCCGAAGCCGGCGGGGAAGAAGTGAGTGCGGCGCGCGCGTTGAGGCGGGTCGTTTTAATATTGTATAGCGCTCGACGGATGCGTTCGTCGAGCGACGAGTTCTTAGACATGTCACAAAAAATCAACAGTTTTTAGATGAATGATCACATTATCTTACGCGTCTATTTTCCGAACCGTTGCGCGGTGCGTGCGAAACGTTCGACGATGCTATCGAAGTCGCGCTCGGTGAACGTTTCAATCGCTCGCTCGTGGTAGAGCTCGGCGGCGTGCAACTGCCAAGGCGGGAAACCGTCGAGATGAAACGTCTTAATGATGCGTAAACATACATGATTTTACAACCGCGAACGGTGCCGTACTGAGAGACTAAGTTATAAGTGCGCGATGACGTAGTACGTGCGCGGGATGGGGTCTCGAGCGCGCGGAGATGCGCGAGCGGGCGGCGCGTCGCCCGACCATCGACCGAACGAACAGTTTGGGTCGCCGAGTTGAGCGGCGGTTTGCGTTCGCCATGGGCGAAAGTAGGATTCCGGCGCATCGCACCATGATTTCCACTGTGCCTTTGCTGGTGTTGGTTCGAGTTTGAACGCGCGGCGGAATTTCGTACGCCAAGGGGCGGATTTCGCGCGGCGGACGCTCGCTCGATTGACGACGGACGCGATGAGCGTCGAGCCGCCTGGCGTGGAGACTTTGGCCGCTGTGGCGATCACTGCGCGGCACACGCGCGGCGCGAGATAATACAATAACCCTTCGAACACCCAAATCACGTGAGCATCACGTGATTTGAACCCGAGGCGCTCGAGTTTTGCCAACCAGTCGTCTCGTTCGATATCCGCGTAAGCCTCCGCTCGCCCGCGACACAGCGAAAGCGGTGGATCACCCATCTTTTCGCGCTTTTCCCGCAATACGCTCTTGACATCTACTTCAAACACGGTCGTTAGCGCTTTACACGCATCGCTCGGCGCGCGAAGACGCCACGCGCGCGTGTCGAACCCCGCGCCCAAGAAGACGACGTGCTTTTCGCGCGACGGCTCCGCCTCGTGCGCTCGCCTCAACGCCTCCACCACGGCATCATCGAAGAATTTCGTGCGTATGGCGATCCGGCCTTTATCCCCTTTTCCCTTACCACCGCTCGCGATCGACGACGACGACGACGACGCACCGGACGCCACCGCCGCCGTCCCAGTCGCACCCACACCAATGCGACCGCTCAACGCCTCCGCCCATGGGTCGATAAACAGCGCCTCCTCGCCGCGCGCGGATTCAATCGCGCGCAACGCCGCGATAGAATTCGCCGATTTCACCACCTCGGTCGCCACGGTGGGCGCCATGCGCCGCGCGACGCGACGCCGCGCCTCCAAATGTCGCGCGAGACAAGGCCAAAAAGCAACGCCCCGAGGCTGATGACGTCACGCATTCGCCTCACATTGCGACGCGTTTTCACGGACGCCGCGCGACGACGAGGACCGAGACGACGATGGAGGGCGCGGCGAGGACGATGACGATGACGATGGTGCGCTCGAGCGCGGTGGCGCGCGGCGATGGCGGCGCGCGGGGGCGGTGTGCGCGACGCGTTGGAGCGCCGACGAGGATGACGATAATGATGGCTGGGGTCGGCGCGTCGGATGGCGACGGTGCGGATGAGAAGAAGAAGGAGGACAGCGCGGCGCGCGAAGGGGAGATTAAGAAGGCGTTGGATGCCATCATGGCGAGCGGAGGGACGCTGACGGGGAAGGTGGAAGTCGTGAACCGGGGTGGTTTGGTGCTCAGGGCGCAAAAGGGCAAGTTTCGCGCGTTTTTACCCAAGAGTCAGATGCGTTCGAGTCGATTAAAGGGTGATTTGAATGCGCAAGGGAACGCACAGGAAATGGATGAGACGAAGATCTTGGAGGCTCAGATTGGTAAATTGATTGATGTGAAGTTGATGGATGTGACGCCGAAAAAAATCGTTGTGAGCGAACGGGCGTTGTTGCAAGAAGGGGCAAAGGAAAAGTTACCGATCGGCACGCGCGTGGAGGTTGTTGTGACTTCTTTGAGTGATTTTGGGGCATTCGTCGAGGTTGTTGATGGACAAGGTCCTGCCTCTGGTCTTGAGGGTTTGGTGCACATCTCGGAGATCTCTTGGAATAGAATTAGCCACCCGAGAGACGCCGTGCGGGTTGGGCAACGCGAATCCGTCAAAGTGTTAGAAGTCAACTCTGACACTGGCCGCATCAACTTCAGCATCAAGCAAACGCAAGCAGATCCGTTAATGGAAACACTTGAGACAATCATGCCGGTGACGATGCCCGAACCGAGCATGGATGAGGATGATTTAAGCGAAATTCCTTTGCCGGGCTTACCGGATATCTGTAGCTCGCTGTTAAAGGAGGAGGGCATCGAAGCCGTCATTCCGGGTCGCCAAGCCATGGAACAACGCGTGGTGAGCCAAGACTTGGAACTTTGGCTCACGAATGTTTTCGTGGAGGACGGTTACAACTTACTTGCGCGCGCGGGCCGCGCGGTGCAAGAAATTCACGTCGTTACGTCTTTGGACCGCGACGCCATCAAGCGCGCCATCAAGCGCGCCACTACCATAGCGAAGAATTAATATTTGTATTAAATCAATTTATAACGTGTGTTCAATCGTCGCCGCTACTTGGTGGGGTTGTTTGCGCGCGTTCGGAGGTGTCTCGTCTTCAATATCAATGTTTTAACGTGGATATTCAAAAAATAATATTGTTATCACGTTCGACTAGCGGAAAATCCTTCTCGCGTCCTCTCAAAGATTCACATGAACGACTCAAGGTACTCGACTTCACCCACAGAGCCGGTGAAGAACGGCACACGTTGGTGAACCTTGGTGGGCATGATGTCAAGGATGCGGCCCTTACCGTCAGAGCCCGCACCGCCAGCTTGTTCGGCGATGAAAGACATCGGCGCGCACTCGTACAACAAGCGGAGCTTACCGTTCGGGTTCTTGGCGTCACCCGGGTAACCGTAGATGCCACCGTACAAGATGGTTCTGTGGAAATCACCAACGAGAGAACCAATGTAACGGGCGCTGTACGGCTTGCCGCCGTCCTTACCGCCAGTCTTGAGGGAGTCCATGTACTTCTTCAAGCCATCGGTCCACATGGCGTAGTTACCTTCGTTGAACGAGTAAATCTTACCACTCTTCGGGACTTGGATCTTTTCGTGGGACATGATGAATTCACCAACCGTCGGGTCAAGGGTGAAACCATACACGCCTTGGCCGATGGTCAACACCAAGATGGTGGACGAAGAGTACATGCAGTAGCCAGCGCACAACAAGTTGTTACCCGGTTGGCACACGTTCATGACGCACTTTTCTTCAATCTTGGCCGCATCTTCAGTGCTGAAATCCGGGATGCACGTGGAGTCAGACTCGTAGATACCCCAGATAGAACCAGTGGACACAGCGGCATCGATGTTGGAAGAACCATCGAGCGGGTCAAAAACAACGACGTAGTTACCGCCAAAGGTTTCCTCAACCGCGACCGGGACATCCTCTTCTTCAGACGCGATAACACCCGTACGGCCAGTTTGGCGCAAGACGTCGCAGAAAACATCGTTAGAGATCACATCAAGCTTCTTTTGATCTTCACCTTGAACGTTGGTCTCACCCGCCAAACCAGTCATACCGGCAATCCCGGCGCGTTGCACCAAGCTCGCGATTTGCTTGCACGCCAAGGAAATGGACGACAACACGACAGCCAATTCACCATCAATATTCTCCTCCATTTCTTGTTGAAGAATCCACGTCGTGAAAGGCGTACCGAGACCACCAGCCTTGGCCGCAACGCCTCGCGTCGCCTTGACGCTCTTCGCCGCGCGACGCGGAGCGACGGTTTTCGTCAACGCCCGGGTCGGCGCCTTGGCTGCAAACGCGGACATGATGAATGTAAAGGCTTAGGTTAAGCGCGTGTTGGTCCTCTGCGACGACGCGAACGCGAGAGACGAAGAAAATACGCGCGTCAGTATTATGCGCGTCACGCACGGCGCGCGGGCGACGCCGAGGCGCGCGGGCGAACGACGATCACGCCAAGTCCCGATCGCGCGATCGCTTTATCCACAACCACGCGACCGACGACGACGACAACGACGACGACGACGACGACGACGACGATGAGGACGACGACGACAAGGATGGTGACATCAAACACATCATCGCACGCGTACGCGACGACGCTCGCACGCGCGGACGCACCGAAAAGTCGAGAAGTGGCGTGACGAGCGGTGATGGGCAGCTTTTGGGTTCTTATCCACACACCCGAGCGCTCGGGACGCGAGTTTCGCGAGACGGAGACAAAGAGACAAGATGTGAATAATTACATGGTGTATAGTGACGCGTACTCGTAACGTACGCGATGGAGAACGCGAGACAATGCGAGAAGCGGCGAGCGGGTGAGGCGAGCGACGGAGCGAGCGACCCGAGCCGAGTCGCCGTCGGCGGCCGAATGCGCCTCAGTCGTCCAAACCGACTTCGACGGTGGTGAACATGTCGAATGGGAACGACGTCACGAGCTTGTTAATGATATCGCGACTTTTATCTTGTGATAATGGCGGTGCGTAGGAGGACTCATCGAGCATGGAGTCAATGTTGTGACGCGGTCGAAGAAACGCTTCCCCGCGTCCGCTCATTTCGAGCCAGTCGCGGTATTTGAAGTCGCTCTGCGCCGCGACGACTTCTTGATCTTCCGGGAAGAACCATCGAGCTGGGATGCCGAACGAGTCGGCGACGATTAAGCCGTGTAACGAACTTGAATACACGTGCGAACATCGCGCGACTTCTTCGACAAACGAGCGCCAATTCGATCCAAAGTCGCCAGGCGTGAAGCTCTTCACGCCCTCGGGGGCGACGGTTTTGTCCCCAGAGACGTGCCTAATCAAACATTTATGCTCCGCCGTGGCTTTGATTTCCGGGAAAAACTCGCTGACTAAAAATCCAGGATCACCAATCGTCGGCACTCTGGCGTCGTGCACCTTATCGAGCAAATGCGCGGTTTCAGGCCCGCGTACGCCTCGCACTTCAAAATCGAGCGGCGTCCCCAAACGCGACGTCGCGTACTCCTCCGCGTGCCACACCCCCAATCCCCAAACCACATCCCCGCTATGCACGAATTGCATCACACTCCCCACGCTCCACAAACAATTCGATCCTTTACTCTTCATGCGATGCGTAATAAACGCATACGCGTCGCATTCAAATCGCCGCTCCAACATCTCTCGCACGATTGGCTCGCCGAGCAAGTCTCCAGCGTTGCTCCACTGCGAATTACATATACGAAACCCAGCAAACTCGGGCTTAAACATCACCGCACACTTAAACGACTTCCCTGTCGCCGCCCTGGACGTCGATCTCTCGCTCATCATCGACGTCGACGCGCTCGACGCCTGTGACGATGCGCCAACACCATGCAGCACCGCGAGCGCACACGCCACCCCGATCGCAACTTTCCACGCCCACGACGGCGCGCGATCGTGCGATCGCGCGTCACCGAGCAACTCAGCGCGTTCATCGCTCGCGTTCATCGCGCTCGACGCGTGCGCGAGGCGCATGCGCGCGCGTGTGACGTCGTCGCGATGGGTGTTCACTCGAGTGAACACCCTTTGCGTGCGTCAAAGCGCGCCGCGATGCCGCCGTCGACGGGCGCCGTCGGCGAACACCACGCCTTACTCATGCCGCCGCCATCGCGTTCGACGCCCGACGACGCCGATGCGTCGCCGCCGTCGTCGTCGTCGTCGTCGTCGACGTCGCGAGTGAAAGCCACGGCGATGGCGCTCTGGGTGGCATCGATCGCGCTCGCGGTCGCGGTCGTCGTCTTTGCGTCGTCGTCGTCGTCGTTGGGGTCGAGACGCGATGCGGCGTCGCTCGGCGCCGCCGGTGCGGTGCCGCACACGCACTGGCGAGGGATGACGATGACGTCGTCGTTGGGGTATGAGATTGATTTAGCGCCGTGTCATGCCTTTGCCGACGAGCTCGAGGCGCACGCGCGCGCGTTTTCTGCGCAAGCGTTGGCGAAATTACGCGATATCACGTGGATTGATGGGTTCTGGGCGTCACCGCCGAGTGAGGAACAGCATCATGCGTTGGAGTATTATTTATTAGGGATTGGTAGGACGAGTTGCGCGGCTGGGGTGTTTGGGATGAATGTCGTATTCATGCGGGACTCGGCGGGGGCGTGCGAGGATGCGATGTCGGCGTACGCGCGCGGGCGTGTTATACGCGGTGAATCGGTTCCGAATCAATTTGGTCGAGGTGCTGTGAGGTGTGTGGTGAAATCTCGTGAGCATTTGACGTATACCAACATGACGGAGTGTGGGGTTGAGCAGTTTAAACGCGTGTGGATTAACAAGGTGCCGCTCGTCAACGAAATGGCCAACGAAATTGAAGGCTCAGAGTCGTTTAAGGATTTACGATCAAAGCGATATTTTTGGCTCGATGCCGATATTGGTTTGTTGCAGTGCCCTGATCACACCGCGTATAGCTTTTGCATGAGCATTGGCGCTCCGGAATATTATCGCGAGCGCGTCGGGTTTCCACCGTTTAAGTGGTTGCACGAAACGTTGCATCGCGAGGCGTCAGAGGACAAGATGATGTTAAATTGCTATCGCAACGAGTTTCAAGGTTCCGCGGCTGCGAACGCCGCAACGAATGCCGAAGACAATGATGTCGATGATGACGACTCGTACTTGGACTCTCCAGTCGTAGGCAAGGATGTCGCCGCGTTGGCCAAGCCGCGACCGGCGTTCGGGACGTGCGACGACATTCATCGCATCTCCGTCATCGCCAACATGTTTGGTGGCTCAAAGCGTGCGATCAACGAATACACCAAAGGATACATGCACTTCATCGACTTCCACATTCCAAACACCGCAAACATGGGATCACCACAGAAACCGATCGAATGTTCGTGCCCTTCTGAAGAAAACATCATGAGCACCATGGCTATTTACGACCACTATCGAAAATTGACGAGCGACGCCTCGTGCGCGCGCCAAGAGCACGGGCAAGTCTACCCGGTGGATACGTTCAAAACCAAGCTCGTGTCCGAGATTGAAGACTGATGTATATGTCTCAATCATCGGCATCCATGTATATAAGTCACACAAAATTCTAGCCATAGCTCGAGTTGTAACTCGCAATTGTTCTCGTCGTAAAAGACCACTATTCGCGCGCGAGACCTCACAACGCACACGACGACGACGCGATGAAGGTTGCGCGAACGAAAGCGCAATTGAAGCATCTGAAAACCAAACGCAAAAAGGCGGCGGATAAGAAGAAACGACGACAACAGCATGCGGCGGCGGTGAAACACGTGAGCGGTGCGCTGGCGGCTGGGGACATCGTCATGGATGGCGCCGTCGCGGATGATGGCGGTGACGTCAACCACGCCAACGTATCGACTGGACGCATGAAGCAGAGTAATCTCACCGCGCGTAAGCGGGAGTTGCGAGAACGCATCGCCGATCTAAAGTCGAAGCGGTCGAAGATTGCGAAGAAAAATTTTGGCAAGTCTGACGAACGCAAGAGTTTGACAATCCAAATCAAGGAACTCGAGCGACAGCGCGCGGAATTAGTCAAAAGTGGCGGCGGTGGCGGCGGCGGCGGCGGTGAAATAGATGATGAGGAGGAGGATTTAGTTGTTGATGATGAAGACGAAGTCATGGCGGGGTGAACGCACCGCGGGGAGGGCGAAGACGCGACGGTTGCTTTTTGCGTTTATTTGTAGAATTTTTGTATTCCTCGTCACAAGGTTTGTGCTGGGTAGTGATAGTGATCAAGGGCTAATGAAATAATATTCACAAGTGTGCGCGCAATGAAGACGCGCGCTCTAGACATAATACATACCGTCCATGTACTCGATTTTGTTAATGGCGCTTGAACCGAGCGGCGGCGGGGCCATGATTCGAGACGTCTCCACTTCGTCGTAATACGCGCATTCGCGAATCAAAACGTCCTCTGTATGCGATGCGTTTCGTTCTGCAATATCATACGCCGCTAGGACACCTACATTCAAACCGTGTGTCTGCGGTACGATGGAACATAAAACACGAATGTCGCCTTGCTTGGCGGCGAGCACGGCGCACATGCGTGCCAACGCCCACGGCGGTACAAATTCATTGCGCGGCGTTTCCGCCGTGTACACGCTTCTCGTCGAAACATTCCCAGAGGCGAGAGACAACAATGAGCTCGCATCTTTCGCTTCTTTGCGCGTCGTCGTGTTCATCTGCACATTGAGAGTCAGAGGTTTCATGGAGCTATGCGCAAACGGCACGGGCGAAAGCAAAGTGGGCACATCTCGTGTTTCGAAATCAGAACTTCCCAGATCGCCACCAGAAGCTTCCATGAGGACATTCAACAATCCACTGACGGCTATGGCGCCTCGACAGATAATGGTGTCCGCCGCGCGCCTGCGCGCCCCGCTTGGTTTGTCCATGTTTGCGAGCATCGTCGTCGCCTCGGCGGATTCCATGGGGTGTTTACCATTCGCACGGCTGACTTCGTCGCCCGCCAAGTCATCCAGCAAAGTTCGTCGTTCATCCTCTGGTCGCCACACTTGCTTTTTCAACTTTTGGGCGTTTTCAATAGCAGCCGCTTCTTCGTCGGCGCTGACAAAATCGACTCCGGCGTCGTTGAGCGCTCGACGAATCTTAATATTACTATTCGTCACCACCGCATAACCGCCATCGTTAACACCCCCGACACCCGGAGCGCAAAACAATATCGTTCGTTCCTCGTAAATAATATAAAACGCATAGCATTGGCGGACGCGGAGCAAGCCGTACAAACTCACGAGCGCCTCGCTCCATGTCGACTGTCGACGCTCCAACCAAGCTCGCCCACTTTCACTCGAACGCATCGTCACCAACGCTTCACTCGGTAACATGTCAGCCGGATATGCGCAAGAATACGACGCTCTCGTGAGCGCGCGCTGCGCTGACGCTAAATCGTCCTTGTTGTACAGCACGGCGTCGACGTCGCTTTGCGTCGCCGAACCTCCGCTATACGCGCGCAGTCCTTCCGACACAGGTACCGCCCCTAGGCACGAACACCAATGAAAGCTACTATCGCTCGTAAATCGCACAGATGATTTCACCGTCCAATCCATCGGTATCGCATCACAAGGCTCTCCTTTAGGAATGGTTCGCTCGCGCTCCGCCGCCGGCGCCTTCTCTCCACGATCCGCCGCAAACTTCTTGCGCCTTCCCCGCCCATCGTTCGCAGTGCGCGATTTCGTCGCATCGCGCAACGCGTTTGCGACTTCGTCCCTCGCTCGCGCGCTTTTCGTAGGCGAGACCTCGTTATCGCGTCCTCGTGCGGACATGATGCGCGACACAAAGTTCAACTCTGTCGTATAAACTTCAACGACGACGACGAAAACGACGGCGGAACTGCGTGCGAGTGCCAACGAGCGCGTTGAACAACTCGCTGCGCGTGTCGCAGTCACGCGCCGTGCCGCACCACGTCGTCGCCCGTCGCGAAGCGCGCCGAGGTGTGAGGGTGCATCATTTAAAATTTCACGAGCTGTCGCGCCGCGACGCGAGAGACATAAAGGAGGAATCGGAGCATGAAATGATTTTGTTACGGATGACAACGATGGTACTATTTTGTCTCAGCGCAACTGGCCTCGTCGGCGAGCGTATGCGCGAGGGGAAGAGGTTGAAATGCGTCAGCACCGTCGCGGCATTTTCGGCAAACGTGTTCCGCGAACGTCGTCCTGCGGCTTAACGAAAGCGTCGCCAGCAGCCCCGAGTCGCACGTCACGTCGCGCGTGTTTGTGAAGTACAGATGCATGCACGGAATTCTGACGCCTACTAAACCATTCTTTGAAGTCGAGTCGGCTCGCCATAAAAGCTCCGCCGACGTAAAATCGGAAGCTTCACAAAAGTGGCACTCTGTTTCAGTTGTATCGCTCGCATCGAGGTGACGGACGACAAAAGGCGCTAAATCATAATCGCCTTCCATCGCCAAACGAGCTAGAGCAGTGTTTAGAAAGACTCGCTTGCGCGCTCGTGTCACCGCCACATATAGCAAATTGATTTCATCGACGTCAATGTCTTTCACAGTTGTGTCGCCGTACGGGCCCTCTTCGCGAAGCACGTAATTATCTCCGTATTTCACCGCACAGTCGATATTGATAAAATCATTCCAGATCAGCACGGAATCCCACTCCAAACCTTTTGACTTGTGTGCGGTGGACAGCACAAAATCTGCCATATGCTCGCTCTTGGCGCCGACATCCGCCGCTCGTATTTGGGCCACAATTTCAAAAATATTTTGGCCATACGTTTCGGCAATTCTGATGCGAGTAAGCATGTCAAAATCGTCTTGATTTTCTGCAATGAGAGCTATTCTAGTCAGTGCGTTGCCTTGATTATCATTGAGTGAATGAGGATCGGAATGCGCGCCGCCGCTGCCGTGCGGAATGAACCGCCGAATGTACTTGTCTTGAATGGCCGACGTTTCACCATTCATCAAGCGTACGAAGTCGACTATTTGCTCAAGTTTTAGCGCTTCAATACCACCGACAACAGACAATTTGATATCTTTCGAAATTCCCACCAATTTTGCCATCGCTGCAATGAGACTCGCGTTTGAACGAACCAAAATTGTCAACTGTTCTCGCCGCTTTTCACCAACACGAAGATATTGAAAGAGGTTTTCGTTGGATCTTGATGTATACACGGCGTGCGTCTCAAGATCCAGTGCACGTGCGCCAATTAGAAGTGCTGGTTCTTCCTTGAGACGGAGAGCAGCGTTGGCGATGTTCGCAATTGAAGGGCCAAATCGAAATGAACGCACAAGCCGCCGATGTGTGATAAACTGCGGTGGCACTCGCTTTGAAATGCCGTCTAACACATTAGTTGCGCCTGTGAAGTTGTAGATCTGCTGGTGCGAGTCGCCAACAAGAACTTTAGCGCACTTGTCTTGTCTATAAATTATGTCAAACATAACCGGAGCAATGTCCTGGGCTTCGTCAAGTAGGATGATGTCGTACCCTGTGCGCGTTTTGCTCTTGCTCATATCAAGGTCTAAACGTGGTCGCTGCAATGAATAAAGTTTCATATAGCCGGCGTGAGTCAGAGGAACTTCATTGGAGGACACATCTTTCATCATCGTCCATAACGAGCGCGCGACATTTAAGATTTCCTCCGAAGACGCCCTGCTCGGTGGCACGTGCTTCGACGAAATATCATCGTCGTCGGATACCAGATAATTCTGAAGCGTAACTAGACCACGGCCGACGATTGGCGATTGCGCAGGCATTTTCAGAGCTCGAGCAACCTCATCGGCGCGAAGTCGGTCGCCAAATGCGAGCTTTTTTCCTTGCTTTTGATACCACAGTGCGAGCGGATACGCCAGCCCATGGAACGTTTTGCAGTCCGTGTTCGGTGGGAATCGCTCCTTCGCCTCTAATGTAATCGCCTTATTAAACGCGAGATAAAGAAACTTTTTACTTGGGTTGCGTCGCGCGTACTCGATGAGCGTCGTTGTTTTGCCGCTACCCGCAAACGCTCGAACAACCATATAATGCGGCGCTTGAAGATTTGTCGAAACGATGGCGTCTTGTTCGCGTGTTAACCGCGTGTGCATGGCGACCGTACCGGGCATATCCATCATTCCTGGTTGCATTCCCGCCAAGTCACGCTCGTCTTCGATATCAGCGTAATCAACGGCGGCTGTCATCCTCGCTTTAAGTTGTCGCAGTGCGGCGAGAAGGAATTGGTCCCCGGGCTGAAAGACTGCGGTGGTTAGCTGTCCCAGCGAACGAACGTACCCCGTGATTAAATGACTAAACTCAACCAAGTCTTCTTCGACAAAGTCTGCTCCATCACTCGCGCGCAACGCAAGTCTTGCGGCTCGAAGCAACCGCGAACCGACGATTTCATTCTCCGCCACGTGCACCATGGCAAAGGCCAACGCCGCCCACCCACAGCCATTCACGATTTTCATTTCCGCAACGCTCTCAATCGTTGCAGCAACATCTCCAATAGTAATAACGAACGTTTGAGTCGATTTATCCATAGTTTGAACATTCAACACTGCATCTTCGCGAATACATTTCACGAGCGCGCTGACGTCCAAGCGTGACTTGAACGGTTTCGACCGCGCGACGAACCGCAACAACCCCCCCACGCCAATCGAGCTATTGCCCGTACGTTTTACCCTACCTCCTGTCTCGTTCTCAAACCATTCTTGGGCGGCAGCTGACTCTGGTCCACCGAGCGCGAGCGCGCGATTCAACTTCACAAACGGCATGAACGCTTCGTCGTCAACCGCGTCTCTCCACGCTTTTGACACTAATCTCGCATCAGCGTAGAATTTGACCGGCGCATACGTCAACACGCGCTGAAGCAATTCGCGAGGCAACGCATCGGATGTCGATGACGACGACGTGCCCGCCGATGCCTGCATACCGCGTCGATAGGCATCGACGAGGGTCGATTGTTTTGGTTTCTGTTGCGCTTGTTTTCGTTTCAGCTCAGCGACGCGCTCGCGCTCGATTCTTGCGTCAGCGCGCGCGCGTTTCCGCGCCTCGGCGTCGTCAGAGTCGGCATCGATGACGATGGGTTCTTTGCGCTCGACGTCTGTTTGACGCGCGAGCTCGTCGCGCGCGCTCGAAAACATGTCGTTTGAGTCACCAATCGAGTCGCGCTGTGACGCTCGAGCGCGAGCGCAAGCGCTTGATTGGTATCGATTGAAGATTCAAGCGCGTAAATGAATGATAACAATAGGGACATACAAGAGTTGCATGAACGACCGCGCGTTTATCGCGGCGTCCACGCGTCGGATTTCGCACCAGATTTCAGTTGCCACACGGTGCCGTCGGGTAACTTTATCCCGTTGGCAACCTTGACTCCGGTGACTTTCTCGCCGCTCCCGTCTTTAGCGTCGAAATCAATCGTGATTTCTTCTCCGCGCACCGATGCGGGAATAGACCATGATTTGAACTTTGTGTCTGCCAAGCCGCTGGTTTTCTTGACGCCGCGGCAGCCGCGACCGCGTTCGAATGGCACTGGGTCCAAGCCGCTGATGGTCACGCCTCCACCCTTGGCGGGAACGATTGTACGCGGACATCCAGGATGGTTGGGGTCGTAGTACGCGCCGTCAAAAATCGTTTCAACCGGCGCGGAGTCTTGCGCCGCGGGCTTGGCGAAAGATTTGGCGAACGCCTCGGGCGCGGCGGCGTTAAAGGATAACACCGCGGAGGCCAAAGCGGCGACGACCACGCGAGCGGATGACGCCGACGGCGACGACGACGATGCCGCCGTCGTGCGTTGGTTGCGTTGCGACTTCTTCGCGGTCGTCGTTTGCGCGGCGACGACGCGAGTCGCGGACATCATGACTTGGGAGGACATCAGAGAGTCGAGTTGTGTAGCGCACCCCCCGGGCGAGCGCCGTTCGATGGTTTTCAATGAGCAAAACTCGATGGCGGCGCGATACCGATGAATAAATTAATCATCATCGTCATCAGTCGCATCGTTCATAGCTTTACTATCAGCGATGCGCGCGATGACACCAGCGATGTATGCGGCTCTGCGCGTTTCAATTTCTTGTTCGGTTTCGTCCTCAAGCGACGGGCACGCTCGCGCATCGACTTCTCGCAACGCAAACTCCACCCCCTCGGGCGTCATGTGCGGTCCACCGAACGGCGCAAGTGTGGCAAACGATTTCGCCACATCTTTGTCTCGATACACCAATAGCGTGGGCGTGAGACGATCGGGGTAATTTGGCACGCACTCTCGATGCGGAATGCGACAAAATTTGGTTCGCGGATACTTTGGCGCTAAAGCGCGCAATGCTGCATCCATGGTTTCGCAATCACTACACCTGTGTTGACACGAAAAGACGATGAAAAAGCCGTTAGTGCTTGACAGAAACAGTATTCGTTCGTGTAACGTACCCCTGACGCGTCATGAAGACGACGACGACGCGTTCCGCACTGGGCGTCGTAACTTCTTCCACGAACGAGTCACGCGTGATATCGACGACGGATCCAAACTTCACCGCAGTAGACTGCATTTCAGCCATGCGTTGTGCACGATATTCGCGCATGAATTCGTCGTCGTCGTCGTCGTCGTCGTCGTCGTCGTCCGTTGCGTCTTCTCTGACATCCGCATCAGTGGACGCCACCTCCATCTTTCCCGGTTTCGGTGGCTTTTCGCGCGCGCGGTACACTCCCAGTCGCGTCATGTGTTCGTCATACTCTGTAGACGTATCTTCGTGCGATGGTGCTTGGTACGTGTGCGCGCCGCTGTCCATGGCGCGCGACACACAGTGAGGCAGAGGCGTCGGTTACACACGAGCGCGTTGAGCGTTTCATCAGTGCGGCAATGCGTGAGCGATGTCAACTGGTACTGGTACTGTACATTTTATTTATTTACAATGCGTACAGGCGCAGGCGATGGTGCTATGATGACACGCGTTGGTGTGCACTAATCTAGCCAAGTCGTTCGTCCGGAATTCGCACGCGCTGGTCGCGACGGCTGCAAGAACGATGGTTCCGAAAACATCGTCGAAAGTGGTTCCAGGCGATGTCCATGCTGAGGAGTACGAGTTTTATCACCAATGTATGCGTTGTTTGTGATTCCGCGCTCGGCTTGCATCTTTGTCACGATGGCGATTTCAGCGCGCGCATAAAATTGCTCCTTGCACAGCTTCATAACTTGACGCATATAATCGGTATGGTGTATCAAACCATCGTTTAACAAATCATCCAACGCATCCAACGTATCTTCAATTGATTTGTCCTTGACGTGGGCATCTAAGAGCTGTTGACTCCATGCATCAGCGCCCTTGAAGACGTTGTCAATGTCTACTTGGTCTGTTCCTTGGCCGTGTGTAGCAAGCCATTTTCGCATCACACTGGTCGCCTCTCGAATTTCGATCGCGCCGTGCTCAATATCTTCGCATTTTGCGCGCATAGCGGCGTTTACTTGTTCTAAATTTATCTTTCTAGCGTACAACTCAGTCTGTTGGCTCAGAAGCAACTCGACGGATTGCAAATTTGCCGAACGCCGCCGTTCTGTCTCGTGACGTAATCTCTCTGATAGCGCCGCAATCGCGCGCGCTCTAAACAAATTTTTCGCGTGAATCACATCTTCCGTGCGTGGACTCGTGATTGTCGACGTTGATTCTTCTATGCGTCGCTCGCTATTACTCGGAGTTCGACGCTCGACGCGCACGCTAAAAGGCACGCGTTGCGCCACATTTGCCGCGACGCGAGACGCCACCCCAGCGACGTTACGCGCCGCGCGCGCACCACTCCGTATACCGCTCGTCATGGTCGAACTCGCACTCGTGTTTCCCACGTCGGCGTTCGGTTTCGTGAATAACGGTGGCTCTTCGCTAAACGCCGCGCTCAACGCTCTCGCCACGTCTCTCAAACGACTTCGCGATGGATCCCACGTCATCAAACGAGACAACATCACCCCGCCATCTGTATCTACGCACGAGTGATTTGCTTTTATCATCATATCTCGCGTCGGCGCCACAAACGCCGCGGGTTCGGCGTGTGGGAACTCAACGCCGACGTACAGTTTGACTGGCACGTTATACCTCGCGCCAGCGTACGTCATAGGAATAGTGCCTTCAGCGTATAGCAATCGCGCCGACGTGCCATCGTTGTAGTAATAATCATCATCTCTGACTGTCAACGAGCCGTAGGTCTGTGAAGAGTGGGAAACGCACGCGGTGAGTACGCGAATGAGCTCGATTATGAGTGAATGCGCACCTCTATGAGTTCCAAAAGTTGACCACGTATAACACCACGCGAAGGCGTATCGTAAGACAAACGCACGCTCGATTGGTCACTGAGCACGTTGTCCAGGTACCGTTGTATGGCGTTGGACACCGCGCGCGACATGGCGCGGCGCGCGAAGTGAGGAGAAGGGAGGATACCGTCGGCGGTTACTTGGTCGACGATGCGAATGACATGTTTATTGAGCGCACGACGTGGTCGATTGATATTTCAGGTAGATTACAAGTCGTGTGTATAGGTTTGCATTTTAAGCCGTCGTGCATCCAGGGAAGACAGACTCCCAAGCATCCACGTGGGTCTCAGCGAGCGCCTTCATGCATATCGCGCAGTTGGCAAACGCGTCATTAATCACGCGCTCGAGCTCAGCGTGCACTCGAGGGAGCTCATTGGTCATGCGGGCCTTAATTTCATCGAATTTCTTTTGCGCATCAGCGGTGGCAGCCTCAGCTGTACCAACATCACGTTGAAGCTCCTCAACCGTCACCGGCGTCGGTTGCGTAATCGACGCGTGCAGTCGCTCTAAAATGCTCGTCGGTGGTGGCGGTGGAGGCGTCGGTGGCGCATGAAGCGCGTGATCAAGCTTTGCGCGCTTGGACTGCTCCTTTGAACGCGCGGCTTGAAGCTTCAATAGTGCATCTAAACGAGCGTCGATCGTTTCCTTTGCCGCGCGCACGTATTGCAATGCTTGCTTGAGCGGCGCTCTGAAATCGCGCGCCAATCGCTCCGCTTGCGCCTCTGTGGGTGCGCGCATGGCGCACGCCGCAGACCCGACTTGTCGGAACGCTTGACCTAAACCACCCGCCTCTTCACCGAGTAAAAGCTTTGCACCCTTTTCTTCGCAGTCGCCCAAGTGGTGCGCGTTTTCACCAAACGTACCCGTCAAAATACCAAGATTTTGCACAGAGTTGACAATGTCGCTCCCACTCTTTAACGCGCGCTTCAAGCGCTCTTCCAATAACAGCAAGTATTCCGTCGCTTCCAAATATCGTGGATCTTCCTCCATCATCACGCTCTCCATACCAGCGCCCGTGCTCCACGTCTCCGTCGCCGTGTTGATGGATTGAAACCACGAATCCATCGCCCCAATCGCCGAACCAACTGCTCCACGCGAATACCATGGCGCGCGTTGATCCCACGAACTGCCCCCTTGTTCTTCTAAAAACATAGCCACATCCTCGCACGTCCCAAGCGTGGGATGCTCGACAACCTTTTTCATAAAATCTTGCAAACCGCCGCGACGATGTTCGAGAAAATCGCTCTGAAACGGACTCGTCGTCACCGTCTTTTCGGGCAACGGAAAAATGACAATACCAGGATACAAGCTACTCAATCGTCCACGCAACCATTGGAAATCGGAATAGCGACGGACGACAATCATTTCACTCTTCTTGTACGCCGCGTCGCTCGTCTTCGTGCTCACCGTGTACACGGCGTACGCGCTCAATCCATCGCCAACCTTTGTTGGATTCGTCACACTCACCGCAATCGACGCATTCTTCGCGAATTCATCCCGTGGAACATCGGGTAATCCACTGTTCGAGCTTTCAAAATGAATGCTCTCGTACGCCGGTGGCGCCGCCGGCGCCGCAGCGTCTCGATCGTCCCCGTTATCCGCCTGCATCATTGGAATCGCTCAACACGAAACACGCGACGATACACACGACAACGAACGACGCCGCGTGACGCACCGCGCACACAGAATCGCGCACTGGCGTCAGATACGTACGCGTATGCCTGCGCGCGCGCTAGACGTACGGCGCTTTCGCAGCACGCACTCACGCCAGTCGCAAAGTGCGGCGCGGCGAATGATTTCTTTTTTCAAATCTTGCGTCGACACTCGAGTCGCGACTCGCGGCACTTTTCGCCGCCGCCGCGCGCGTGCGGTCGACGACGAGCGCCATGGACGATGGTAAATTTCAAAGCACGATGAATTCGCTGAATTACGGCACCGTCATGGAAGCCGCGGCGAAGAATTACATGAAGGAAAAGCTCGAGGAGGAGGCGAACGCGCGCGCGCGTCCGCGCGGTTGCGTGCTCGATGCGAGAGATTTAGCCGAGGTATGTCGACGACGACGATGATGATGACGTCGATGGATGCGATACGCGTGTGTGCTTTCGTTGCGCGCGCGTTCGCGCGAGATGGCATTCGCGAACGCGTTCGAACGGCGCGACAACACGCGCGTGTCATTCGCGCCCAAACGTTGACCGACTGAAAGACTGACTGAGCGATTGGATGATGATTTTCGATGCGTACAGGATCCGGATTTAGAAGCCATACATGCCGAGCGCATGCAATCGTTAAAAGACGCCGCGGAGAAGCGGATGACGATGGAACGCACGGGGCATGGATCGTTGAACGAGGTGGAGGAGAAGGAATTTTTACCCGAAGTGACGACGACGGCGTACGTCGTGGCGCATTTTTATCATCACGAGTTTGAACGGTGTAGAATCATGGATAAACATCTCGCGTTGTTGGCAAAGAAGTATTTTGATACGAAATTTATTAAAGTCAGCGCGCCGGATGCGCCTTTTTTTGTAACCAAGTTGCAAATTCAAGTTTTGCCGTGCGTGCTATTTTTTCGCGACGGCGTGTGCTTTGATAGATTGGTGGGATTTGAAGACGTAGGCGGTAAAGATGATTACCGCACCGAAAAATTAGAAAATATTTTACTCAAGGCTGGAGTGATTGCATTGCCAGAAAAGCATGAAAGCGATAGCGAAGATGAAGAGGAAGAGTTTCGACGGGAGGCGATGTCGCGAGTCATCAGAGGTGGCGTCGCGTACGGCAGCGACGACGAATCGAGCGACTTTGAATGATCGGGCGTTGATGGACTACTCCCTTAGCTTGTTGTTATAATCCAGCGTATGCGCATTAGATAATTCAGTTTTCTTGAATTTTGATTTTCAAAAAGCTACGCGTATGTGTGTGTGTGCTAATGTTCTAGTCGCGCCGGCGCGCTCGTTCGGCTCGATTGACTTTACAAAAAGCAGTCGAGTTCGACGCGACGGTAGGTGTTCGCGCCGTCATCATCCAGGGCGGGGTACGAAGCCACTAAAGCATCCTGGCTGCCAATGTAAAGCGTGTTGTAGATTTTCCAGTAGATATCACGAACTTTACGTGCAGGATGAAATAATCCTTGCAACACGTACGACATGACAAACTGCGGACCGAGCGCCAAACGCGCGGCTTCAATTGCCTCAGTCACCGCGTTGATGACGTGTGGCGAGGGCTCAAATACGTTTGGCCAGGTGTAGTTGATCAAGTGCGTGATTGCGTCTTCACATCCAAGACCGGCGCAACCGAGAGCGAGATGCTTGACAGTCACCGCCGCCGTTTGGCGATGCACCAAGTCGCGGTCCATGAGAGCGTCTTCGAGAAGCGGCGTAATGGCGTAGACGTAATCCTTACCCATTTCACCAATGTACTCAAACAAGAAAGCCAAGGATTTTAACACACCATTTTGTACGTTAATTTCTGGCACGCGATATTCATTCATCAACGCCGGAATGACGGTGAATGGCGCGCACGTCTCGGCGACAATGGCAATGGCGACAGTCGTGCACACGCGCATCTGACGCTCTTGCACCTTGAGGTTGTTCAACAGCGTCGCGAGCACGTCTTGCGGACCGATGGCCTTAGCGATGTAACCAAAGGTGTTCACCGTGGCGCGACGAATCGCCTTTTTCGGAGCCTTCAAAAGTTCCAACAATTCAAAGCAAATGCGCATCCATTCACGTGCGGCGACGTACTCGGCGCCACGGTCAGCAATGCGACCAATCAAGTCAATCGTATTCTCTTGCACCTTTTCGTGTCTATTCTTCAGAATCGGTGTCAAACGCGGAAGAAGATCTTTGATGGGCGGCGTCATGCGCGTCATCCCTTGCACGCTCACGATGGCTTTCAAAGCACCCAAAATTGACCCGAGCACTTCCGGGTATTCTTCGCCCAAATATTCGTACAGCACGACTCCCAAGTGACCCAAAAGTTGTTCTTCTTCGCACTTGCGCATCACGGGCGCGATGGCACTGATTAAATCAGCCGCTTGTTGACGAATTTCCGCACTTTTGTTGTTCAATCGCCACTTAATAGTGCCACAAATTTGTGGCAAATACGGCTTGGCGCGTAAACCGAGCGCATTCACAATCGTGCCGACACCCTTCAACATGACGTCGTTTTCGTCCGATGTTTGTTCTTGGAATGCGTAGAGCATGCCGTCGATGAGCAACTCTTCCATGCGAGTGTCCACGTCGGCTGTACCTAGCTCTTCAATCACCTTTGTAATGGTTTCCATCACCATGCGACGATACGGCTCGGACTCATCCTTCAAATCTTCGACGACGCGACCGATGATTTCGGCGGCGCCAACCTTCAAAGAAATTTCCAACGTTGTCTCCACGAGTTGTTGGTAATTACGACGGTCGAGCGCCATGCGACGGACCCAAAAGTTTTTGAAAAACTCGGGCATGACTTCAGCGCGAATGTACTCGGATTCAACGCCATCCGTCGCAACGCACTGCTTGACGACCTTGAGCGTAATTTTCTTCATCTCTTCATCCGCCGTGGCAAACTCGCGAATCAAAATCACCATCACCTCGCGCGTGTAGTAATTGGCGTACATGGCATCCATGAGAGGAATGATGAAACCGATGGATTTCAAGAACGCTGCCAACACTTTTCCTCGGTGGGCGCGAATACCTTTCCACAAAGGCTTGAGCACAGAGTCAAAAGATTCAATGCCGTACGGCGTCGCCGCTTCGGCGAGCGCAGCGATGGAGAGCGCGGTGATCGTCCGAACTTTTTGATTTTCATCGCCCAAGCCGTGTTCGATGATGTCAACTAGAGATTTGAGGTGCGGTAGCACTGCGCAACCGAGAAGAATGGCAATCTGTTGCACAATCTTAATCCCAGTGTGACGAGCTTGCCACGACTTTTTACTTTGACACACCGCCTTCAAAAATGGCAACAACGCTTGCACGCCGAGCGCCTGAGCGACGACGGCAAAGGCACGCGCAGTGGTATTACGCACGTACTCGTCGACGTTGTCAATATCAGGGCGCATTGCCGCAATCATCGTCGCTAAACCAGCCGCCTTGGCGACGTTACTAATGATTTCACGACCCTCAACTCGAGCGTAGTAATCTTCGTCGATGAGCAACGGCTCAATGACAACCAAAATCTTGTGCACATATGGGCGAACCAGGTCATCAAGCTTGTACAAAATGCGGTCAATCACCTTCACAAGCAAGTGGCGTTCTTGATCTTCCAACGTCGGTGACATGAGCAAGGGCAAAATTTGATTGAAGAGCGGCCCAGCGCCAAATTCTTTTGCGCGGTCGGTAATTTGACGCAACGCAGACTTGCGCTGCGGCGGCGTACCGTTCTTCACTCGAAGCAACATTCGCATGATCTTGCGCTCCTTTTGCTCCTCGATGCTCAACTCTTCGTCATCCGTCTCCTTTAACAAAGGCGCAAAGTACTGATAATCTTCGGGTTTCATCTCTGGTAAACCTTCGGGAACAAGATTTACGTCAAACTTTTGTCCGCGGTCTTCCTCTGGAATGGAAAAGAATCCCGCGTTCGCACCGTACGGCATCGGCGTCTGCGTGAGCTTACGCGCAGGCGTACGAATGGGCACATAACTCGCAGGAGGCTCTAAAATCTTAAACCCTTCCGACGGCAACAGCTCATCCAACTCTTCATCCGTTTGCGGGCGGTTGCGCTCTTCAATTTCGCGTTGATACCGCATCTGTTGGTACTGCTCTGGCGTGAGTGGAACATTGGACTGCATCGCTTGGTGCGCCGCAATCTGCGCCGCCGATGGTGTGGCCATCCCTGCAGAAATCTTTGGAGTTTCCCCGCCAGCATTGATCAACGGCGTCTGATCGCCGCCAGTCCACGCGGGCGTGGCGCTCGGATCGCCGCCAGCGCGAATCAACGGCGTCTCATCCCAACGACTTCTCGAACGACGAGGCGTCGCCTTGGTGGCATCACCAGCCTTACCCGTACCGCTCTCCATGGAGTCCCATTGCGATGGCGCCCTCGGGGTTTCGTCCCACTTTTGACCCCGAGGTGTCGCGTCGTCCCATCGCGCGCCCGCCGTCGCCGCCGAGTCGTCGCTTTCCCACTCAGAGCGCGGTTTCCCCCCCGCCGCGCTGTCTTCCGGTTTCGCATCCCATCGACGCTTACGCTTCGATCCACTCGGTTCACTCGATGCCGGCTCGTTCACTCGCGCCGCCGCGAGACGAGCCTCATCCGCTGCGCGTTCAGCTTCTTCTCTTTGTTTTCGTTCAATGTTGCGCAACGTATTGTCCTTTTCGCGCTCGAGCGCGACTTCCTTCATGCGTTCGGCGTACGTGCGCCCTTCATCCTGCGTCATGGGTAAATAACACAAAACATATTCCGTCAGTCTTTTCCATTCGTGCGATGTGTCGCCGCCTCGCCGCGTGTGCGCGACATTCCGCGTCTTTGCTGTTTTTTTCAGTTTAAACCTAAAGCCGCCGTCGACGCTCGAGCGCCTCGACGTCTCAACTCGCGCATCAAGATCTCTCACACAACGTACCTTGCCGCTCTCCCGCCCAGGGCTCAACGCACGATTAAACCTTCTTTTAGCGTAATCACTCTCGCGATCGATAATCTTCTTCGACTTGCCGAACCCGAGCGCCTCATCGCTCTCCAAATCTTCATCGCTCGCGGCGTCCTCGGGCACACTCGAAAGATCCTTTGGTGCCGTATACGCCCTCAAAGGCGCCTTCTTCACATTCTCCGGCACGCTCCCAGACGTTTTCGTCCCCGTCGCCCGCGCGCCATCCCGTCCTCGTCGTCGCCCCGACGCACCGTCGCCGTCATCGTCATCATCTTCATCAACACCTCCAGCAGCATCCTCCTTCGCGCGCGTCGTCGCGTCGTCGCGTTCGCGTCGTAATCGCTCAATCTCCCGCACATCCGCCTCCGCCTCGGGTGTGGTGCTCCGTCCTCGTCTCGGTGGTGCCATCGCGCGTCACAAGTACACGCAACGCCGCGCAATGGCGCACCATCCATGGCGCGTGCGCTCGCATGCGCATCGACATTCGACGGCACAATGCGCTGAGCTCCATGGCGTTCTACGTCAAGGCGTTCTCGCTCGTGGTGAAGACGGCGAGTAAACCTCTGGCCAAGGCGCTCAAGGCGCGAATCAGCGACTCGCCGTGGTTCCGCACCGTCGCCATCGACGCCGCACGCAAGGCGCACGCGGTGCAGGCGCTCATCATGCGCGATGCGCCGGCGAGTGATTCTGGATTGATTGGTGGACGTAAGGCGAGGAAGATTGCGGCGAAAGTGCCGGTGATGAGTGAGGATGCGGCGTTGCAGGCGGCATCGGAGTTTGCGGGCGAGGCGTTCGTGTTCGCCGTCGCTGGGGGGGTGGTGTGGTGGGAAGTGGACAAGGGGAACGCCAAGGATGAGAAGCGACGCGCGGATGCGGCGGCGGAACGCGCGCAGTTGTGTGAGATTATCGACACCCAACATTCGACGATGAGAGATATGAAAGAATTGATACAGGAATTATTGGATTATAAGGCGTCGAGTTCGGAATTAATAGCGCAATTGGTACAAAAGGATGGCGCGCGCGGCGCTCGGGCGTAACGCGGGCGCTCGAGCGCGGCTCGCGTGGACGACATTCAGAGCAGAGCGGGACATTCAGTGCGACGTGTATTTATTTGTATCGATGGAAAATCATAGCGGCAGCCACTAGGCGCGCGTGCGATTGAGAATCACATTCTTCGTCGCGGGCGCTTGTAACATTAACACTTTAGCGATATTAACAACAAACCTCTGTCGACGCGCAGCCGTCGGGCGCGCGTCCTCACACTCGAGCTCGAAGAACGCCGACGGTGCACGCGAAAACGCACACGAGCACGCGCGCACGATGAAGCTAGGGAAGAATGCAAAGAATGCGTACATTGCGTTTCTGCGACAATCGATTGTCGACGACGAGGCGTTCGCGCAAAAGCTCATAAAGTGCTCTCGCGAGTACACCTCTTGGGCGCGCGCGCTTCGCGAGCGTGGACGGGCTGAGAGCGCGCACGTCGAAGCGACGCGGTTGCTAGACAGTAAAGGACACATGCTCAACGTGTGTGATCGCATGTGCGAGCGCGTGAGTGGGGAGGAAGACTCGGAGACGATGTTGAAGGTGCGCGAAGCGTGGGACGCAACCAAGACAAAGCAGCGCGCAAAGTTTGAGCGCGCCGGAGGACGCGAGGGCGTCGCTGAGGCTAAAATACGCGCACGCGAAGCCAAAGAGCGCGTCAAGGCGAATCAGCGCGAAAGAGAGAGCCGAGAAGAGCGAGACAAGGCGAAGAAGGCGGCGAGATTGGAATACGCCACAAAGGTGCACGAAGCGCGAAGCAGCGGCGCGTGCTTGGACTGGTTAAACATGGGTAGATGCCGATTCGGGGAAGAATGTCAATTCGAACACGATGCGATGTCGAAAGGAATATTGAAACAACTCGCCATCGATATCGGGGCGGAGACCGGAGATGTGAAGCGTGAAAAGAATCGCGAGGAGAAGGAGGAACGCAAGGCGCGAGCCCGAGCTTTACGCGCCCAAAACGCCGAGGCGCTCGGCGGATACTCATCGTCGAGTGACGGCGATGACGACGGTGACGGGGATGAAGATTTGCCTGGTTTTCTTAAGGCTGACCGTGCAAAACGCGCGGCGCAGGCGCTATTGGCGACGAATAAGACAAAGGAGGACATGCGACGAGAAAAGGCGGCGACAAAGAAGACAAAGGATGCCGGCAAGGCGGCCAACACGGCGAAAAAGACCAAACATTTTAACGAGAAACAGCTCGAACGCAAAGCTAAGTTTTTGAAGGATGCTAAGAATCAACCGTTCGTGAAGCGCGGCACGAAAAGGCCGGCATCAGCGGAAAAATCGCCGTCAAAGAAAAAGCCGCGTCACAAAGACTCGGCGCGCAAGACGAAACGCGTGGGCATCGCCCGAACGAAATTCGATTAGAAGAATACTTGTAACACGTACACATATCAATTCGTAGTCCACACATCGCGTGCGTTGATCCATGTCTTACTCAAGGTCGTAAGAGGAGCCATAAATGTTTAAAGTCGTACAATCAAAAGAAATGCTGATTAAAATTTGGAGTGATACGTTTGAGCTGCTAAATTAATAAGAGTAGACGCTTATTCGGAGCGCGCGGCGTAGGACACGAAGTGCATTTCCTTGCAGTCAATACCCACCATGGCTTCACCCAAACCTTCGGACACTTCAGCGATAATCTTAGGATCGTTGTAGTGCGTCACCGCTTGGACGATGGCGCGGGCGCGCTTGGCCGGGTCACCAGACTTGAAGATACCAGAACCAACGAACACACCATCCATACCGAGTTGCATCATCAACGCAGCATCCGCCGGGGTGGCGACACCGCCAGCGGCGAAGTTGACAACAGGCAAGCGCCTGAGCTTGCGCGTTTGTTGCACGAGCTCGAGGGGGGCGCGGATTTCCTTGGCGTACACGAAAACTTCATCTTCATCCATGGCGCACAAGCGGCGGATGTCGCCCATGACGGCACGGCAGTGACGCACGGCTTCGACAACGTTACCGGTACCAGCCTCACCCTTGGTACGAATCATCGAGCAACCTTCGGCGATGCGGCGGAGCGCTTCGCCCAAGTCGCGGCAACCGCAGAGCACGGGAACCTTAAACTTGTGCTTGTTCAAGTGGTTAATTTCATCAGCCGGAGTCAAAACTTCAGATTCATCGATGTAGTCAATGCCAACCGCCTCGAGGACTTGGGCTTCAACAAAGTGCCCGATGCGCGCCTTGGCCATCACCGGAATCGTCACCGCTTCCTTGATAGCCTTAATCATCGTCGGGTCGCTCATGCGCGCCACGCCACCATCCTTACGGATGTCCGCCGGCACACGTTCGAGCGCCATAACTGCAACGGCACCAGCCTCTTCGGCAATACGCGCTTGTTCGACGTTCACCACATCCATGATGACGCCACCCTTCAACATCTGCTCACGAAACGCAGCCACGCGCGCACACCATTCCGTCAGTCGCGAGTCATCACGCGCGCATCCAACGCCCCTCGGCGCGCTCGAACGCACACATAAAAATTATCTCCCACACATATCGCCACCTTTCGCGCACAACCCTCGAGCGTGCGCGCGCGTAGAGCCCATCGCGCACGCGCGCGCTAATCCCAACCTAGAGCGGACGTCATCCATCATCCATCCATCGTTCGTCGCACCGTGCCGCTCGGCTCGACGCGATCGAACCCGCGATGCGCGCGCGACGCGCATCAATGAAAACGTACCTGCGCTAATCCCGCCTTCACGGCGAAGGAGCTTCGTTCGGTCTCGGTAGACATGGTGGTCACGCGTCGTCGTCGCACTGTGACGATGGACGCGCGCGCGGCGGCGGTGACGTCGGGGCGCGCGCGGGTGAGGCCTTGGTCGTAGTGTAATGTGATGACATCCATCATTGGGTTTTATCGTGCCCTCGTGAAACACCCGGATGTGCACTTTTTCGTTAAATCGTGACGTCACTATGGATCACGACGAGGGGTCAATGCGTCGAAAAACCACCACGTTGGCACCCTGTGGGGTGACATGTGCTCGCGCGGAGGGCGCCTACGCGCGTACGCGATGACGTCGTCATTCGTGGTATGAAAACGTGTGATGATGTCACACGTGAAAAAGATATGTAATACATGTGATGAGGCTAGATTACGCCGCACCCGGGGCGCGTTGGAAGGCGTCTAAGGATTGAGAAAAGAATGGAACGTCGGCGAAGACGTCGGCGCCGGCGTCGACGTCCGCGCCTGAGACTACGGTGATGCCATCGAACACGTCACCACGGCGTAAATTCTCACGCGATGGCTGTAAAAGAATGCCGAGTGTTTTTGTTGGCGAGCTAAACGCTAATAAGCGCGAACCCGGTGGGCTTTTCGGGGCGTATTTGTTTGTGTCGAGCGGTTTGACGGCGACGTAACCAAATTTTGCGACGAGCGCCTTCTCGGCTTCTCTCACGTTCTTCACATTCAGCGCCACGACCTCGAGCGGATCGCGACGCGTCGCCACCTGACCGCGCACTGGAATGCCCCCGGGCGAGCGCATGTCGAAATATCCAAACCCATACAATAATTCGCCGCCGCTTTCATAAATTTGCGAAACGCGCAGTCCAAAGGGAACGGTAATCTGTATATAGCTCAATATGTTTCCAACATCCGTCGTGCGTTCGCCCTCTGCAGACGGTGATTTAGTACTTTGCTTAATCACTAATGCCGCTTTCCCGCCATCATCGGCATACAAGCTCGTCTGCCCGTACGCGAGCGTCGCCACTCGCTCCGCTCCGCTTCCTACGTCGCTCGTCACTCTCATCCCACACGCCTTGGTCCAAAAATCAACCTCCATCGCCACGTCTTGCACGTGAAACGTCATGGCCCCAGTGTAGTTTTCCACCCCCGATTTCACTCGCGGCGCGAGCGCGTCGAGAAACTCGGCGTTGGCACGCGTCTTGTCCACTTGCTTCTCGAAAAAATTCAACTGCCCTTTCAACACTTCATCATCGGGCTCAGCTTCGTACGCCGCCTTGGCGTCGTCGCGATACTTAATCAATCCATCGAGAACTTCGCCCGCGCTGGCGTCGCCTGCGGCGACCAGAGATGTGACCGAAGCCAAGCTCGCGAGCACGGCGGCGCGCCGGCTCACGCACACATCACCAGAAACCACATCTTGACTTTCGCCGTTTGCACTCGATGACGCCTTACACGATACGCGTCGCGGGACTGCTGACACCGATGATGATGGCCCGTGAGTCGTGCGTGCCGTGGATAGGCGTGTGATCACGGTAGGATGCACGTAAGACGCCATCGCGCGAGGACTCGTTGTGAGGAAAATGGTTGGAGGCGCGCGAGCTCAAATAGAATTACAGAGTGAAACTACTACAATGCGCTGTCGTTATTAGTCTTCGGCAACGCGCACGCGGAAGACAAAAAACATCAGAGTGTTGTAAAGGTACAGGCTCTTGGGGTACGTGCGCTCAACTGTTTGGTTCTTTGACGCGTCCATTGGTGTCGGGTCGCGCAACTCGGCGGATTTCTCTGATGCGCCGACAACCTCGCGCGCGAGTGAACGAAGCGCTTTCGAGTCACTTTGCATTGGTTTTTGTCCATCTTTCAATCGTTCAAGCGAGCGTTTGGTGACTTCATCGACGAGTTTACGCCGACGCTTGTCCTTGCCTGTCTCCAACGCCGCATCCGAGTCGTTTGATACCTCGGTATCCTTCAACCAAAGCGCTAATGCAGTTGCGATGACGCCGTCATCATCGATCTCAATAGCTTCAGCGATTACTTCGGCGTTATCGCGGAGCACTTTGGCGGTATCGGCGGCTGTCGTCGACACATCCGCACTCTCGCCGAGCACCGCGGGCACCGAAATCGTGTAATCGACGAGCCCGGGAATGTTTGGTGCCGCATTTCCTTCGAGAACGTAACCATGAACCTCTGCTGCTTCGACAATCGCCTTTGCCGCAAGCTGCACGGCTGCTGACTTTGTCCAGCCCTCTCGCTTGCCACGCGTGCTAAACGTCACCGCTATAACGCCACCATCCGCCACCGCGTGGCGCGAAAATACATCCCACAACTGCTGCGTCCGAGTCATGACTGAACCGCAGTGATCCAAGTAAATCACCTGTAACTGTGTCTCTCGTGGATCACGCGACGCGAGGAATCCTTCAACCTTGGTCGCCACGGCGTTGACACCTACATCCTTGCGCAACGAGTGCACGACGTGCGTGTAAATATTTGGCACCCAAATCGAACTCGGCGGCACTCCTTTTGACATCAACTCTTTACTCGTCCGTCCGTCGGCGGCGTCCAAAACAAGAGCCATGGATGTTTCTATTCCAATGCCGATCTTTTCGCACGAAGTTCCGAGCGCATCTGCAACGGACGCGTTGGTCAACGCCTTGTCGCTCGACGTCGCGTTTCTCTCCCCGGGCTCCTCGTAAGGGTCACTCGCCCAGCGGCACAGAAACGTTCCTTTCGTTTGCACTTTTAAATACTCTTGCTCGACAAATAACATTTCTTTGCGCATCTGCCCTGGTCCACGGCGACGCTCGAGTAAGTTTACGCTCACCGCGGCGACGCCCAAAGTGAAGAGCAGCAACGCGTCGAGCGTTTGATTCATCGAAGACACGTTCGCGATGGAAAACGCCTTGAGCCCAAGTGCGACGGCGAGCACGCGACGCGGTGCTTCAATCGCCGCCGTCGCAAATTGCGAGGCGACTTCACTCGCGTACGTCTGTGCGGCTTTGACTTGGGCGAAATTCCTGTGCCTCTGGCGCGCCTTGAACGCCGCGGCGAACAACGCCGCGCGCTGCTTCGGCGACGCTTTGCGATCGGCATACGGGCTGATGGTGTATGGTAATCGCGTCGCACCGAATTTCAACCGCAATGCGCTCCAGCGTTGCACGACGAACGCCAAGAGTGCCGCCGCCGCTGGAGCGACGATGAATGTCAAAATCATGCCGTCGCCCACCGCCTCAAAGAAACTCGCCATCGATGGCGCGCTAACGACTCTAAACAGCGCCTGAGCCACACCCAACACCCCACACCACAACGCCGCAAACTTACTCGCCTTACCAACACCGCTTCGCCACACCTGTCCTTCGCGGTAGAACAAAGGCTCGGCTTGTTCGTCAAACGCATCCATCGCCTGCGCCGTCATCTTCGACGTGCTCTCACCTAATATCCCCCCCTCACTCAACACCGCCTGCGCGCGCACCACGCCCATCGACGCACCACGACGCCCATTCACGGGCGTCACCACCGCCACCGTCGATCGAGACATCATCTGTACCCGCGTCGCCGGCGTCGCGCGCCTTTTGCTTTGGCGTACTACGAAAGAATCCCCCGACGTCGTCGTCGTCGTCGTCGTCGCCCCTCGCATCGCCGCGAACCCGCGACGCGACGCACCGCGTCCACTTGGCGTCATGACCATCACCGCCATCATCGTCATCGTCGTCGTCACCATCACCACCACGACGACTGGTGAATGGCGTCGGTCAATCAACCAGTCAATCAATCAATCAATCAGCGCACGCGAAACGACCAATCGCGTCGCGCGACCGCGACCACCGCGACCGCGACGCCCACCCGCGCGGTCGTGGCGAAGAAACACACCCTATAGTCCGTGTGTGTGTGTATATATGTGTGCACCCTTCGAACTCCTCCTCCTCCGTCGACCGTCGTCCTCGGTCGTCGTCGTCGTCGTCGTGTGCGGTGGTGCGCGCGCGCGCGGCGGTTCCCCTCTGCCAGTCACGGGGCGTGCCTCGAGGCGTCGACGCACGATGTGACATCTGACCGTTCACGACCCAAGCGGACCGAGGGACTCAAACGCCAAATGCGCATCACATTCGCATCACATGGCACCCCCCAGTCGTCGCTGGGACGTCTTATTAACGCGCGAAAGTCGCCGTTCAGTCGCTGAAAAAATCCACCCACGTCAGGCTTTCTCTGTGACTGGAGCGCCAGCGTGCGCCTTTCGCGGGTGACGCGACGACGACGACGACGACGCGCGATCGAGGCGTGCGTGCGAGCGCGTGACGATGCGGGCGACGATGATGGTGCGGGCGCGGGCGCGGGCGGTGGCGGTGCCGCCGCCGTCGTCGTCGATGGAGGCGGTGCGTCGTCGCGGTGGGTGGCGCGGCGGGCGCGGGCGCGGATGCGCGGTGCGCGCCGCTGGATGGGATGGTGTCGTCGTCGATGCGGCGGTGGTGGTGTGTGACGTTGCGTCGTCGTCGTCGTTGACGTCGTCGATGACGTCGTCGGGCGGCATGGGGGCGCTGAGCGCGACGAGCATACGAGACGCGGTGTTCGACGGGCATAGTTTTTGGTGGAGCGCGGCGTCTCCGTTGTTTGCGTTCTCCGTGGCGCCGTATTTATTGTTTTTAAAGCGATTGAATGACGCCGAGTCGAGTACGGAAGAGATGAATCAGGCGTTTGCGACGTTGCTGTTGTTTGTGATTGTGTCCATACCCGCCGAGGCGTACACGAAGAGCGCGTACGGGGAAGTGTTGAGTAATATCGACGCGTTTCATTTTCTTATTCAATCGGCGATTAGCTTGACGAATTTGAGGATATTGCTCGCGTTTCGTGATGAACGCGCGGTGCGACGAGGTAGTGAACGCGCGAGCGCGACGACGACGACGACGACGACGGCGAGGGTGGTACAGGCGCCGTTGGTTGGTCGTCCGGGCCGCGTCGTCGAAGCGTTTGCCGGCGTGGGATTGTTAGCGACGTCGTTGTTGTTATCCCTCGATGAACGTCTCTTAATCGTGCCTGATACGGTGCCTGTGGTATTACACACCGCTGTCGATG
>JACLAB010013061.1_pt1 | contig 42672 bp, 29 predicted proteins | sample 8027921 | NCBI WGS metagenome assembly JACLAB01 (sample SAMN15725117, study PRJNA655200) | protist metagenome | isolation source: fluorescence activated cell sorting (FACS) single amplified genomes of... | place: USA: West Boothbay Harbor, Gulf of Maine | collected 2000-07-19 | reverse complement strand
ATTAAGCCGAATGTACGCTCAAGCTCAAAAAGAGTTTCCATTTTCTCGTGCACTTGAACATTAAGTTTAAAAAAGTCTTTTTTAAGACTCTTTAAACGAGTGTACGCTTCTTCAGTGGTTTCGTCATCATCATACCCAAAATGTACTTCGCGACGGTAATAAAAGCCACTTTCTACAAGATCCTTCCATCTGTCGCGAGATGCTGTGCCTACTGCGTTAAACTTTTTTTCCACCACGCGTGCATTTCCACGCACGGTACGGTATGTAGTAAGCTCAACGCCATTTTCGTAGAAACCAATACTTTGGCTAAAAATGTCATCAACCTCACGAAGGTATCTGAGAATAGTCTGTACTAAAAACATACAGTCAGGTTCCGTGTGAAAATGTGAGAATGCATTAAGGTGGGTGTCACTAATGATACTGTGCGGAGATTTGTGCGTCGCATCAAAAGGGAAGTAAATACCGTGCGGAGGTTTGTGCGTTGGGTCAAAAGGGAAGTTCATAAAATGAAGGAATTGTAGACGGACAAGAAAAGTCCCACTCTCCCAAAAGGGAGAGAGGAAAGGGTGACAGGAACATCTATTTAAGTTTATTGAAAATAGTGAATAGGACTTGCCGTATTTACGTAGGATTATATATAGGAAAGACCTTAAGTCCCACTCTCCCAGAAGGGAGAGAGGACATTCAAGATGGTCAAGACCTCATAAAGAGTTCTCGAACAGCTTAGACTTGATTATGCGTTGATAGAAGGAGCTTCTACAGATGCAAGGTCAAGTGGGAAGTTGTGAGCGTTACGCTCGTGCATTACTTCCATACCGAGGTTAGCACGGTTTACGATATCAGCCCATGTGTTAATTACACGTCCGTTTGAATCTACTACAGACTGGTTGAAGTTGAATCCGTTAAGGTTGAAAGCCATAGTTGAAATACCCATAGCTGTGAACCAGATTCCCATTACTGGCCAGATTGCGAGGAAGAAGTGAAGTGAACGTGAGTTGTTGAATGAAGCGTATTGGAAGATAAGACGTCCGAAGTAACCGTGTGCAGCTACGATGTTGTAAGTCTCTTCTTCTTGTCCGAACTTGTATCCAGCGTTAGCAGATTCGTTCTCAGTAGTCTCACGGATGAGAGATGAAGTTACGAGTGAACCGTGCATAGCAGAGAAAAGTGAACCACCGAAAACACCAGCAACACCAAGCATGTGGAATGGGTGCATAAGGATGTTGTGCTCAGCCTGGAATACGATCATGAAGTTGAAAGTTCCAGAAATACCAAGAGGCATTCCATCAGAGAAAGAACCCTGACCGATTGGGTATACGATGAATACAGCTGCTGCTGCTGCTACTGGAGCAGAGTAAGCTACTGCGATCCAAGGACGCATTCCTAAACGGAAAGAAAGCTCCCACTCACGACCCATGTATGAACATACTCCGATGAAGAAGTGACATACGATAAGCTGGTAAGGACCACCGTTGTAAAGCCACTCATCAAGAGAAGCTGCTTCCCAGATTGGGTAGAAGTGAAGTCCGATAGCGTTAGATGTAGGGATTACAGCACCAGAGATGATGTTGTTTCCGTACATAAGTGATCCAGAAACTGGCTCACGGATACCATCGATATCTACAGGAGGAGCAGCAATAAATGCTACGATGAATACTGAAGTTGCTGTAAGTAAAGTAGGGATCATTAATACTCCGAACCAACCGATGTAAAGACGGTTCTCAGTTGAAGTAATCCATGAACAAAAACGTCCCCATACTGTTGCGTTTTCGCGGCGCTCTAAAGTTGCAGTCATAATAAAGAAGAAATAAATAGTTATAAAGAGTTACACAATCCACATCAAAGATGCCTCGGACCTGTTACTTCATAGTATACCATAGGCCCCATACAAATCGGTACAAACCCGAAAAAAAAGGGATGTCATGAGGTGTATTCCGATTGGGAAAGGACCCCCGAGAGTGTTTCATGTGTGTAGCATTTGATACATGGGTGAAAAGATTGACGCAAACCTGCAGCGTGCCTCCCGATATAAAAAGGGAGTAAACCAATACAAAAGGTTCAAATATAAAGTCGTTTAGATTATGGACAATAGGCCATAGAACTTTCTATGGCTATGTGTTATTCTTGGCATCGATATGTTTTCAGATACAGCTACCCGTATCCTATCGTTATCTCAAAGGCCTTTCACCACGCAGTTCGGAAAGGGATGCTGTGTCTCGACCTCGACGAAGACACCAAGAAAAAGAATCATCGCTGAGTAGACCCAACGGTGATTCATGGTCGCCTGAATCTCGAAGAGATTCAAAGCAACCTGTATTGGTATGGTATACAAAATCAAATCCCTCGGTCTATTAGGACATGTCAGCTTCAGAATGCATTACTGCACGTCTACTTCATGCCTATCAAACGGCTCGTCTTGCCGTGACCTTCCTTGTCTTTCGGTTGTACATACCTTCATAGAAGGATGAACGGTTGAGACAAAAGAGCACTCATCTTAAGGTGAACTTCCTACTTATATGCTTTCAGCAGTTATTTGCTCCAGACATAGCTACCCAGCGTTTACCCCTGGCGGGATAACTGGTACACTAGCGGTCTGTCCCCACCTGGTCCTCTCGTACAAAGGGGAGATCCTTTCAATGCTCTAAACGCCTACACAGGATATGGACCAAACTGTCTCACGACGTTCTGAACCCAGCTCGCGTGCCGCTTTCTATGGGCGAACAGCCCAACCCTTGGAACGTACTTCCGCTCCAGGATGCGACGAGCCGACATCGAGGTGCCAAACCTCCCCGTCGATGTGAACTCTTGGGGGAGATTAGCCTGTTATCCCTAGAGTAACTTTTATCCGTTGAGCGACGGCCTTTCCACACAGCACCGTCGGATCACTAAAGCCGACTTTCGTCTCTGCTTGACATGTCAGTCTCGCAGTCAAGCTCCCTTTTGCTTTTACACTCTATGGCTGATTTCCGTCCAGCCTGAGGGAACCTTTGCACACCTCCATTACCTTTTGGGAGGTGACTGCCCCAGTCAAACTGCCCGCCTGAAACTGTCGTCTTACCGGATGACGGTTAAGACTGAGCGCTCTAGCTTACCAAGAGTGGTATCTCACTGACGGCTCCCCTCTTCCCAGAAGAAAAGGTTCATAGCCTCCCACCTAAGCTGCGCAAAATAAGCTTGAGAGCAATTCCAGGTTACAGTAAAGCTTCATAGGGTCTTTCTGTCCGTGTGCAGGTAATCCGCATCTTCACAGATAGTTTTATTTCACCGAGTCTCTCTCTGAGACAGTATCCAGATCGTTACACCTTTCGTGCGGGTCGGAACTTACCCGACAAGGAATTTCGCTACCTTAGGACAGTTATAGTTACTGCCGCCGTTCACCAGGGCTTCAGTTGTTAGCTTCATCAAAGATTGACCAACTTCTTTAACCTTCTGGCACTGGGCAGGTGTCAGCCCCCATACATCGTCTTACGACTTTGCGGAGACCTGTGTTTTTGGTAAACAGTCGCCTGGATCTCTTCACTGCGGCCCCCTGAGGGGCACTCTTTCTTCCGAAGGTACAGAGCCAATTTGCCGAGTTCCTTAGAGAGAGTTATCTCGCTCCCCTTAGTTTATTCAACCCACTCACCTGTGTCGGTTTACGGTACAGGTAGTCTAGACTCGAAGTCGGATGAGCTTTTCTTGGAATAAATAGCATTCAACTACAGCGCATGGATCCATACTGCCAAGCATGGGCAACTGTACTAAATAGTATTTGTTCGTCCCTCAGGACTAAGCCTAGACTAGTGAAGGAATATAAACCTTCTTGCCATCGATTACGCCTTTCGGCCTCACCTTAGGTCCTGACTGACCCTGCGCGGACGAGCCTTGCGCAGGAACCCTTAAGTTTTCGGGGCACTGGATTCTCACCAATGTTTTCGTTACTCAAGCTGACATTCTCACTTCCGCCCTGTCCACCGCGGCTTACGCGCTTGGCTTCCCCCTGGGCGGAACGCTCCTCTACCCTACATCATCTGTGTGATGTAGCCACAGCTTCGGCAATAAACTTAGTTCCGGTCATTTTCGGCGCAAAAACGCTTGATCAGTGAGCTATTACGCACTCTTTAAAGGGTGGCTGCTTCTAGGCAAACCTCCTGATTGTCACTGCATTTTCACCTCCTTTGCCACTTAGCTTATATTTAGGAGCCTTAGCTGGTGGTCTGGGCTGTTTCCCTTTTGACTACGGAGCTTATCCCCCGCAGTCTCACTGGCTGATTGAAAGCATTCCAGGTATTCCGAGTTTGCAACAGATTGGTACCGCTTTCGCAGCCCGCACCGAGACAGCGCTTTACCCCCTGGAAGCCCATAATCAACCGCTGCGCCTCAACGCATTTCGAGGAGAACCAGCTAGCTCCAAGTTCGATTGGCATTTCACCCCTAACCACAACTCATCCGTCGATTTTTCAACATCGGTCGGTTCGAACCTCCACTTCGTATCACCAAAGCTTCATTCTGGTCATGGTTAGATCACCTGGGTTCGGGTCTAGAAGAAGGGACGAGAGCCCTTATCAGACATGCTTTCGCTTTGGCTTCGATGGAAAATCTTAACCTGCCACTTCTTCTAAGTCGCCAGCTCATTCTTCAACAGGCATGCGGTCAGATGTGTACATCCTCCCACAAATTGTAAGCATACGGTTTCATGTTCTATTTCACTCCCCGTAAAGGGGTTCTTTTCACCTTTCCCTCGCGGTACTATTCGCTATCGGTGACCTAGGAGTATTTAGCCTTACGAGGTGGTCCTCGCAAATTCATACGGGATTTCACGTGTCCCATACTACTCGGGAGCCAAACGGCTAGCAGCGTGCTGCTGTGTTGGGTGTGATACAACGACTGGACTTTCACCATCTATGGTACAGGTTTCAGCTGTTTCGTTTCTCATTCCATACAAGGCCATCTGTTTGGTCCCATGACCTGGTCTTTACATTGCTGTCAAAGTCCTTTTAGGCTGTTCCCATTCCGCTCGCCGCTACTTTGGGAATCGCTTTTGCTTTCTTTTCCTTTAGCTACTAAGATGTTTCAGTTCACTAAGTTGTCTTTCTCTTCTCTATGAATTCAAGAAGGAATGTTATGGGTTGTCCCATTCGGGAATCCTCGGATCAGTGCATACGTCCTGCTCCCCGAGGCATATCGTCGGTTGTCACGCCCTTCATCGGCTCTAGGTCCCTAGGTCTCCACCATATGCCCTTTATTGATTGATTTTGTTTTGTGTATCGAAATAACCGCAATTCTGATAGGCCATCATAGTCTACCCACAAAGGGGATGTATGAGGCTTGGCTGGAGGTAAGCGGACTCGAACCGCTGGCGTCTGCCTTGCAAAGGCAGCGCTCTACCAACTGAGCTATACCCCCGTGCCATGGGCTATTCTGGACTTGAACCAGAGACCTCACCCTTATCAGGGGTGCGCTCTAACCACCTGAGCTAATAGCCCGTAGCGTGGTGTTCTTTGTCTTCTGCGGAAGCAAGCTTCCTGAGAGACAAAGAACGCGCTGTATTCATCTTTAAAAAGGAGGTATTCCAGCCACACCTTCCAGTACGGCTACCTTGTTACGACTTCACCCTAGTCACCAACCCTGCCTTCGGCATCCTCGTCCCAATGGGTTCGAGTAACGACTTAGGGAAGAGTCGACTTCCATGGTGTGACGGGCAGTGTGTACAAGACCCGGGAACGTATTCACCGCTGTATGCTGACCAGCGATTACTAGCGATTCCACCTTCATGCACTCGAGTTGCAGAGTGCAATCCGAACTGAGATAAGGTTTTTGAGATTGGCTAACCTTCGCAGGCTTGCAGCTCATTGTCCTTACCATTGTAGTACGTGTGTAGCCCAGGATGTAAGGGGCATGCTGACTTGACATCATCCACACCTTCCTCCGATGTTGGTCGGCAGTCTCTCTTAAGCACTCAAAGAGCAACAAGAGACATGGGTTGCGCTCGTTACGAGACTTAACTCGACATTTCACAACACGAGCTGACGACAGCCATGCACCACCTGTCATTTCATCCCGAAGGAGGCTCCTCTTTCAAGGAGTTTTGAAATGATTTCAAACCCTGGTAAGGTTTTTCGCGTTGCATCGAATTAAACCACATACTCCACCGCTTGTGCGGGTCCCCGTCAATTCCTTTGAGTTTCACTTTTGCAAGCGTAATCCCCAGGCGGGAAACTTCACGCGTTAGCTTGACCACCGCTCGTTGTATTTCGCTCGGCAGTGAGTTTCCATCGTTTACGGCTAAAATTACTAGGGTATCTAATCCTAATCACTCCTTTAGCTTTCGTCTCTCAGCGTCAGGAAAAGCCCAGTACAGTGCCTTCGCCATATTGGTGTTCCTCCCGATATCTACGCATTTCACCGCTCCACCGGGAATTCCCTGTACCTCTACTTCCCTCAAGTATAGAAGTTTCCTTTGCTTGATCTCGGTTGAGCCGAGGCATTTAACAAAAGACTTTCCATACCGCCTACAGACTCTTTACGCCCAATCATTCCGAATAACACTTGCATCCTCCGTCTTACCGCGGCTGCTGGCACGGAGTTAGCCGATGCTTATTCCTCGAATACCGTCAGAGCTTCTTCTTCGAGAAAAGAAGTTTACAACCCGCGGGCCGTCATCCTTCACGCAGCGTCGCTCCGTCAGACTTTCGTCCATTGCGGAAAATTCCCCACTGCTGCCTCCCGTAGGAGTTTGGACCGTGTCTCAGTTCCAATGTGGCTGTTCATCCTCTCAGACCAGCTACTGATCGTCGCCTTGGTATGCCTTTACCACACCAACTAGCTAATCAGACGCAAGATCATCCCTCGGCGAAATTCTTTCACTCCACAGCGTATCGGGTATTAGCTCTCGTTTCCAAGAGTTGTCCCCGACCGAGGGGCAGATTCTTACGTGTTCCTCACCCGTTCGCCACTCTTCCACATTCCGAAGAATGCTTCATCGTTCGACTTGCATGTGTTATGCACGCTGCCAGCGTTCCTTCTGAGCCAGGATCAAACTCTCCTTGATGTGTTTGAGAAACATGTAAAAAACAATGCTTCCATACACAAGTATACAGGGCGCACAAAGAGCGACGGGATGTCTGCCTCTTTCGATACAGACACACCAGACGGGACCCATAGAGACAGGAAAGCACAAAGCCTTATTTTTACAGTGAGATCTATATATTTTGGGTTAGTTTGGAAATAAAGACACAAGTGAGATTCGAAATCCACAGTGAGGCCGGCAGAAAACCGGCCCAAAAGAAAGAGGAAAACCCCCTGCGACACAGAACTCAGGTCGACACAGAGTTTAGCCCCTTTCTAAAAAGAATGACAAAACATCACAAATGTTGCCACGCAGGGTACCTTTTTGGAAAAGGATTTACTTTGCAATACGTGGGGGTTCACGGAAAAAGATAGCAAAGAAAAGAATTCCAAGGGTTCCTACAAGTAAAAAAGTATAAATAATCGCTTCCATAATAAATTTTCCTCGTTATTACACAGTTTGACGACGAGTTGTTACATCACCAAGTTTCTGGAATGCACCAAACTCTACTTGCTCATCTAAGTCTGGATCAATACCAGCAAATACATCTCGGAAGATTGTACGAGCTCCGTGCCAAATGTGACCGAAGAAGAAAAGGAGAGCAAAACTTACGTGAGCAAATGTAAACCACGCACGTGGGCTACTACGGAATACACCGTCAGATTGAAGTGTTGCACGGTCAAACTCGAAAACTTCTCCGAGTTGTGCACGACGTGCATACTTCTTCACTGTTGCTGGATCAGTAAAACTTAATCCATCAAGCTCACCACCGTAGAATGTAACACTTACACCTACTTGCTCAATACTATACTTTGATTCTGCACGACGGAATGGTACGTCAGCACGCACAATACCATCGCTATCGATAAGGATTACAGGGAATGTTTCAAAGAATGTTGGCATACGACGTACAAAGAGCTCACGCCCTTGCTTATCCGTAAATACGGCATGTCCTAACCAACCTGCTGCAATTCCATCACCATTATCCATTGGTCCTGAACGGAAAAGCCCACCTTTCGCTGGGTTGTTTCCAATGTAGTCATAGAATGCAAGCTTCTCTGGAATCGCTGACCATGCATCTGAAAGTGATGCACCACCGGCAACACTCTTTTGCACACGCTTCTCAATTTCTTGCTGGAAGAAACCTTGATCCCACTGGTAACGTGTTGGACCGAAAAGTTCAATTGGTGTTGCAGCACATCCGTACCACATAGTTCCACCAACAACAAATGCTGCCCAGAAAACAGCTGCAATACTACTTGAAAGTACTGTTTCTACGTTACCCATACGTAAAGCCTTGTAAAGACGCTGTGGTGGACGCACACTAAGGTGGAAAAGTCCAGCACAAATACCTACAATACCAGCCGCAATGTGGTGCGACGCAATTCCACCAGGGTTGTAAGGATCAAATCCTTCTGCTCCCCATGCTGGTGCTACTGGCTCTACACCTCCAGTAAGTCCGTATGGATCAGATACCCAAATTCCAGGACCGTAAAGACCTGTTACGTGGAAAGCTCCGAAACCAAAACAAAGTACTCCTGAAAGGAAAAGGTGAATTCCAAAAATCTTTGGAAGGTCTAAAGCTGGCTGTTGTGTACGTGGGTCACGGAAAAGTTCAAGATCCCAGAATACCCAGTGCCAAATAGCCGCAAGGAAACAAAGTCCTGAAAGAATAATGTGCGATGCCGCTACTCCTTCATAACTCCAAAGTCCTGGGTTACTTACACTTTCACCACTAATGCTCCATCCACCCCATGAATTCGTCACACCAAGGCGAGTCATAAATGGAAGTACAAACATTCCTTGACGCCACATTGGGTTAAGAACTGGATCTGATGGATCAAAAATAGCTAATTCATATAAGGCCATTGAACCAGCCCAACCAGCTACAAGTGCTGTGTGCATAAGGTGCACAGCAATTAAACGTCCCGGGTCATTTAACACAACCGTGTGTACACGATACCATGGTAATCCCATACGCTACCTCTTTTTTATATTCTCATAATTTATTGACTTTCTATAGCAAAGTATACCATAAGTTCAAAACGGATGCCAGAAAGAGACTCGAGAATTTACAGAGATAAAAGGCGCTATGACCCTGTGTTAGGTGTTATGGGGCTAAACGGGCTCGAACCGCTGACATCTTCGGTGTAAACGAAGCGCTCTACCAACTGAGCTATAGCCCCTTCTTATATATAGAGTATAGATGAGAGTCGCCATTTCATGCAAGCTCTCATCGCTCTCTTCTAAGAAAATCTAGAAAAGAGCTTATGCATACAGCTTTCGACGGCCTTACTTAGCCTTGACGTTGCTTATGCTTTGGATTTGGACAAATCACCATTACGCGCCCATGACGACGAATTACACGGCATTTAGGACACATTTTTTTTACAGATGAACGAACTTTCATAAAACGCCTCATTAGAATTCAATTATTGAGTTTGAAACGGCACACACGTTTACCAACGTGGAAGATCACAGTACTCTCCGGGCGAACGACGGGGATCGAACCCGCGAGTGATGGAGTCACAGTCCATTGCCTTACCACTTGGCTACGCCCGCCAGACACTTATATATGAGGATATCAAAACTCTCATGCTCTGTCTAGACGCTTGTGGAAATTCTTCTCTTTGAGCGGGTAACGTGATTCGAACACGCAACGTCCAACTTGGAAGGATGGCACTCTACCATTGAGTTATACCCGCTTGTATATATAATATCAAAAGATTGATATTTGTCTACTCATTGTGACAAAAAAAAATGGTCCCTGTACGAGAACGAGGAAAAAGATCCTCGTGTGCGAAACAGATAAGCCGAATTCTGTAAGTGTGGTTATTTATCTGGAAATTTCATATTTGAAATTTTCTAGCAAGTAGACATGGCCAAGAGATGTGACTGGCCGCGTATTTCTTTTGCTCTCCATAAGGGTCTACCATAATACATTTTTACAAATGTATCTGTATTGCACCTCCACGCCTTCACCAAAAGCGATGGCAAAGGCGCAAGTTTGATTTCTGTGGCACTTTCCTTCCAAATATATGTACGCGACCTTATCGCGTTATGGTACATCATCGTGAGAGTTCGGACTTTCCTCAAGATAGTATTATCTTGCAACCACCCTGTTTACACACACCACCCATAGAGAGATGGTCTTGAATCGTATATGTGGGACCTATGGCGGGAACAGGATTTGAACCTGTGACCTTAAGATTATGAGCCTTACAAGCTACCAGACTGCTCTATCCCGCTATACCCTTAGTATAACCGAATAGAGAGAGAATTTCAGTAAAACTTCGGAACTCGACACCCACGGGTTAGTTTTTGCCACCCGTCGGTTTTACTTTTGCCACAAGAATGTCACGCGTTGTTTGGTATGGCATATCCATATCGGACTCAGAAACACCATCTTCACCAAGCCACCAGCGACGTGTCATATTTGGTACACGTAATTGTACAGTATCTGCGGGACGATTTCCTCCCCAGAGAGGGTGATCATCTGGGTATGGGTCATTCGCTAAGAAACGTTGGTTTAAAGCTACAGGATCTAAGAACCATGCATTGTTATTTTGTACATCATTCTTACGGTCTACGGCTTTTTTAGGTGCCCCTTGAATCTCACGTTCAATATCTGGCACATTCGGTGCTGGAAGACGTGGGAAATCCCATGGGAGATGAATTTCTTTTGGTAAGGCTTGAAGTGTGACAATAGAAAAATCCTCAAACTCGCCCCCACGGTGTGGCATATCGTAGGTATCCTCGAAAAATTTCGACTGTCGCACACTCTTCATATTTTGTAAGGACTGAAGATCAAGATACTGTTCTTCGGTTACTTCTGTTCCATCACGTGAAAGGAGGACTGAATTAAAGTCATAGTCCTTATCATAAAGTGCCCATGGGAGAAATGGGCGTGGTAAGTCGTGCGTTGTCTCATAGTACGGACGTAAGAGATTATCTCGCTCTAAACGGATATCCGTTAATCGGTCGAGAAACTCTGGAACCATTTCATAGTCTTTTTCCCACTCAGGCGTAAACATTAAATGGAACTGTGTACGATGCAGCCAATCTAAAAAGAGCGCGTCTGGACCACTGTTAAAATAAAATTTAATTTCATCTTCTTTCATCGAGTCCGAAATCCCTGTACGCTCAAGACGTTCATTGAGATCGTTATAACGTTCAAGAAGGGCCCATGGACGGTCATGGCTCACATGTGCATCCATGCGGTCGTGTAAACGTGTATTTGGATCCAGGGTTGACTGGAGACGTTCCACCGTAATCTTGGCGGCGTTCCCAGCGTCATCGACTGCACCACTCGGATCGACGTCCTCAGATTCCATCCAACGCATATCGCGCTTTGACACAATGTCTTGAAATGGTGTGGCTCCGAAAAGGATATCTGCATATTCCATACCAAAGGGTGAAAGGGTGAGTCCAAGTAATTGGATGGACACGACTAAACTTGTAAAAAGCCCAAGGATGCGGACATAGCGCACACGAATAGGAAAAAAGTCAAAGTTGGGTTCAAGACCTGTACGTAAGCGGGCAATATTACATTCACCAAAATAGCGTTGGCCAAGTGGAGATAAACATGCAATATACAAGACGCTGGCTACAAGTCCCGTATAGAAGAGGAGAAATCCAGAAAGATAGCTCCATGTATTTTGTGGGAGAGTGTTTAAAAGAAGCTGACTACACATCATGCTTCCCCCTGGGTTACAGAGGGCGAAAAACATCCCTGTCCCAAAATAGAGAAGACCTTCTTTACGTGTTTTTACGGGTTCTGGCATTTCACAGGGTGACCAGATGTTTTGGAAGGTTTGGAGTAAAGCTAAGAGCCCAAAAATAATAAGTGCAGGTTCTACGTAATACCAGAGCCATAACAGCTCGGTACCACCGAAAAAGGCAAGTAAGACAAGACTCACTTGTCCGACAAAGAGACCGGCAAACGTAAGTAAGCCTTTCATTTGGCCTTCAAAGACATAACGTTTAAATCCAATAAACCATGGAGTAAGTGGTGTAATCCCATACATTGCTCCATGAAGTAATCCTAGACTAAAAGAATTTTGCATAATGTATTCACGTCCTCATGTTGTTTAACTGTTCGAAGGGGAAAATAGAGACGGAGCCCGGTTGTGCAGGAGCAAACTAGTGCGTGTGGTTTTTGCTCGTGTATGTATATATAGTACCATGACTTATTAAGTGAGTCTATATTTTATAGGTGGACCAACCACTGGTCATGTTTTTTTGTGCGCGGAAGGATGAGACCGGTTCCGCGCTTTTGGATGTGTTATTCTTCAGATGGTGCTGCTTTTTCAAATCCTTGTACATTTTCATTTAAAACACCTGCAACAGGTGAAGGTGGATAAAAGAATCCTTTTGCGTTACGTGTTGTGAGTGACTTTCCGAGAGAGAGTGCAACACGTGCTGCATCAAGAGCTTTACGTTCCCAATGCGATTTTCGCATTGCAGATTTCGCTCGTGACTGTCGTCGTTTTGGAACTGCCATAAAAAGTGAGTTGTGTAGGTATTAAATATACTTCTATTATAGAAACCTTTTGGTACTTTGTCTATCCGCTTTTCGGGAAGAGACTGTTTTTCCTGTATGCCTTTTGATATACTCTCCTATATACATTTATTATATATACTTTTATGCCAATCGGAGTACCAAAAGTGGCTTACCGTTTACCTGGTGAGTCTATGCCTCAATGGGTTGATTTATACAACCGCTTATATCGTGAACGTGTTCTTTTCTTGGGTTCGGCATTGGATGATGAACTTGCGAATCAGTTAAATGGTATTATGCTTTACCTGAGTGCTGAAGATTCAAATCGTCGTTTATACCTCTATATTAATTCCCCTGGAGGATCTGTAACGGCAGGTCTTTCTGTTTTTGATATTATGAATTACGTCGATGCTGGTGTAACTACAATTGGTATCGGATTTGCTGCTTCTATGGCGTCTTTTATTCTTGCGGGTGGAGAGCGTGGGAGTCGTATTGCGCTTCCCCACTGCCGTGTGATGGTTCACCAACCGCAAGGAGGTATGGAAGGGCAGGCGTCAGAGATTGTGCTTGAGAAAGAAGAAATTGTTCGTTTACGTAAGCTTATTGGTCGACTTTACGTGGATTTAACAGGTCAGTCTGCATCGACAGTGGCTCGTGATTTAGATCGTGATAAGTACTTATCTGCACGTGAAGCCAAAGAGTATGGGCTTGTAGACTTAGTTGCTGCATCAGCTGCGCCAAAGGGTTTAGACTAATTGATTTCTTTCGAGATGGGCTGCTTTCTCTGTGTCTATGAAGGAAGTATAGAGGCGAAATAGTCTTGATGCTATTCGTCTTTAGCTTCCTTCCTCTGGTTTGCACCTGTGGTGCCTTATATAATGTTTAAAGACTTTTTATTATGGGTACGGCCTGGGGGCCCATAGCGGAACCCCCATACCAAGCCTGAGTATGCTTTATTTATCCACCAAATACTGGAGGACCGCCAGCTGAGTTCTTCCACATTGTGTGTGCTTCAATACGCGCACGCTCACGATCAAACGTAAGTTGGTTTTCAATGTAGATCTTACGTGATTCTGCTTTCTCCATTCCTGTGCGGGCTTCCGCTACACGACGTTCTGCTTCATCTACGTCAATATCAGCTGCATCTTCAATATCACGACAGAGAATGTTTACACGGTTCTCTTTAATCACTCCAAACCCTCCAAGAAGGGCAAGAATTTTCCATGATGTTCCTTGACGTACTGCAAGTACACCGTTGTCTAATCCTGTTACGAGTGGGGCGTGTTCTTTAAGAATTCCTACATACCCTGTACTTGTTGGAAGAAGTAACTCTTCTGCATCTTCCTTAAAAAAAATTCGATCTGGCTTTGTAATACAAACTTCCATGTTTTACCTCTGTTTTCTTCAGTGCTTTTGGGGTTTCCAAAAGTCGGTATTTGTCGCTCGACGCGCGCACGGCGTGTCCAAGCGTTTGATCCTGTACCCTTCCTAGACTAGGAGCGGGTATGGTTTTTCTTATAACTTAGCTGCTTTTTCTACAACTTCGTCGATGTTTCCAACAAGGTAGAACGCTTGCTCTGGAAGGTCATCTAATTCTCCACTAAAGATCATGTTAAATCCTTGGATAGATTCTGCAAGGCTTACATACTTTCCAGGTGATCCTGTAAATACTTCAGCTACGAAGAATGGCTGCGAAAGGAAACGCTCAATCTTACGTGCACGTGCTACAGTTAAACGGTCTTCTTCTGAAAGCTCGTCAAGTCCTAAGATGGCAATAATATCTTGAAGTTCCTTGTAACGCTGTAATGTACTCTTCACTTTTTGTGCTACACCGTAGTGCTCTTCACCAAGAATCCATGGCTGAAGCATTGTTGATGATGAATCAAGTGGATCTACCGCAGGGTAAATACCTTTCGCTGCTAAGTTACGTGAAAGTACAGTTGTTGCATCAAGGTGTGCAAACGTTGTTGCTGGTGCTGGGTCAGTAAGGTCATCAGCTGGTACGTATACTGCTTGAATTGATGTAATTGATCCAGTTTTTGTTGATGTAATACGCTCTTGGAGTCCTCCCATCTCTGTACTAAGTGTTGGTTGGTATCCTACTGCAGACGGCATACGTCCTAAAAGTGCAGATACTTCTGAACCCGCTTGTACAAAACGGAAAATGTTATCTACGAAGAGAAGTACGTCTTGGTTGTTTACATCACGGAAGTATTCCGCCATTGTAAGTGCTGTTAATCCAACACGCATACGTGCCCCTGGAGGCTCGTTCATCTGTCCGTATACAAGCGCTACTTTAGACTCAGAAAGGTTCTTCTGGTTAATAACGTTTGATTCACACATCTCTTGGTAAAGGTCATTTCCTTCACGTGTACGCTCACCTACTCCGGCAAACACAGATACACCACCGTGTGCTTTCGCAATATTGTTAATAAGTTCCATGATGAGTACAGTCTTACCAACTCCAGCACCACCGAAGAGACCAATTTTTCCTCCACGACGGTATGGTGCAAGAAGGTCTACTACCTTAATACCTGTTTCAAAAATAGAAAGTTCTGTATCAAGATCTACGAACGCTGGTGCCTTACGGTGAATTACCATTGATCCTTCTGCTGCACATGGCCCAAGCTCATCTACAGGGTCTCCAAGAACGTTGAAAATACGTCCAAGTGTTGTTTTTCCTACTGGTACTGAAAGTGCAGCACCTGTATCAACTACAGTCATTCCACGCATTAATCCATCAGTTGCACTCATAGATACTGCACGAACGAGGTTATCACCAAGAAGTTGCTGTACTTCTGCTACGATGCGTAAGTCTTCACCAGCATCATTTTTTCCTTCTACAACAATAGCGTTGTAAATGTTTGGCATTTTGTTTGGTGAGAAAGCTACGTCAATTACTGGTCCAATAATTTGAGTAATGCGACCAAGGTTCGTTCCCGTCTTAGTTGATGGTGTCATAATGAAGAATAAATTCGATAAGAATAATGTATAGCCGTGGGTTGGACACCCCGACCGTATAAAGTAAAAAAATAGTATCCGGTACGCACCAAGTGTGCGGGGCGACTATTGCAAAGTGCTAACAAACTAGTGTAGAGCAGTACGAAAAATACGTACAACAATATAAAAAGAACAGGATGTTCTAAGAGGGGTCTTTTTTGGTGTGCATCGAAAGGATGCACAGAAAAACTTAGTATGCGAGTCCCATACTACGTGTTGTTTCAGAACCAAGGTATACACGTACACTTAAAAAGTCGGTTGGACACGCTGCTTCGCAACGCTTACATCCAACACAATCTTCTGTACGTGGTGCAGAAGCAATCTGCCCTGCTTTACATCCATCCCAAGGTACCATTTCAAGTACATCAGTTGGACAAGCACGTACACATTGTGTACATCCGATACATGTATCGTAAATTTTTACTGCGTGAGACATAGTAAACGATTAAATCACAGGAAAAACATTTAAGGATTAAACGACATGATCCTGCCAAAAGGCTGGGTCCTACGTATTTTTTAGTATACCATATTTGTTTTATTTTGGTAGACACAGCCACAGTGCACACACAAAGCGAAACAGGGTATTTTTGGGTCAGGTGGGATTCGAACCCACGGCTAATCGGTTAAAAGCCGAATACTCTACCACTGAGTTACTGACCCGTAGTTTCATAGGTCCATAGTACTGGGTTTATGAAGAGAATACAAGTGTCACTGGGATTTAGCTGCTCGTATCAGAGGGTGTGTCTACCTTGTATGTGACGCTCCAAGGTTAGAGGACGTTGGAGCGTCTACGGTGTATGCTTAAATAAGCCTAGGAAAACCCTAGGCCACTTCAGCTATAAGCTGGATACTCTGAGGATGTGCTCCTTAAAGTGGCCCAGAAATTCCTTGCTTACGAATCATAAGGAAGTGCATAAGCATAAATACTGCCGCAAGAAGTGGAAGTACAAATGTGTGTAAACTATAGAAACGTGTAAGTGTTGGTTGTCCAACTCCTACACTTCCACGAAGAAGTTCAACTACAAATGATCCAATTACTGGAATCGCATCTGGTACACCAGTTACAATCTTTACAGCCCAGTATCCAACTTGGTCCCAAGGGAGTGAGTACCCTGTTACCCCGAAAGATACAGTAATTACTGAAAGAATTACTCCTGTTACCCATGTAAGCTCACGAGGCTTCTTAAATCCACCTGTAAGGTATACACGGAATACGTGAAGTACCATCATTAATACCATCATACTTGCTGACCAACGGTGTACTGAACGGATAAGCCATCCGAAGTTTACCTCAGTCATAATGTACTGTACAGATGCAAATGCTTCAGCTACCGTTGGACGGTAGTAGAATGTCATTGCAAAACCTGTTGCTACTTGTACAAGGAAACATGTAAGTGTAATTCCACCTAAACAGTAGAAAATGTTTACGTGCGGCGGTACGTACTTACTTGTTACATCATCTGCAATCGCTTGAATTTCAAGACGTTCGTTAAACCAATTATATACTTTACTCATAAAAATTTTGTCAATGTAAATGCCACATGGGCATAGGGAAAGAGAGCGCAGGGCTTTAAACCTGGTCTGTCTGTGCATCGTTTGGGATACACAACCCTTGGTGTCTCTCTGCTGGTGCCGACCCACCATATGGAGGGGTTCGGTCCTATATCTATAAGAGACAGTGTTCACAGTTGGCCATTCGGTATCATATCAAAATTTGTCTAAAGCACTCATGCCTGCAGGCTGCAGGGCATATGCTTCATGTGGTTCGAGCCAACACTTTAGAAGGTTGGTGGGTGAACCACAGGTGACATTGGTGTTGGGTGCGGCTGTAAACAGCCTACGTGTGTCCAATGCACCTTCTGGGGTCGGATACTTAAAGTGAAGATCCGAGACCAGTATAAGAGCCATAAAAGAAAATGGCTAAAAGACCAAGTGCTGCAAGTCCAGCTACTGTTCCTACGAACCATAATGGAATTCGTCCTGTTGTCGTGTTTGACATAGATCTTTCCCCTACAAAAGTGTTTAGTTAAAAATATAGCTTGAAAAAAGAACCGCAAGCACAAAAATGAGAAGTAAACCCCAGTAAAGACTTGTACGGTTTAACTCAACAGTTTGCTTGTTTGGATTTGGATTTGTCATACAACTCTCCTCTTAACGTTGAATAAACTGCATTGCTGTAATAGAACCAAGGAAAAATACCACTGGAACAGCTAATGCATGCACTGCAAGCCAACGGAATGTAAAAATTGGATATGTTTTAATCGACATAATAAAAATATACCTGTATCCCAGGTCGAATAAATAACGTATACATAGCATGGGCACTACGTGTGCCCATGTGTTCCTTCTGTGCCACTAGAGACAAAAAACCCAAGTACCTTGCGGACTCGAGAGAACTTTTCTGCGTCTAGGCCGGTTTACATAAGGTCTTAAAACTCTTCCATTTGTGCAAGCGCGCCGTAACGATCTGACACTAAAGGGAGGGTTTGACGCTCATCTGTAAAGTATTCATTTGGACGCGGTGTTCCAAACACGTCGTATGCTAGTCCAGTACTTACAAAAAGCCATCCTGCAATAAATAAAGATGGGATTGTAACACTGTGAATCACCCAGTAACGGATACTTGTGATGATGTCACCAAAGGGACGCTCTCCTGTAGAACCTGACATAGGGTACTCCTTCAACATTTCTGTAAAAGCCCGTACATTAAATTGTAAGACAACTTATCTGCACGAGACTCGTTTATATTATAGCTCGCGGCCTTATAATTGCAAAAAAATACTTTAAAAAAACTATCTATCGGTGTTTTCGAGACTTCTTCTGGGGCGGGGAGAGTACCCCACCCCTTTCTAGAACCCGCTCATCTTTTCGAGCCCATAGTGCAACGGGCTTACTCCTCACGCCAATTTTTGTGCATGTGACTTAGAAGCTCCGATGTGATGAGGTCCGTACGTGCGGACGTGGTTGCTTTACGACACTTAAAGGAAAGATCACTATTTGTTTCGAATGTCCCAAAGATCGCTGCATCCTGCGAGGCAAAATCGTTTCCTTTGTTTTGCGCGATAAAGGAGAGACGTGTGCGCATTTTATCTTGGATAAGCATTGATCCAAAGAGAATGTCCCCATCGAGTTCATGAAGGGTTGGAATGTGCTTTCCATGAAGGATATAGCCTTGGTCAAAACGGTTACTACGCCAGAGGGCAAGTGAACGTACGCGTCCCCCAATGGATTTTACATCGACTGTATTAAATCCACTTCCACTGGCTGGTACTGTACGTCGCCAGAGATCAAAACTTGAAATAAAGTTATGTTTCTTTGTCACCGCTTCAAGGCGGTATTTTTCAGCCTGAGCAGCAAAATCTTCATTTACTGCCGAACAGATATCCCCACGGTATGTATCAAAAAGGAGCATTGGATACGTTTCGTATCCTTTCGCCTGTACATAGACCTCGTATTTCTTTTTCCAGTTCCATAGGTAATATGCTTCTGAAAAGAGAGAAATTAAACTTGGCGTGAGTCCTTGTGCTCGGTACCCACTATATGTCTCTTGACGCACTGTTTGTGGTCCGGTCTCATTTGCATTGGCGTGACGTGCTTTGCTTGCACGGTACGCATATTCCTGCTTTTCAAAGAAAGTCGGGTTGTTATAACAGAGGGCACCAATAATGTTGACTGATTTTTGAATAGGCTCTGTTCCCTCACGTGTGAAGAAATCTTGTGGGAGACCTTGCATTTTGAGGCCAAAGCCTTTTGGTGCCTTCAGTGGGTATTCCCAACGACGCTGATACTCTTCTCTTTCAAAGAATCCAGGGCGTTGGTGGGTACTAATGAAACGCGTTTCCGGAAGGTCATATAATTGGTTTACTGCACCTAAGGCAAATTGCACACTTTCTTCTGTATGGCGGAAGGTTTGTGCCTTATACGCATATACAGCTGAAGAATTCACCATAGCTTTCAGATCGAGACAACTAAAATTGTTTGTAAGTGTGGCTACATAGTTCCAATCAACACCAATCGTTGTATTGATCTGGGCTGCATTCATACTATGGAGAGTTAACATGCTTCCACGTTCCTTTTCTTCTGGATAGAAGAAGCGCATCACCCATTCAAAACGACCAGAGCGGATACATGCATCATCCATCATAGCTGTCGTTTCCATACTCCCAATCACAAAAATATCAAGTGCAGATGGAATCACTTCTGTTCCGAGTGTAAACCCATCCATAGCCATAAGAAGGTGGGTTGTTGCACGCACAGATCCAAAGTCTGGATAGCGCTCACGGTGACGGGTCATAAAGTCTAAATCTCGGATAAAGACAATGTTTGGTGCACTTGCACGTGCGCGCCAAAAGAGTGTTTTGAGACGCACTAAACCTTGGCGTTGATCTAAATAACGGTTACTTTCCGTCACCAATAAAGGTAAGCGCGATTCTGTAGCAAGAGCTCGAACAAAGTACGAGCGTCCATTTCCAGGGTCCCCAAGTAAAATGAGGCCTTTTGATAAAGTACTCATGCGCTCAGTCCCTGGTTTAATCATTGCCACGAGTGGGAAATGTGCAATTTCATTTTGTACACGGTATCCGTAGTGTAAACTGCGGAGAACACCTTGGTCTCCACCGAGACGGTTGACAAGGCGCTGACGTTCGTAAAGACGCTCTGGCGTTTCCACAGTACCCACCCCATTGGTCAATTGCATAGAGTCTTTTGCTTTTGCAAGGACTTTATCAAACCAGAAAAAACGTGGTGCTACTGTTTCACACGGTTGAAGAGCCAATAAGCTCATGCGTGAGTCAAGGCGTACAGGAAAAATCTTTCCTTGCGGTTTTGGCTCTTGTTGCGTAAGGACACGCCCAATGGCAGTGTTGACTCCTGCCAGGAACCCGTTGATCTTATACCCTTGCATTTGACACCAGCCTGCTTGGTTTTGTGTGAGCGTTGTACGTACATTAAATGTCCAGAATTTCACCCCTTCGGAATGGGCATAGAGTTCAGCACCACGTTTTGCTTGAAAGGCTAAAAGAACCTTTTTCACCGTAAAGTTTTTGAACGCAGGTCCAATATATTCACCTTGTGTGACACCCGTTGGAAGACGACCAATATGCTCAATTTTTGTATACACAGATGGTGGTGTCACACGGCGTGGGCGGAGACCACCATTTCTATCTTCTTGGCGTACACATAATTCAATCCCGGCATACATGGCAATTTGGAGAACTACACCTTTCCACGCCACGGATTGCCATGGTTCGTATTGGTTCGGTGCTAAGAATAAGCTATCTGTAGCATACATTGTTGGGGCGTAGGCCACCCCGGGTGCATCGTCTTCACTGTCTTCGGTATAGAAGGCTTCTAAATCTTCGTTATCCGTAAAATCAGCTGTGTCCTCCTCCTCTTCATCTTCCTCGACATCAGTCATTTCAGACTCGGAAGCGTCTTCCTCTTCGAGACTATTTGTGATGGTCTTCGATGGGGCCATGTCTCCTCCATCCATATCCCCATTTCCATTTTCGTCATCGAAATCATCTCCATTCACGTCCTCGAGATCATCTTCCTCCTCGCTATCAAGATCATCATCATCTTCATCCTCGAGATCGTCCTCACCCTCATCGTCACCGAGATCATCGTCGTCTTCGTCCTCGAGATCGTTCTCATCCTCCTCGTCCTCGAGATCGTTCTCATCCTCCTCGTCCTCGAGATCATCGTCTTCTTCGTCGTCCTCCCCATTTTCGTCCTCGTCTTCTTCCCCATTCATGTCTTCGTCATCCACATCGTCGAATCCATTTGTGTCCCCGTTGAATGCTTCATCTTCGTCATCGAAGTCCTCCGCGTCGCCATTGAAGTCACCCCAATCCTCTTCATCCTCATCCGTTGCAATGAATTCAGATAAAATATCCATCCCTCGTACAAAGCGTGTCGTGAGGTTCTGTCGGAGTGTTTCCGTGTCCATAAATCCTTCTACGGGCTGACGTAAGGCAAAGCTTTCTGTGGCCCCGTGTGTTGGGAGGGCATATTGAAAGAGCTTTGTTTCTTTACGGCTAAACGGGCGAAGTGGTTGTGGGTCCGTGGATGGTGGGTCATAACTGAAACCAAAGGGCGAGAATGCAAAACGGCGATTTGCTGTGTCCGCTTCTACAGCCTGTGGGTGGCGGTTTAATACGCGTGCACGCGCGGCCTCCACTTTGGCTAACGTACGTTGCCATCTATTTGGGCGTCTATCCGTGTCTTGAAAGGTCAGTTTGTTTGTATTCACTTCTGGTTCTTTCCCGACCCACTGATAGGTTTTGAACTCATTTTTAAAGGCTTCACGCCCTTCACCTTGCATATAGAGCTTCCAAATCTCTTTCCCACGGTAGGTAAAGTCCGTACTTGTGTATGGATTTTTCTTTTTGTAGGCTTTAAGTTGGGTTCCATCACTTCGTTTGAGACGTTTGTATGGGTGCTCTGGGATAAAGGTGTCTGCACCTGCGTCTTCATCCTCTGGCGGGGCTCCCTCGTAATGCGCACAAACTTGAATGTCTTCTTCGCTTGACCACTCTGGGCTTCCAATGCGGTGTTGCATGGCGAGACGTGGGTATTGTTGTGTCTCGGTTGACACACGCCAAAATTCTCGAGGGTGTACAATCGTTGGAATGGTATGTCTTGGGACATACGCGTATTCTCCACCAACGAAGTCTTTGATGGTTCCATGTTGGATTGTATAGAACAGCCCATCTTTGATACGTTTTAACTCCATACCTGGGCGTAAGGGCCCGTACACCATATCTAACTGTACTAATTGTTCATTAAAATTTGGTGGGTAGGCATGTAAACGCTTGCTTGCTTTTTCGAGCCCACGGCTATGTACTGTGGCTGGTACCATTGTGGTACGTTGAATAATAAGGAAGGCAATACTTGCGGGTAAGAAGAGTTCGAGCCCACGACGAATTGTCATGTGACGTCGTAAGAAAAGATCTACGCCTCGAAACTTATGTACCCCAAAGTAGGTTCCAAGGTATAAGCATCGGTTATAAAATGCCGTAAAGTAATTGTATCCACGACTACGGCCTAACCATAAACGGTTACGGCGCCAGTGCTTTTTTGCTTCATGCTTAATAATATGGTGTTGATCAATAAAGAAGAGTTCATACAAAACTTCACAGGGATGTGCGAATGGAAGCCAGAGTGGAACTAGAACAAAAGAAAGGCATTTAGAAACTACCTTCCCAACCAGATCTCCGAAGCTGTCTAAAATTCGGCAGGCATACCAGACCATTGGAAACTGTACTTTGGCGAGGTATAAGTATTTCCCTTCATTTTGTGCTTTTTCCCGTGCGTCATGAACGCTCGTAAAGGGTTCGTCTTGTCCTTTTTGAATTCTTTTTAATCGGCGTCCATCCAACAGTTCCCCTTTGATCGCGGGCTGTACACCTGTTTCTGCACGTGCGTTTGTTTTTACAGCACGAATTTGGTAGTCGTCGGGGCATGGACTATAAAGCTCATTTACATAGGCTGCGTTTGCTTTTGGACGGTCCTCGGTATCCCATGCTTCGTTCAGAAATTCATCTAACTCGTATTTCACGTGGTTGATGCGGATACGGATTGTTTTTCCTTTGGCGTCGTTGACCTCGTAAAAATAGTTTGTAGACTTAAAGGGACGGTTCTTTTTTTCCACGGGCGGTCCTGCTTTGGATGGTGGTTGGTTTGGATCGTTTAGGTTTTTTGACTGTGTCATGGGCGTCTCCACAAGTTAGTAGGGGTCGTGTACGACCAAGGTTTAGGATAAATGTAGAAATAGAGGCTGTAAGACTGAAGTAGGTATGCCTACGTTGGTTAGAGGATATCAAAAAAGGATCTAAAGGGCAAATGATCTTTTTATGGCTTCTCCCCAGACAGGATTTGAACCTGTGACCAATCGGTTAACAGCCGATCGCTCTACCACTGAGCTACTGAGGATTCGTTGAATCAAGGTGTATCTACTGGTTGAATGCATATTTGCGTTCTTACAGATATTGCCAATATATCATATTGCTGGGCCCTTGTCTACGTTTACTTTCTCTTACCTTTGAAAGAAAGTCGCTTGCATCTCATCCCTAAATCTTTTATACTATATAAAAATGCCTCCTTAGCTCAGCGGCTAGAGCATCGTATTTGTAATGCGAGGGTCGTCGGTTCAATTCCGACAGGGGGCTCTACTTCTATGGGCTCTTATTATGTGGGGAACGCATTTTATGTTTCGGTCGCCTAATGGATGGGCAGCAACCTTCTAAGTTGTATTGTGTAGGTTCGAATCCTATCCGAAATGCTTCTTTGTTTTGCCACGCGGGCGTGGCAACACACATATGTTCACATTATATCTGCTCCCCTATGTGTGTAGGTGACAAGTCTTAGTACCCTGTACTTGAGAGCCAACTCATTTCTACTTCATCAAGAAGTAATGAACGGTTGTAAATTTCAAGAAGGATTACGAGGAAAACTGCAAATAAGCCGATAAATACAGCCATTACAATTGTTGTTCCCCATCCCGGTGCTACTTTTCCGTACTCGGAGTTAAGCGGGCGTAAAGCTGTTCCTAATGCTGTTACTTTTCCAGTTCCAGCGAGTTTTGTTTCATTTGTACTCATATGAATAAATTTCTCACATTGATTTGTGTTTTTTTACTTTCTACTTTAAACTATATCAAAATTTAACCTTTAACCTAATTATGGAAACTCCAGCATTTTTTTACGCCGTTTTTCTTTGGTGTCTATTGATTAGTGTAACAGGCTATTCAATTTACATCGGTTTTGGTCCGCCATCAAAAGACCTTCGTGATCCATTTGAGGAACATGAGGATTAATCCTTAGTGTACTTTGGTGTGTGCCATGAATTTATATCCATGGCCAAGACACCAGTCACCCTCCATAATATGAAGACATGCATCTATACTATACCATGAAAGCCGAGCTTCACACAAAATCGCGCGTATTCCACGCATCGGTTCTATGTGCAACAGCTGAGACATCCGCGCAGGACGGCGAATCTCAGTTCTGGAAATGCTTAGGTCTTACCCTTTACGTGAGTAGAACTCAATAATAAGGAGTTCGTTTACGGTTAACGCAATTTGTGAACGTGTAATCGCACGTTGCACCTGTCCAGTTGTTTTGTTTGTATCCACGCTTAAGTGGGACGGCACCGCTCCTCCAAAGGTTTTACAGTTTTCTACAATATGTGGTGATGTACTTGAAATCGTTTCCCCAGGGTTACAATTGTAACTTGGGATGTTCAAGTATTGACCATTTACCTTAATTAACCCATGCGACACGTACTGACGTGCTGCACGAATTGTTGGTGCAAAACCAAGACGGTATACAATACTATCTAAGCGCATTTCTAAAAGCTGAAGTAATACTTCTCCAGTCGGTCCTTTTGCACGGCGTGCACGTCGAACATAGGATAATAATTGTTTTTCTGTAATTCCGTAATTATAACGTAATTTTTGTTTTTCTTGTAAACGCACACGGTATTGCGTCATTTTCTTCGCTCCGGCTGTTTCACCGTGTTGTCCTGGACCGTAGGTACGGTTCGGTACTTTTGTTGTTAAGCCTGGAAGTTCTCCAAGTCGACGTACAATCTTCACACGTGGTCCGCGGTATCGAGCCATGGTATCTCTCCTCTTTTTACTAATGATTTTTCTATTCTTGTAGTATACTGATACTATATATTACTAGTATTCTAACAGGAGAAGACCATAGGATCAACTCCATTTTTTTTTATGGGCTTGGAAACGCACATTCCTACGCCAAGGTGCCCTTGGACGGAGGGGATAATGCGTAGGGCGTCAGACGTGTTTTTCTAGGCGATTAGAAGTTGTGTTTTTTCCTGAACCTTATATACTATATATATAGACATTGAATGCTTTTTCAGTGTGATTCATTGACTTGGACTCTTTTATGCCACGTTCTCAACGAAATGATAACTTTATTGATAAGACCTTTACAGTTATTGCCGATATTTTATTAAAGGTGTTGCCGACCACTCGTAATGAGAAAGAAGCTTTTATTTATTACCGTGATGGAATGTCCGCGCAAGCTGAGGGTGAATATGCGGAAGCCTTACAAAACTATTACCAAGCGATGCGCTTAGAAGTGGATCCGTATGATCGAAGCTATATTTTTTATAATATTGGCTTAATTCATACAAGTAATGGGGAACATACGAAGGCTCTAGAATACTATTACCAAGCGTTAGACCGAAATCCAGCACTCCCACAAGCCTTAAATAATATTGCTGTTATTTATCATTACCGTGGCGAGCAAGCCCTAGAATCTGGAAATATCCCTGATTCTGAAACCTTATTTGGGAAAGCCGCTGAATATTGGAAGGAAGCGATCCGTTTAGCGCCTTTAAATTATAGTGAAGCACAAAACTGGTTACAAACCACTGGACGTTAAGGGTGCACATGTCCTATGTGCTCTCTGCTTCAGGTTCAGTGGATTATCTCTATATCTATGTGCATGGGGCTCCCAAGCCTTTGTATCGATGCGTCTCTGTCTTAGTGGTGGAATGGTAGACACGCTAGTCTTAGGAACTAGTGCTACACGCGTGGAGGTTCGAGTCCTCTCTAAGACAAGCATTGTACAGCATCGTATTTTAGCTCTTTCTTTTCTTTGATTGAAAAAATCGATTGACATTTTTTAGGACGACGTTTTATACTAGAGAGTAATGATGGTGTTTTCCATTACTGTATCGCCCCCATCGTCTAGAGGCCTAGGACATTTCCCTTTCACGGAAGTAACAGGGATTCGAATTCCCTTGGGGGTATTTTTTCTTCATCAAGGTGTATACCGAAGTATATACCTTCAGTATATGCGCATATCCAAGAATGGCTCTTGCAATTCCGGCGCATATATGCTTCAATTTGACTAAAGAACCTTAATCTATATTTAAAGTTTTGCTTGTTGAGTAGTTCATCAAAGGTGCTTATGGGGTGATCGAGAGGTAACTCTGATTTTGCCCTGTACAACACTTTCGTATGTATATCTTTTTCCTCGTGTGGCATTGGGCTTTCCATAACATGTGTGTATGCCATGTCTTTCTGGTGCCCCGACCTTTGATGTACGCATGAGTGTTTATATTTTAGTTTTATTTAGTTATGAATTTATCACGTCAACGCACGTCTCCAATTAACGAGGGTGAGATCATTAATTACAAAAATGTTGATCTTTTACGTCGTTTTATTACGGAGCAAGGTAAAATTTTACCACGTCGTTTAACAGGTGTGACTGCGAAACAGCAACGTCAACTTGCCCGCGCGGTGAAACAAGCCCGTATTTTAGGATTTTTACAATTCCTTTATAAAGAATAATTTTTAGTTATGCCAACGATTCAACAGTTAATTCGCTCACAGCGAATCAAGATCGAAAAGAAGACAAAGTCTCCGGCTTTACAATCGTGTCCACAACGCCGTGGGATTTGTACGCGTGTCTATACAACAACACCGAAAAAACCGAACTCTGCACTCCGTAAGGTGGCACGTGTACGTTTAACAACAGGTATTGAAGTGACTGCTTACATTCCAGGTATTGGCCACAACCTCCAAGAACACTCTGTAGTCTTAGTTCGTGGTGGCCGCGTAAAAGATTTACCAGGAGTACGTTACCACATTGTTCGTGGTTCACTTGATACGGCTGGTGTAAAAGGTCGTTTACAAGGACGTTCAAAGTATGGAGTAAAACGTCCAAAAGAATAAGACCTTTCGGTCCCTTCGCTTCGGTCTTTTTATTTATTTATTATTCAAACGTTTAATTGACCTTATGTCTCGTAGAAAAGTCGCAACAAAACGTCCGGTTGCTCCGGACCCAGTATATCAAAGTCGCTTAGTAAGCCTTTTAGTTAGTCATCTCTTGAAAAAAGGGAAAAAGAGTCTTGCGTACCGTATTTTTTACGAAGCAATGACACAAATTTCAGAAACAACTTCACAAGATCCACTTGAAGTGCTTCGCCAAGCGGTGTTAAATATTACACCAAAGGTTGAAGTAAAATCACGTCGTATCGGGGGAGCTGTGCTTCAGGTACCTCTTGAAGTAAAATCAGATCGTGGAACAGCACTTGCCCTTCGTTGGTTACTTGTTGCTGCACGTGCCCGTTCGGGACGAAGTATGGTGACAAAACTTGCTGCAGAAATTATGGATGCCGCAAATAACACGGGTGGTGCGATCCGTAAACGTGAAGATACCCACCGTATGGCTGAAGCAAATAAAGCTTTTGCACATTTCCGATTCTAAGTCGCTGCCCCAAAGAAAGCCTCTTTTAGCCAAAATCAAAATGATTTTTTTATATTTTTAGATATGGCACGCGAAAAGTTTGAACGAACAAAACCACACGTAAATATTGGAACAATTGGTCACGTTGACCACGGAAAAACAACACTTACGGCAGCTATTACTATGGCAATGGCTGCAAAAAGTGGTGGAGCTGCAAAAGGATACGCTGATATTGATTCTGCACCAGAAGAAAAAGCACGTGGAATTACTATTAACACAGCTCACGTAGAATACGAAACAGAGGGTCGTCACTACGCGCACGTAGACTGTCCAGGACACGCGGATTATGTAAAAAACATGATTACGGGTGCTGCACAGATGGATGGTGCGATTCTTGTTGTATCTGGAGCTGATGGGCCAATGCCACAAACAAAAGAGCACATCCTTCTTGCGAAGCAAGTTGGTGTACCTAACGTTGTAGTATTCCTCAACAAAGAAGACCAGGTGGATGATGACGAACTCCTCGAACTCGTAGAACTTGAAGTACGTGATACGCTTAGTAGTTACGAATTCCCTGGAGATGATATTCCAGTAGTTGCGGGTTCAGCACTTCTCGCTTTAGAAGCGTTAACTGAAACACCAGCAATGGCATCTGGTGATAACAAGTGGGTGGACAAGATCTTCGCATTAATGGAAGCGGTAGATTCATACATCCCAACACCTGAGCGTGATACAGAGAAAACATTCCTTATGGCTATTGAGGATGTATTCTCAATTACAGGTCGTGGAACTGTAGCAACTGGACGTGTAGAGCGTGGAACAGTAACGGTTGGTGATGTTGTAGAAATCGTAGGTCTTGGAGACACACGTGAAGTAACTGTAACAGGTCTTGAAATGTTCCAGAAAACACTTGATGAAAGTGTAGCCGGGGATAACGTAGGGGTACTTCTCCGTGGAATCCAAAAGGATGACATTGAGCGTGGAATGGTACTTGCGAAAACAGGAACAATCACACCACACACAAAGTTTGAATCACAAGTATACGTACTTACGAAAGAAGAAGGTGGACGACACACACCATTTTTCCCAGGATACCGTCCACAGTTCTACGTACGAACAACAGACGTAACTGGAAAAATTGAATCTTTCCGTAGTGATGATGGAGATGAAGCAACAATGGTAATGCCAGGCGATCGTGTAAAAATGATCGTAGAACTTATCCAACCAATTGCTATCGAGAACGGAATGCGTTTTGCAATCCGTGAAGGTGGACGTACAGTTGGTGCAGGTGTAGTATCTGCTATTCTTGAATAACAGAGGTGTACGCTCCTCGTGTCTGTCCATTTTAGGGTGCGCAGCACGGGGTGGTCCCTAAGGATACATACACTTTTTTGTCCCCACCGAAGCTTCTCAGTCTTTTCGAAGGCTTGAAGCTGCTCGGAATGGGATGAACAAAGACCTTGCTTTTATGCCTAAGAAAAAATATACTATAGAGTAGTCCTACTTTTGTCGAGAAAGTGTTTTGAATTGTGTCAGGGCTGAGAAGAAGCAGCACTAAAAAATTGTTTTTTTGGACAACAGTAGGCATCCGTAACATGTAACAAAGACTTAAATTTATTATTGTATATTGTATACTTCTCTCTATTTGTAAAGAGATTTGACGTTTTTAGGCGGTGCCCAGATTCGAACTGGGGGATAAAGGATTTGCAGTCCTCTGCCTTACCACTTGGCTACACCGCCGACTAATAAAAAGATCTTTTATACTCTATAGAGTACAACATTTTGAGTGGTTTATCAATATCACCTTTTCATTTGGTACTCGGTTGTACCCTTCACGCGTCCAAAGTGTCGCACCTCCTTGTTTGGACTTCTTTCGATCCACGCCTTTATTTCCCAATTGTTGCGTGCTTTGGTGTAGTCCCTGCATCTTTTCGTTTTGTGTCTATTGATTAATTTACAGGTATACCTATGATTCTGTTTCGTCAAAAAGCTGCTATTCCTGATTTTCTGGATTCTCAGCGGAAGAGCTTTCGTCTTTTTTTAGAAACGGGGATTCGTCGTGAACTTGAATTTGTCTCACCTATTAAAGGGGATCCATCAGGAACAAGTGTGAGTCAACCGACAACGCGTTCGATTTCCGTGTCTTTTTTAGCACAAGATTTTTATTTTAAACGTCCTACGCATACTCCTGAAGAAGCGATTCGTTCCATGGAGACGTATACGAGCGCGCTTGTGGTCCCTGTACACATTGTGTCAAAATGCTTAGATCTCAGTCGTATTCTTCCAGTCACCTTCTGTGATCTCCCGTTAATGACTCAACATGGGACCTTTATTATCAATGGGTCACCACGTGTGATTGTGCACCAAATTGTGCGTTGTCCTGGGGTCTATATTAAAGCTCAATTTGACCAAAAAAACCGTCGTTCCCACATGGTGAGCTTCCTTTCCTCATATGGGTCATGGCTTCGCTTAGAAACAAGTCCAACCTATTTTGGAGAGTTACATGCATGTATTGATAACTTGCGCAAACTTCCATTGACTATTTTCTTACATGCGCTTGGATTTGACTTAGATCTTGTGGCAATGACTATTTCGGATAGTGCTGTTGTATGGCCTACGCACATGTGGGTCCAAACCACTTCCGTAGAGCATGCCATGATTATCATGACTGCCTTAATTTTCCCACACCGTGCAGGAAGTGTCTACAAAGCAAAGAAATTTTTGTTCAATCACTTCTTTAATGCGCAACGCTATAGCTTAAGTAGTGTTGGGCGTAAACGTGTGAATCGTAAATTACAAATGCGTCCAGGGATTCATCGTCTCACGTTAACCCCAGAAGATGTACTTGCAGGTGCAGATTACCTTATGCGTGTTGAGAATGGAGACACACAATATTTAGATGATATTGACCATTTAAAAAATAGACGTGCACGTTTAGCGGGTGAATTAATCCAAACACAATTCCGTCTTGGATTAAACCGTTTAGAACGAAGTGTACGCACGCGTTTAAGTGATGAAAACTTGGTACGTCACAAACGTTTACCCGTAGCCTTACCGTCCTTAATTCGAACACAAATTGTGGGTTCGGTATTCCGTGAATTTTTCGGTTCAAATCAACTCTCACAATTTATGGATCAAACCAATCCATTAGCCGAAATTACGCATAAACGTCGTTTAAGTTCGCTTGGACCTGGTGGATTACACCGTGACCGTGCAGGGATTGTGGTGCGTGGAATCCACCCAAGTTATTACGGACGTATTTGTCCGATTGAAACCCCTGAAGGAAAGAATGCTGGATTAGTGGGTTCGATTGCAACCTACGCCCGTGTGAATGCGGATGGCTTTTTACAAAGTCCGTATACCTTAGTCACATCGGCACAAGAACCAGATGATACACATGGGTTCTTCCTCCTCAATGCTGCGTATGAAGATACTGTTGTTGTTGCGTCTGCAGATACACCTATGTCTGCTACACGTATTCCTGCACGTGTAGGAAGTGAATTTATTGAAACACGCCCGAAGACAGTGAATTTCTTAGGTCTTTGCCCAATTCAATTTATGTCTATTGCTACGGCGCTCATTCCATTTTTGGAACATGATGATGCGAACCGTGCATTAATGGGGTCCAATATGCAACGTCAAGCGGTCTCTTTATTAACACCACAACGTGCCTTTGTAGGGACAGGGTTAGAAGCCCGTGTCCCACATGATTCAGGTGCAGTTGCTCGTCTTCGACACAGTGGCTACGTGTTATATGCCGATGCCCAACGTATTGACGTCTTAACGCAACCAGTGCCTACAGGTCGACCGACTGCACAAGAGCCTCCCTGTAAACATGAAACCGTGTGGTTAACGACATACCAACGTTCAAATCAAGATACCTGTATTCACCAACGTCCAAGCGTGGTTCCACATACGTGGGTACATGCTGGGGAATGTTTAGCGGATACCTCATCCACAGTGGCGGGTGAATTAGCCTTAGGTAAAAATATCCTTGTTGCCTATATGCCTTGGGAAGGATACAACTTTGAAGATGCAGTGTTAGTAAGTGAACGTCTGGTCTTCGACGATGTCTTCACATCTGTACACATTGAACGTTACGACATTTCGACTGCACGTACACGTGAAGGCCAGGAATATATTACTGCAAAAGTGGAGAAGAATGTGCATTTAGACAGCTTCGGTGTTGTCCATGTGGGGACATGGGTGGAACCGGGAGATATTCTTGTTGGGAAAATTGTGCCACAGCAAGAGTCAGAAAATACTCCTGAAGGGCGTTTACTCCGTGCTATTTTTGGAGGTGCTGCCCGTGATGTCAAGGATATGCCACTCGTGGTTCCAAGCGGTGTGACCGGCCGTGTACTCGAAGCACGTACTAATTTTGACACGCAGAAATATAATGAAGAGGTGGAAGCCTTTGAATCAGCGGGTTCTGTGTATGTCTTTTTAGTACAAAAGCGTAAGGTACAGGTTGGAGATAAGATTGCTGGTCGACATGGAAATAAAGGGATTATTTCGAATATTCTCCCACGTCAAGATATGCCATTTTTACAAAACGGTGTGCCCGTGGATATGGTATTAAACCCACTCGGGGTCCCATCCCGTATGAATGTGGGACAAATTTTCGAGTGTTTACTTGGTTTAGCCGCACATACTTTAGAAGAAAATTTCAAGGTATTACCTTTTGATGAAATGCATGGAGATGAGGTTTCTCGTGGCTTTGTGTATCAGCAACTTTACAAGGCACGCCTTGCAACTAAACAGGATTGGCTCTTCCGCCCGGCCTCACCAGGAAAAAGTATTCTCTTTGATGGTCGTACCGGGTATCCATTTGATCAGCCGGTGACCGTTGGGTACCCGTATATTTTAAAATTAGTGCACTTAGTGGATGATAAAATCCATGCGCGTTCCACTGGTCCGTATTCATTAGTGACCCAACAGCCATTAGGTGGTCGTTCAAAACACGGTGGACAGCGTTTAGGGGAAATGGAAGTCTGGGCACTTGAAGGTTTTGGTGCAGCCTATACCTTACAAGAGCTTCTAACTATTAAATCCGATGATATGCGTGGACGTAATTTAGCCTTTATGTCCATCATCCGTGGAAATTTATTACCGAAACCTGGGGTTCCTGAATCCTTCAAAGTTTTAGTCTGTGAATTACGTGGGTTATGTCTTGATATTAGTCTTTCCCGTATTCCTACATCTTAAATGCATGCGTTGCCATTCCACGGGGTAAGGCCCCGTGGACAGTATGGCTTTTGCATGGTACGTATACTGCTATTAAGGAAAAACTTGCCTATGACTCATGCGATTGATTATATTCAAATTCAACTTGCGTCACCCAAAGAAATTTCTCGGTGGTCGCAACGTATGCTTCCCAACAATGAAATTGTGGGAAATATTACAAAAGCCGATACGATTAATTATCGTACATTTAAACCCGAACGTGATGGTCTCTTTTGTGAACGTATTTTTGGTTCCATTGTGAATAATGAGTGTTCCTGTGGGAAAACACGCCGCCGTAAGTCTATGCCGATCCAGATTCCACTTTCGGTGTCTGGGTCCGAGGGATCGGGAACTTCGCAAACTGCGGAAGAATCGACTGGCTACATCTGCCCAACCTGTGGTGTAGAGCCCACGGATGCGAAAGTACGCCGTTATCGTATGGGCTGTATTCGTTTACGTAAGCCAGTGGCACACTTATGGTATTTCCGAAATACGCCAAATGTGCTCTCTGTTTTATTAAACATTAGTGCGGTACAAACAGATCAATTACTGCATTTTGATACCTATACACCTTCGTCCCCGAACGTAATGAATTACTTTTTACATGGTGGAACCGAATGGTTTATTGAGGGTTGGGATTCTTGCCACACCATGTTTGGACAGTCATCGCCGAATACAGTGGAACGCTTCCGTGATGATGGTTTTACTGTAGAGGATGAAGACAAAGATATTGAAGCGGTGTGGAATATGGATGCGTGGACCCAAGGGGAGCATCAACATACAAAAACCGGCTTTCCTGTAGACATCAGTACCATTACAAATTGTGGGGCGGAAGCGGCACACTTTTTATTAAGTCAATTAGATCTTCCTTTTATGGAGCGTATGCTCAGTACACGTTTACGTCAAAAGGTTCGATTATATACAAATAAATTACGTAAAAAACAATACCTTGGAAAATATGATGATGAAGATGAGGAGAAAATTATCATCAAAGTTTTAAAACTGACGCGTCAAGGCCAACGCAACCGTGGCTTAACGGGGAAAATTAAAAAACTTGCCAAGCGTTTGCATTACGTCCGTTTATTAGCACGTAAAGAATTACGTCCAGAATGGATGGTCGTAACCATTTTTCCTGTGCTTCCACCAGACTTACGACCAATGATTCAAATGTCGAGTGGGCGCTTTGCAGCCTCTGATTTAAATGACTTATACCGTCGATTAATTTATCGTAAAATTCGTTTCGATAAATTTTGTAGTCTTTTTGACGCGCAATTTTTACCTGATCTCTTAATTCGTCATGATCTCTGTTTATTACAAGAAGCCGCAGATGCCATCATTGATAATGGTCGACTGGATAAACCTGCACAACGCCCAAATAAAAGTGTGTTTAAATCCTTAACTGCGATTATTGAAGGGAAACACGGACGTTTCCGACAAAATTTATTAGGAAAGCGTGTTGATTATTCTGGACGTTCTGTAATTGTGGTTGGTCCAAAATTACGTTTACACCAATGTGGGCTACCCCGTGAAATGGCCTTAGAGTTATTTCACCCTTTTATTATTCAAGCCCTTCTGGAACACAATGTGGTTCGAAATATTCGTGCCGCAAAGAACATGATTCAAAAGCGTTCACAAAAAGTATGGGATATCCTTGAACGCGTGGTGTATGCGCACCCACTACTGTTAAACCGTGCGCCGACTTTACACCGTTTAGGAATTCAAGCCTTTGAACCTATCCTTCTTTCGGGACGTGCGATTCAATTACACCCTTTAGTATGTCCAGCCTTTAATGCGGATTTTGATGGTGACCAAATGGCGGTGCACATTCCATTGTCTTTAGAAGCTCAAGCCGAAGCACGTTTACTTATGTTAGCCACACATAACTGGCTTTCGCCAGCCACAGGTGAACCAAGTATTGTGCCAAGCCAAGATATGATTCTTGGTTTCTATTATCTCACAGCACAACGTCCAGCCTTACCTTTAACACAAGACATGGACACGAAACGTGTACCTACGTCATCTGTATTCAAGGTCTTCCAAAGCTTTGAACGCGCTTTACAGCGATATGCGCTAGGTGCCATCAAATTGCATGATTTAGTGTGGGTGAAAGCTCAGTATCCAGCAGATGTGCAAGACCCGCGCCCGATTGAAGGCCGTGTGCATCCAACCGGTCAAACAACTCTTATTTATGATGCAGGTGTCACTGAGTCCTGGCCGAAAGCACCTTTACCTACGCAGGTGTCTCTGGCCCGTACTTCATCGACGGATCCTGTATTTGGCCTTGTCCCCCAAGTTCATAGTGGTGCATGGAATACTTCGTATCTCCGTACCACACCTGGACGACTTATTTTCAATTCTCTGATTTATGAAAACCTTTTTTTGTAACCGAACGGTTGATAAAAGTGAAATGAAACGTTTAATTAAATGGGTTTTACTCAACTATGGAACGCAAAAAGCAACGCGTTTTGTAGACCATTTAAAAACGTTAGGCTTTCACTCGGCAACAACGGCGGGTATTTCATTAGGCATTGATGATTTACGTATACCACCTGTCAAGCCGGTATTTTTGAAGAATGCTGAAAAAGATATTTTAGATAATGATTTACGTTATTCACGCGGTCAGATTACGGCCGTGGAACGTTTAGAAAAAGCGCTAGACATTTGGAATACAACCAATGATACACTGAAAAATGAAGTGATCGCGCACTTTCGTGAAACAGATATTTTTAATCCTGTTTATATGATGGCCTTTTCTGGGGCCCGCGGAAATATCTCGCAAGTACGTCAACTTGTAGGAATGCGTGGACTCATGGCGGACCAACAAGGACAGGTGTTAGACTTTCCCATCCGTCGAAATTTCCGTGAAGGGCTCACCGTAACCGAATATATGATTTCGTGTTACGGAGCTCGAAAAGGTCTTGTGGATACAGCTTTACGTACGGCCAACTCTGGATATCTCACTCGACGTTTAGTGGATGTTGCCCAAAGTGTGATTATTCAACAATTTGATTGTGGAACCCAAGATGGGTTAGAAGTGGTCCCATCACCAAAGCATGACTGTGCGAATATTGTCGGTCGTGTACTATTACAACCAGTGATCCAAGCTCATACTGGAAAATATATTGCACGAAAAAATACGGAAATTTCACCGGCTTTAGCTACACGTTTAGTCAATTATCCAAAGGTTGTGGTACGTTCGCCTTTAACCTGCCGACTCAATTCCGTATGTCAGCTGTGTTATGGATGGGATTTATCAAAGCACCGATTAGTACAACTTGGAGAAGCCGTGGGTGTCTTAGCTGCGCAATCGATTGGTGAACCTGGAACACAGTTAACGATGCGTACCTTTCACACAGGTGGTGTGTTTGCAGGTGAAGCCACAGAAAAAGTATACGCCCCCTATTCGGGAATTATTTCCTATAGTTCGAGTCCACGCAAACCTCGTGGGCGTAAGGTAACCAGTCGATATGGAGAACCTGCTTTTTTAACCGTAGACCCAGTATCTATTAAGATTAGCCGCCATGATGTGGCGACATCCGTGATTTTAGATTTCCCAGCGTTTACACTCCTTTTTGTACACCCTGGCCAATACGTGACCTTTCAACAAAGTATCGCAGAACTCTCACGTGTCGATCTCGACGCACAGGCGCCACCAACATCTACAGATGTCACCGAAGAAACAAAAGAATTGTTTGCCAAAGATTCAGGACAAGTCTCGTTTGATCAGATGCACCTGAATACGTCCTCGATTATCTACCCGCCAAGTGACTTTTTAGACGTCTACTATCCACGTTCACGTTTTGATCGTTCTATTCTTGAGGAAGTTCCCGAGTCAGACATAAAGCTTCGTGGGAAACGTAAAGACGGAATCTCAGTGATCGATGGTGACCCTGCGCGTCGTCCAGCCATGGATTGGCATGGGAAGGCGTCCTACGTACACCAATTTTTCTCGGATTTAACAAGTGGTGGAACGAACAATGCATATGTGGCCCAACAGGGGTTTCCATATTTGCCTTCGGTGTCCCCATTGTCCCGCACTCCACATTCCCAAACTGAAGGGACTAAGCCTCCATATACTCTATCTGTACCACAAGGGGCGGACGCAGATGCATTCATGGCACCCCGCCGCCCATGGCAGTTGCCATCTATGGCTTCGAAGGAAAGCCTAGAGACATCGTCGCGTCTGCCTATTGTCTTCTCGAAGTGGAGTGAGAACGAACCCTTTGCACCTGCGAAAGTAGGGAATGTAGAAGGGTATGGATTTATGTGGATTCTTTCTGGGTATTTATTACATCAGACACTCATGAATTGTACTGGAGATTATTTTCACACGCGTTTCCATCCACTTGCGTTTAATGGGCGTACCCTTACGCCAGGTACAGATGTACCAAAAGAAACGCCATGTGCATCGACAATGTATGTGACGGCGGCACAAACCCTCCTTATGCGTTATGGTCTTGTCCACAGACGTCATGATATGGTTGGGTTAACGGAAGCTACATCTGTGCATGCCATGTCTGGATCCGTGCGTCTTACCCAGGCTCGAGGAGCAGCCTTACCTTCTGAAGCAAACGGCCTTCATCTTTCAGGTGTGTATAGCGTGAAAAAGCGTCGTCACCTCCGTCTCAACTCTCGTGATGTAGGCCGCCCTTCGCGTTGGCAAGCGCCTCTCCCTGAACGTCCACGTGGGAAAATGTGTTTCCGTGTTGGTGCACATACGACCTTTCTTCGTCAACAGACCTATGAACATGTTGGTACAGGTGGGGTGCGCACCGGTTCACGTCTGACGCCTTCGGTACCCCCGATTTCTCAAGAAGTGCTGACACCTCATTTAAAGACGATTTCAACACAGATGCAGAAGATGTTTGTTTCCGTGGCAACACCATCGAAATCTTGGAAATCTCTTTCCCAAGTCTTCCCATATGCAGAGATGACTCGAGCATACACACCGCAAAAAACGTTTTGGGCCTATGCGCGTATGGCATTTCTTGCGCCACCGACACAGCCCCTAGCGTCTTTCCAAGGAAAAGAGAACATGGTCAGTCGTTTCCCAGCTTTTTCGTACCTGTCTCTCCGTGAGGTCTTTACTTCCCCACGTGCACACTTGGACTATCTTTTTCCCTTTGATGTTGAGGCATGTACGCCTTCCGAAACAGGTACTCCAAAGGGACGTCCTTATGTGTATAGCGTAGAAGCTGAAGTTCGTGATCCAAATTTAGTGGTGACTCCTTATAATCAACATGCGTTTTGTACACATGGACACCGCCCAACGGTCTCTCTTGGTACTTATGTTCGTGAAGGGGATGAACTTTTCGAAGGCTTCTATAGCCCCTGTTCTGGTCAAGTGACGCATATGACGGAAACGCATCTTCTCCTTCGCCGTGTTCAACCCTATACATTATCCCACGGTTCACCAGTCTTTGTTCGGGATGGTGCTTTTGTGACACCAAAGAAACCTTTTGCGGCATTAGTTTCTCGCGAATCGACGGCCGGTGATATTGTGCAAGGACTTCCAAAAGTAGATGAACTTTTAGAAGCACGTGAACCCGTGGAAAAGGTTTTATCAAGTATGCACGCCCAGTTAGCTAAGTTGTTTTTATATTATTCAAAAGCATATGGTCTACGTGAAGGGTGCCGTCGCAGTTTACAAGAAATTCGTCGAATGCTTGTGCATGAAGTACAAGAAGTATACGGTTCACAAGGTGTATTTATTTCGGATAAACATATTGAGATTATTGTTCGTCAAATGACAACCTATGTACTCATTGTGGATCCAGGGGAAAGTACCCTTCTTCCGGGTGATATTATTGACTTACGTCGTGTCGAGAATCTGGAGTGTAAGAGCCCTGTACAATACCGCCCTATTCTATTAGGAATTACACGTGCTTCCTTAGCTGCAGAAAGTTTTATTGCTGCGGCAAGTTTCCAAGAAACAAAACGTGTGTTAACACGTGCGGCTGTGGAAGGTCGTATTGACTGGTTAACGGGCTTAAAGGAAAATGTCATTCTTGGGCGTTTAATTCCAGCTGGAACAGGGTTATACGTTTAACCCATATCTGCCCCCGTGCTCTGCCCTCTCATTTGGGCCTAGCCGGGGACAAAGGCCTGGAAGGCTATACAAGCTTCTGTCTTTTTGGTACACTCTGAACTAAGCATGTCAAGAAATGGCCTGCCCTGTGAATGTTGATTTTTTTTAATAGATATCTTTCTGTATGACGAAACAATTAGAAGCGCTTTTAGAAGCTGGTGTACACTTTGGTCACCAAGCAAGCCGATGGAATTCAAAGATGGCACCGTACATCTATGAGACAAAGAATGGTGTACATATTCTTGACGTGATCCAAACAATGGATGGGTTAGAAAAAGCCCGTGCCGTACTTGGTCGTTCAAAGAATGTGCTCTTTGTAGGGACACGTCCACAAATTGCACCAACTATTGAGGCTGTAGCACAAACATGTGCCACGAAGATGGGAAGTCACTATGTGAATACACGTTGGGTTGGTGGGCTTCTTACAAATTGGAAGACAATGTCTGTATGTATTCAAAAATTAAATAAATTGGATGCCCAATTAGAAGCTTATGCTGCAGGAGAGTTTTCTGCTCCGAAGAAGGTGATTCTTGAATTAAAGAAGCAGCGTGCACGCCTTGAGAAGTTCTTTGGTGGATTACGCAATTTAAAGGAATTACCTGATCTTGTGGTCATTGTAGGACAACCGCATGAGAAAAATGCTGTTCTTGAATGCCAGAAATTAGGGGTTCCTACAATTACATTATTAGATTCAAACTGTGATCCAACCTTAACCACGTATGGAATTACAGCAAATGATGATTCTACACGTTCGGTAGAACTTATTTTAGAGTCTTTAGTAAAAGGGTAATTGACGGGCGCGTCGTGTGAGGGCTTTCGTACAGGTTGACTTTACGGAGGTTCTCGCGTACTCTTTCTGTCATGGGTTTTATCCCATGACAAAAAATAAAAAAATACTTTTTTAGCAAAGTTTTGCTATACTTTAAGTACGGACAAGTAGCTCAGTTGGATAGAGTATGTGGCTACGAACTACAGTGTCGGGGGTTCGAGTCCCTCCTTGTCTGCTTTGAATGATGAGTGCTTTTTTCGGTGTTTTTTTGAAATTTTCGTCCTATAACTTGTATCTAGTGTGTACAATGCGGTAGAATGGGTATAGTAGAAAAATGCAGAATCTTGCGGCTGTCTTTATGAAGACAGGTGTATGTCGAGATGCCTGAAATGATGATAGAGAAATAGGTAATATAGTATGACTATTGCACTTGGAAAAGTTGAAGAAAAGCGCGGATGGTTTGACAATGTAGATGACTGGCTCAAGCGCGATCGTTTCGTATTCGTTGGTTGGTCAGGAATTTTATTATTCCCATGTGCATATTTTGCAGTTGGTGGATGGTTTACTGGAACAACATTCGTATCGTCATGGTACACACACGGTTTAGCTAGTTCATACCTCGAGGGGTGTAACTTCCTTACATCTGCTGTATCAACACCTTCAAACAGTATGGCACACTCACTTCTTCTCCTTTGGGGACCAGAAGCACAAGGTGAATTTACACGTTGGTGCCAACTTGGTGGATTATGGACATTCGTAGCTCTTCACGGGTCATTCGGATTAATTGGATTCATGCTTCGTCAGTTTGAAATTGCCCGTGCAGTACAGATTCGTCCGTACAACGCGATTGCATTCTCAGCACCGATTGCAGTATTCGTATCTGTATTCCTTATTTACCCACTTGGACAATCAGGATGGTTCTTTGCACCTTCATTCGGTGTAGCTGGAATTTTCCGTTTCATTCTTTTCTTCCAAGGTTTCCACAACTGGACACTTAACCCGTTCCACATGATGGGAGTAGCTGGTGTACTTGGAGCTGCACTTCTTTGTGCAATTCACGGAGCAACAGTAGAAAACACTCTTTTCGAAGATGGTGATGGATCAAACACATTCCGTGCGTTTAACCCAACACAAGCTGAAGAGACGTACTCAATGGTAACAGCAAACCGTTTCTGGTCACAGATTTTCGGTGTAGCGTTCTCAAACAAGCGTTGGCTTCACTTCTTCATGCTTTTCGTACCTGTTACAGGATTATGGATGTCAGCACTCGGTGTTGTAGGTTTAGCTTTAAACCTCCGTGCATACGATTTCGTATCACAAGAAATCCGTGCTGCTGAAGATCCTGAGTTTGAAACATTCTACACAAAGAATATTCTTCTTAACGAAGGTATCCGTGCATGGATGGCAGCTCAAGATCAGCCACATGAAAACCTTGTATTCCCTGAGGAGGTACTTCCACGTGGAAACGCTCTTTAATTCAACACTCGTAGTGGGTGGCCGCGACCAAGAATCTACAGGATTCGCTTGGTGGTCTGGTAACGCTCGTCTTATTAACCTTTCTGGTAAGCTCCTTGGTGCGCACGTAGCACACGCAGGACTTATTGTTTTCTGGGCTGGTGCTATGAACCTCTTTGAGGTAGCACACTTCGTACCAGAAAAGCCAATGTATGAGCAAGGACTTATCCTTCTCCCGCACCTTGCAACACTTGGATTTGGTGTTGGTCCTGGAGGAGAAGTACTTGATACATTCCCGTACTTCGTATCTGGGGTTGTTCACCTTATCTCATCTGCTGTATTAGGTTTTGGTGGTGTATACCACTCAATTATTGGACCTGAGACACTCGAAGAATCATTCCCATTCTTCGGATACCTTTGGAAAGATAAGAACAAGATGACAACAATTCTTGGAATTCACCTTGTTCTCCTTGGATTCGGTGCGTACCTTCTCGTATGGAAGGCTATGTACTTTGGTGGTGTATACGATACATGGGCACCGGGAGGTGGAGATGTACGTATCATTAACTACCCAACATATGACCCATCAGTAATTTTTGGATACCTCCTTAAATCACCATTTGGTGGAGATGGTTGGATTATTAGTGTAGACAACATGGAAGATGTAATCGGTGGACACATTTGGATCGGAACAATCTGTATCCTTGGTGGTTTCTGGCACATTTTCACAAAGCCATTCGCATGGGCACGTCGTGCTCTTGTATGGTCTGGAGAAGCATACCTTTCATACAGTCTCGCATCTGTGTCATTCATGGCATGGGTAGCAGCTGTAATGGTATGGTTTAACAACACTGTATACCCTTCTGAGTTCTTTGGACCAACTGGACCAGAAGCTTCACAAGCGCAAGCATTTACATTCCTTGTACGTGACCAGCGTTTAGGAGCAAACATTGCTTCAGCACAAGGACCTACTGGATTAGGTAAGTACCTTATGCGTTCACCAACTGGAGAGATTATCTTCGGTGGGGAAACAATGCGTTTCTGGGATATGCGTGCTCCGTGGACTGAGCCACTTCGTGGACCAAACGGACTTGATCTTACTAAGCTTAAGAATGACATTCAGCCATGGCAAGAGCGTCGTTCAGCTGAGTACATGACACACGCACCGTTAGGATCACTTAACTCTGTAGGTGGTGTAGCAACTGAGATTAACTCAACAAACTTCGTAAACCCACGTAGTTGGCTTGCAACATCGCACTGGGTTTTAGCGTTCTTCTTCTTTGTAGGACACCTTTGGCACGCAGGTCGTGCACGTGCAGCTGCTGCAGGGTTCGAAAAAGGAATCGATCGTGATACAGAGCCAGT
>JACLAB010000421.1_pt1 | contig 42713 bp, 26 predicted proteins | sample 8027921 | NCBI WGS metagenome assembly JACLAB01 (sample SAMN15725117, study PRJNA655200) | protist metagenome | isolation source: fluorescence activated cell sorting (FACS) single amplified genomes of... | place: USA: West Boothbay Harbor, Gulf of Maine | collected 2000-07-19 | reverse complement strand
TCCCGTCCACCGGGATTCTCGCTTTAGTCTACTGCTTAGAGCGGTTCCCGAACAGCACCGTCTCTTTACACGGGTTCGATTTCGTCGGCGAGACGCCGAAAATCGGCCACTACTGGGAGAAGATATTCAAGCTCCGAACGGTGCACTCGCTCAAGTTGGAGAAGCAATTCGTCGGGAAACTGATTCAAACCGGGAGGGTGAAGATTTTGTGAAGTAGAAGGTATATAGCACAGAGAAACAGAGAGAGAGAGAGAGAGAGAGAGAGAGAGAGAGAACACGGGGGTGAAGACGAAACAGCAAAAGTAAAAGGGGAGTAAAAACAAAAAGCAAAAATGGCGGCAAAGAAAAGCAAGACGCAAAAGATGAAGAAGAAGTGGGCGGAAATGGAGGAGGAGATGTTTCAACAGAGAGACTCTCGCAACAAGACTTTAGCGATGGAGACGAAGAAAGACGAGCAATTGTTCGTGGTAGATGCCACCGCGACAAAGGCGACGACGACTTCACCTTCTTCGTCCGGTGGTGGTGGTGGTGGTGGTGGTGCATTCTTAACCAAAAAGCAACGCGCTCGGATGAAAACTTTACGAGTGGATTCGATATTGAGCAAGGAAAAAGTCGAAAAGTCGTATCCAAAACCGACGAAACATCGAGCGGTGGACGGACACGTGGCGGTCATGAAGAAGATTGAAAAACAGAACAACATCAGCAACAGCACGGAGAAGAACAAGAATGACGAGGAGACGACAGAAGATCGAAGCGAAGGAGTGAGCTTGTGGGAAAAGCACTTTCCGAGAGCCACTGGAATCGCTCGACAGGCGTTGAAGATTTTACGACCGACAGTAGATCGAAAGCACGCAAAACCGGTGCAAGTGGACGAGGCTGGGTGTTCATACAATCCACCGGAAAATTTACGAAACGAAGTAATCATGAAAGCGGCGGCGAAAGAAATGGCGAAAGAGTATAAAGAACAATTGAATCCGGTTCGGCCACCGCTGTTAGGGCAGGAAGCGGACGCGATGCGGATAAAAGAGTTGTATTACGAAACTGGGTTTGGGGATGAAGACGATGAAGACGAAGACGACGATGAGGAAGGAAAATTAAATGCGAAGAGGAGTAAAAGTGCCTCGAACACCTCGGAAAAGCTCAACAAAGCTGCACGGAATAAACGGGCCCGACATCAACAGTTGCAAAAAGAAATCGAAGAGAGAAAGCAATTGAAGAAACAACGACGGGATTTGAGCGAATTGAAATCAATAACAAAAGATATCGCGGAAAAAGAAAAAAGAGACGTAATGAAACGACACAGGCTTCATTTGACGCGGAAGGAGCGCGAGGAAACGCAGCCGCGGCGGTTAGGAAAGCACAGATACGAGGAAAATTTACCGGAGGTGTTATTTACAGAACAAGTCAATGGTAAATTACGAACGTTGCAAGGTGCGCACGCGTTGTTAACAGACCGCCTGAAATCATATCAAAGAAGAGAATTGATCGAACCGAGGAAGAGACAGATCAAGAAGAAATCAAAGATGATGATGAAATATGAACCGGGCGCGAGAGGAGAGCGAGAGAGCGAGAATCAAAAAGAAATCGATGCGCTGAATGCGCGAATCAAGGAGAAGAGAAAAGTATCTTCCATTTAGTATGATTTAGTTTGTTTATTTTGAAAAGTAATAGCGCGCTTGCGTATCTTAGGAATCCTTGTACATGCATAACGGCACACGGAACGTAAAAAAAACGCCTGAAAACGTCTCCTTTTCCAGAATGAAGAAAAAAAAAAACTATTCAATTTGTCACAAAGTACGAGTATTATGCGGGGGCGGTATAGAATCGAGGTCACTCGATGTGAGGAGGAGCAAATATTTGCTCCAGAACGTGATGATCTTCAACTACCCGATATCCCGTTCGCGCCGATCGATCAGCATCCCGCGATATCTACTTTGAAACTGTGTTGGTCCTTCTTTTTTACTTCTCCAGTTGTACCGCCGGAGAGTTGCGTTTTGAAGCGTTCACTGAGCGAAACTTTGCGGTATTTCCCATTGTCGCGGAAAGTTGTCGATTGGCCGCTCTTTCCGAGTCTTTCCGGTCGGAAAAGCGATGACCTCGGCGTGTATTGGAAAGAAGTCGATGTTTTGTATCGTCGCGAGAAAGAGGAGGAGGAGAAGGAACGAAACAAAGAGATCGAAAAGATGATGGAAAGAGTTGAACGAGAAACGAAACCTTTGACAATTCCTCGACGATCTTGCATGGCCGTAAAGAAAACAAACATTCGTTCGTTCACTCGCGGTAAAGAAGAGAAATGGGTAGTACTGACATTCTTTGTGAAGCATTACGCTTGCGACGGGGATTCGATGAAGACGTTTCTTTCTTTCTTTTGTCGCATCATACAAGAGCAGATGGAACAACGGCAACGACTGCAACACGGAGAACACCTTTCATTCAGTAAGCAACGCGTACGTGAGATTCAGTTACCGACGAATACGAGATTGGAATACTTTCAGCTTTCAAAGAGAGAAAAAGTCAAAGTTAAAGAGCACGGTGAATTTATCGCCTATCCCCAACTCATTGAACACGGGTGCGTGAAGATAAAGCCATGGCGAGCACTTTGCGGTGTTCTCGTCGGTGGTTTTAAATGTATGTTAGAAAGAACCGCGAGAATTCAAATAAAACTGAGTGACGATTTCATCCGCATAATGAAAGCGAGAACTGCACGATTGGCGCCAGTTGAAGATTACATCGTCGAAGATGATTACGTAAGTTCCAACGACGTCGCCACTGCCTTTTGTTGGAGATTTCTATCATTATTGAACGAGAGGAAGGATAGGAAGAGGAGCACGAAGAAGAAATTTTCTTACGCCAATATCGCAATTAATTATAGAAACTACGGCATTCTTCCGAAAAATTATTTTGGCAACGCTTCGTTTGCACATGTTGTTGCCGTCGATGATGTCCACGCATCTATGGAGAAACGAGCAAGAGAAATCAGGAGATCGTTGCAGAAATATCGCGAAGGGGATCCACGCGCGAATGATTCACGTGCAAAAGTTAGACTCGCTCTCGGATCTTTGGACAATATATCATTTCGCGAACATGTAATTTCATTACATTGCATATTGAATTCGCTCGATTTAAGCGCTACGAATTGGACGACGTTTGATTTTTATAATTTGGAGTTTGGAAGAGGCGTGAAAGCTACACACTTTGATGGATACATCACGCCACGCGTGCCGAATTCGTGCGCCATCCTCCCTGCTCGCGACGGAAATGGATGCATGCTCGTGGTGGAAATTAAAAAGAGCAAACTTAAAAAAGCAGCGAGGATTGTTCGGGAAATGCTCACTCGCGATGATGCTGATGATCGAATGACAATGTAAGGAAAAAGTATGTGCCACTGTTCTTTCTATTGTAATATCTAGGCACAGATGCGTTGTTCGTTTCCAAGCGCTCTCAGTTCGTTCATTTTGGCCTCTATGCGTTCCTCGACTCTGTTCCGAGCATGCATTTTCGCCTCCGTTTTAAGTTTTGCAAACTCGCGCAATTCCTGCGTCTCTCTTTTCGCAAGGAAACCTCTCGCTCGCGCTTGCAAAAGAATAGCGGCACGTACTTTCTTTTCATTTTCAGCCTCTCTTTTTTCGAGTGCTGCCAGTAATACTCTCGCTTTGCGTTCGTTCGCTAAGCATTCTCTCGTTTTAGCACCTCGGTAACGACTTTGGATGCGCGAGGCTGCGTAATGTCGCGCTTTATTAGCTTTGATTTCGCCGTAAAGTTTTCGTTGCTGCATACCTTTGAATGATTTTTGAATAATAATTGCGCTTTGACGCTCGATACGCTCGCGCTCTCGCTTAGCTTCAAGTGCGGCGCGGTCTTCTTCCTTTCGCCGGATTTCTTCGCGAAGTTCTGCCGTGTTCACTCGAGCTTTACTTCCACGGAATCTCGATTGAATCTTAATCGCCGCCTTCGTTTCTACTTCCTTTCGCCGGATTTCTTCGCGAAGTTCTGCCGTGTTCACTCGAGCTTTACTTCCACGGAATCTCGATTGAATCTTAATCGCCGCCTTCGTTTCTTCTTCCTTTCGCCGGATTTCTTTGCGAAGTTCTGCCGTGTTCACTCGAGCTTTACTTCCACGGAATCTCGATTGAATCTTAATCGCTGCGTGTTTTTGCTTCAAAAATGTTTTGCGTTCGTTCGATCCTCTCCAGTGTTTCTGCATCGTCGTGGCGGCATCGTTTCGAATTTTGACAAATCTCACCGAGCGAGGTGATGAGGCTAACCGCGACGAGCCACCGCTCCAAGTAGTTATATCAGGCTTTTCGTCCTCATCATCCGTGCTTCCGCACCTCATTTCCTCCTCTCTAGAAGGCGACGGTGTTTTCAGAAGGGGCAGCTGCGATGGCTCTCGCTCTTTAACAGTCGCCGTGGTTTCATCGTCAACTTCTTCCTTTTCTCCCTCCGAGTTGTCGTCATCATCGACTTCGGCGACAATTTTGTCTATTTCGTTGAGAAGCTCATCGCTATCGCTATTACTACTATCACTGCTAGTGTTGGTCAGTTTATTTCTATCATTATTGTCTGCGCCCGCTGGTAATATTTCGGCGGTGGTGGTGGTGGTGGTAGCAGCAGCAGCAGCAGCTTCTGCAATAGTTTCAATTTCATGCAGTAAATCTTCCTCCTTTCCGGTTCTTTCCTCCGCCTCTCCCTCCTCCTTCTCCCTTTTCTCGTCATTATCGCTATCATTTTCTTTATCGCTGTTGCTATCGGTGAGACTCGTGCTCTCGCTACTTTTCTTAGTTGCCGTCGTTGTCATGCTTTGCACCCACGTTCCAATTTTATTCAAGCCAGTCGTATCGATAGACTTTAACAAACTCTTCGGACTGGAAAACAGCGACGACGATGTCGTCGTCGTCGTCGTCAGCGCCTCCTTTGATTCGTTATCCGGCGTTCTCGGTTCATCTTCATGATCACCCTTATCGCGTCTACCAATATTTTTTTCTTTTTCGTTTCCTTCACTATTTTCTTCTCGCTGTTCTTGTTGTCGCTGTCGTTCCTCATCCTCTTCTCTTCTCTTTTCCTCCATCAACTCTTTATCGATGTTTGTCAAAGCTGAACCTAAACTGTCCGATATTTTTCTAACTTTCCTTTTCATCGCGCTACCGTTCTTGTCATTTATGCTACTATCGTCGTCACTATTACTTCGAGACGCCGAGTGATAGTCATCGAGAAACTCTTTAAACTCCTCTCTCAACGCGTGCATTCGCATCGAACTCGCCATCGCGAGTTCTACTCTATACGCTCGCAGTTCTCGACATTCTTTGTAAAATTTCACGCGATCTTTCGCGTTCAAGTTGCCGACAATGATACCGTGTTCGTTTTTTAGGAACGAAGACAACGCGCGGTTACCCCCGGCGCTCAGCGTGGCCAGTTCCAGCTCTGTTAAAATCGGATCTCGTTCTTCTTCGCTCGCGTCGGTTTCGTCGTCTTCCTCTTCTTCTTCCAACGCGGATATCATCGATGACAGCGAACACTCCTCCGACTCGTTCTCATCGTCATCGTCGTCATTCACTGACGACGACGACGTCGTCGTCGTTGCACGCAGAGGACGACGAGTACCTTGAAAAAAAATGCTCTTCACGTGCTTCCCGCTCTCTGTTTTCAACTGCCCATCCGTCTTGTGTTCCTCCGCGCACGCGTGGCACAAAAGCGTCCCAAACTTACAGTGCAAATACACGCCCAGTTTCTTTTTGCAATCGAAGCAGAATTTGTTTTCCGACGACGACGACGAGGAAGAAGAAGAAGAAGAGGAAGAAGAAGGCGCGAACACGGACTCGTGTATCGTTTGGAGGATGAACAAGTTTCGCGGTCCGACTTTTCTTCTTCGTCCTCTCCCTCTTCGTCCATTTGTTTTCCCCATCGTCGTTATCGTCGTTTCACCCACCACACTCGCGTGGGTCATTTTTCTCTTTTTTCTCGCCTTTCAACGCGGCAGAAACGGAGAGACGCGCCGCCAGGTTATCGAGTTATTGTTGATCGCGAGCGATGGCGCGTCTCGCGAGAGTGGGTGCGGTGCAAAAAGTAACGCGAGGTGGTTTCTTAAAATGGAAAATGGAATTTTAGTGTTGGGTAAATATTGATTAGGGTGTCGAGGTTTTTGCTCTTGTAAGCGAACACCTTATTCGTTTTCGCGCGCGCTCCCGGCACTCACTCGCTCCCTGAAAGAAACAAGAAGAAGAAGAAGAAGAAGAAGAAGAGGAGGAAGAAGATTCTCTCTTCATCTCTATCCATCTCTGTTCCTCCCCTCTTGCGTCCTGTGTGCGCGTGTGTTTTCCGAGACGAAGAAACAGACAGATAAAAAAGACAACAAACCGAAGAAGAAAGAAGAAGAAGTAATCCTCTCGGGACAACCAAAGCGCCTTACGAACACCCAACAACAACGAGGAGGAGGCAAAAGAAGAAGAAGAAGAAGAAGAAAAGGAAAGACGACGCGAAGACGAGAAGATGCGCGTTAAAAAAGAAACTCCCGAGCAAAAGAGAGAGGTAAAAAGCAGAGCGGGAGGCTCAGCGACGACGATTTCTGTTTCTGATTTCCCAGGGTGTTACACGAAAGCGGAGCTGTCGCAACGGCAACGGAAGAGGCTGGAGATTATGATACCGACGCCAGAGCCCCAAAAGGTGACGCGACGGATGCAACCGCGTCCTCCTGCCTCCTCGGGGATCTCTCGACCGGCGAATAACCAACTCTTGTACCGCGCAAAGTTCGATTGGTCGCATTATCCCTGCAACGCGTTGGACGAAGATTTTTTACAAACAGAATTACCCCAGGAAACAAAAGCGTGCGCGAGCGTTAGTTCGGCGTTTTTACAAACCATGAGGGCGATACAAACGGCGGAGAAGAACCGCGTAGACGGGCGCAACAGAAACGCGTTGAAGTTGTTATCGGCGAATACGAGAAAGACAAAAGTAGTCGCGCTGTCTTCCTTGTCGAGTTCATCTGGCGTCGACGGTAGCGCTCACACTATTAATGACAATGAGAATAAGAATAAGAAAGGTGAAAGTAATGAAGGAGGTGGGAAAGGAGGGGGAGGACAGAGAAAAACTGTGCTGACGACGCATCGAGTGCCCGAGGATTTGAAAAAACACCATCTGTACGAGAGCGAAGATGGGGTAGAATACGGCACAAATCTAGATCGAAACAGGTACGGTACCGATACGGATTATTTGCACACGTGCATAAGATACAACGTGAAATCTCTCAAATTGTGCGAGAAATTAGTGAACATAGAAATAGTAGATTCGAAGGGAAGTATCACGGCCGCGACTGCAGTGGAGGGTACCAATGCGAGCGATAGTAATCGTAGTAGAAGGAAAAAATCCTCAGCATCAGCGCTACCTTTTTCACCATCGTCGACGTGCGTTCGTATCGTTCGCGAGGGCGAGAGCAAGTGTCAATGTGAGGAAATTAATAAGGAGATTCAATCAATGACGGAAAGGAAAGAAATTTTCGATCCGACTGGGGAGCTCGTTTGGCCTGAAGTTGGAAAGAAACACGGCAATTTAGGTAATAGGAATCGCACGAAGAACAAAAGTAGCACCACCACCAACAACAACAACAATAAGGACGCATTCGGTGCTACACCAACACCAACGACTACGACTAATACGACAACTACAACAACTACAACAACTGTAACGACTACTGGTGCGATGTGTGCATCGTACAAGGATCCTCGCTCGAGAAAGGAGAATCGCGTTGAGTGCGGTCGCAATGGTAGCGAAACCAACAACGAACACAAATTAGAAGTTCTTCTGGACGCACTGACGCAAGTAGGAGGGATACAAATTACTCCAAACGGTACGCCTTCGCGACCTACAAAGGAGCGGAAGGGGTCGAAAATGGAAGATTCAATTCTTGCCGAGTGCGAAACTCAACGCGCTGCGTCTCCGGCTGCAATACCCCCGGCCAAAGACAAGGCGTTTGGTGGAACGCTTTCTCTAGCCGTTGACCGAGCGTTCGCATCGACGCCTCCACCAGATAAGGTAGTAGTAGAAGCAGCAGAAAAAAAGGTAGGGGTAACAGTAGCAACGACAAATAATATTGAGAACACTGAAAATACGGAAGCGATTCGGGCAGCTATCATTGCCGCTACGAAAGAATCAATCGATGCTATACCGCAGGAAAATCTCCGCAACGATTTGCGCAACGCTGTTGTTTGCGCCTACGAACGTCACATAGAAGCAATCGTTGCCGAGAATAACAGACGATACGCGGAGATCAACGTCGACTTGCTTGGTAAAGAAATCTTGTCCTTGCGAGAAGAACTGAGATCGCTGGCAATGACCAACGCTTCTCTGAGATTGAAGCGAGCAGCCACCGAAACCGCTACCAGAGAGGCAAAGACAAAGATACAAAAGCAAAAAAAGAACGTAACCAACGCTTTATCCCTGAAAGTAGTTGATAAAGGTGAATCGAGCGAAGAAGAAGTTACGACGCCAAGAAACGACACTACTAACGACAACGTTCTCGCCGTGTGTTCTTCCTTAAAGAACGACATCGCTCAAGTCAAACGTCGATTAGAGCGAGCGCTGAAAAGTGACGCCGAGCCAGCCGCTAGGAATTTGTTCTTTCAAGAAGCGCACGACCACTTGACGACTTTGTTGAGGTTGGTTCATTGCGAGGTGCTTCTGAATGCCTCTGGAGGAAAAGAGTGATGAGATGAAATTTTCAACGAGGTTCCTCGGAATTTCGCTTCATATAACAAAAGTTGTTGAACATTTTTTGTAATCCTCACTTTGAAGCCACTCTGAAAGCCAACAGACAAACAAACAGACAAACCAAACGAATCAAGCAAATGCTCTCTAACATTGCCACCGTTCTCAACCGCCGTCGTTTTCGCTTCGTCTTCGCCGCTCTGTCGTTGTTCTTTTTCATCTTTTCGAGAAAGGCGGACGCGTTTTACCAAGAAAACAATAACCTCGGACGTTCCTTACTTCAGGACCATCATCACTCTTCTGCGCACGCTGAATGGCAAGGGATGAAGATGGACGAGAAGGGCGAGTTTTGGGATCGCGTTGGCGGGCATTTCGATCATCGCAATCGTCGTCGCGAGGAGGAAGAAGGCCCGTTGCGGTGAGCTGATTCTTTCTCTTTTTTTCTCTTGTTTTACCTCGTGTATTTTTTGAAAACTCACCACATTTCTCTCTCCCTCTTTCTCTCTCTCTCTGCAAACCACGATCCGCAGATGCTTACTGAACAAGTGTGGTGAGGAAACTCGTGCATGCATTCATTCGAAAGCATGCAGAGATTTCATGAGGTGTCAAATAAATTGCGGTAGAGAGAACCGCCGAACTGAGAGAAAAGATGTCGACGGTCTTACTTTCAATCCAACGAAGTGCGCGTTTGCGTGCATCCGAGAACAAAGTGAATCAGACGCAGTGAAGAAGTTTTCATTGTGTACGATCACGAGCGGTTGCTCTTTACCGCTTCAATAGAACAGAAGCGTTTCAATTACTACTACCTAACATTACTACTACAATTATTGCACCATCTATAGCTTTACATTTCTACACGAGAGCGTCCGGTGCGTCGCCTTTAAACAAATCTTTCATGTGCACGTTCGTCAATTTCATTCTTTCAAAGTTCGGCGCTCGTTTCTTCTTCTTCATCAATTTCTTCTCTGCCTCAAGCTCTTCTCGCGAGACTTTTCGAAAAGACCGTTTCGCCGCCGGTTCCATGTTCACCTTTCGTAACTCTTTATCAAATTCAGCATCCTCGTCAGGAATCTTCACCTCGGTGTACATCTTCACAAACTCCTCGTCGATTAACTCTTTGTTGATGTTTTCCTCTTCCTCTTCGACTCCTTCCTTGTTATTATCTGCACCATCGTCTTCCATAACGTTCACTCTCGGATACGTCACCCACTTCCTCGTCTCTGAATTCTGCACCCGCCAAACCTTCCCACTTTCCTCCAACTTCATTGCGTCCACCAACACGCCATCGTAACTATCGCCTAAATCTTCCTCCAACACTCCATCCATGTGCTTTAAAATTAATCCTAGAAGCTCGTTCTTATTCCGTATGTCAAATTTCGGCTTGTATTTCAGCGTATCCTTCTTCTCGTCGTAAAAAATTTTCTCGTTCGCTTTCAAAGTCAAAAACAACTCCGACTGTTTATCGAGGTGCGTGTCAAAACCAAGCAACGCTTTCAACTCGCTGTTCGTCATTTGCTCTCTAGTTCTTTTCAAGCAATCAATCGTGGCTTTTTGTCGCGCCAGCAGAGACGTCGGAACGTGTATAACTTGTTGCTGTTGATGCCCTCCCGCCTGCGACGCAGCCAACGCCGCCTCTCTCTCTTTCAATAACTTTGCGTTTGCTTTCTTCAATTTCTCTTCCTGTCGTTGCCTTTCCTGTTCCGCTTGTCTACGCACTCGCTCTTGTTGCGCTTCCGATCGCGCATCTAACGCGGCTCGATCGCGGGCGACTTCAATCATGATTTTGGCCGCCGCTTTCTCTCCTTTCCGGTACTTTTTTAAAGTTTCCTCCAGGGTAGATTTTCCTCCGCCTTTCTTTTTCTTCGCCGATTTGTCCGACATGATGATTGATTCGATTCGCCAGAGAAGATTCTTCTTCTTCTTATTATTATTATTACTATTATTATTATTGTTCTCTCCCTTTAAAGGCAAGACCTGGAGCGTGCTGGAGCCGTTCCTTTCTCTCTCTCTCTCTCTCTGCGTTTGCTCGTGAGTGCGTTTTGCGCTATCGAAACGCTTTTCTCTGTCAGTAGTGCACTTGCGAGCAAATTTTGACGAATGGTTGAAAAAGGAAAAAGTAAAAGTGCTAGTGGCTATTCAAATTCTCTCTCTCGCGCGCGCGAACGCGCGGGGTCTCGCACGCGCACCCGCGTGAACACGAATTACAAGGCAGTACCTTTGGTCATTTTATACTTTTTAATACGTGAATGTTATGTTTAAAAACTACTTGTTACAAAAATGATATCCATCTTCTCTCTTTCTCTCTCTCTCTCTGTTTATTAGTATTCCTTCTTCTTCTTCTCCAGATCCTTCTTTTAAGCGACGGTGTACTCTTCTACAATTAATTTAGTCTCCCCGCCGTATTTAACCGGCGTATCGTCGGTTGTTCGACTAACGCCGACGATTTTCACGTCACACAAGGTTGATCGGGCGGAAAAGTTGACTTGAACTGGGAAGAAAAGTTCGCCATCGCACGCCGGCGTGACAAATTCCATGCTTCCATTTCGGTTCGAATCGTCAATTAAATCGATGGTCCATACAAGTTCGTTTCGTCTAGAGTCAACCGCGAATTCGCCATCGCAGCTATTAATGGTCGGTGGTTCTCGGGAGGAAGGCAGAGGGATGATGATGGAGACGTTTTCGTACTCCATGACGTCCGAGGCTTCGTATTCAATAGAGACAAAGGATTCGCCGCCGGACACGGAAGGCCAGCAGTTGATAGCAATCGGTACTTTGCTCTCGTCTCTGGTTTGGAAGCGCCATTTCAAAATACCAAGCGCGCTACCGCACGGGAACGGTCTGTTTGGATCTTTTAATCCCAAAATACCTTCGTTTGCGTGTAATTGCTTGTCAATGTTTGGATGCGTTTTGAATTGGAAACCTTCGTTCGCACCGGTGTCAATCTTCACCTTTACGAACGCGTCGTCTTCGTTTTGAATTTCCATCATCATCGTACCTTGCACTTCCATGCTTTCTAAACCGCCGTCTTTGGATAAGTGGACGTTCAACTTCTCCTCGACGATGATGCTGACGGATTCTTGCGGCACTTGAGGGACTTGCGCGCTCGCCTCGTTCCCTTTGATGTACTCCGCCTCCACGGATTCGCCTTCTTGTCGCAAAGCGTCCATGAACCGGTTCGTCTTTTGTTTTGACCCCAAAACCATCCCTTTCTTCGGACCAGCTTTTGCGGCGAGGCCTTTTGGACCTCTCGGTTCGCCGTAGCCGTCCGAGGCGCCTCTCGAGCTGCCTCCGTACCCGCCCATGTTGTCCATATCGTCGCCAAAACCACCACCTCCGCTGCCTGATCGGCCGCTCATGCCCCCAGACGACGCGAACGGATCGGAATCTCTCTCTTGAAACCCAGAGATGCCGCCACCACCAAAACCACCGCTTCCTCCTCCGCCTCTCTCCATCTTCTTCTCCACTTTAATCTTATCGATCTCCATCGCCTTCCTCTTCATCACATCCTTCGTATCGTTGATCTTAGATTGAATGATCATCTTGTGTAACTTCTCCTCGTGCGACTCCATCTCCATAAAAGTTCTAATTTGACTCATGGTCACGTTTTCTTTATGTCCAGCTGAGATGACTTCGTCAAAGGCGAAAATCAACTCAAACGCCGCTTTGCTCACGCCTTCTTCGTCCACTTGTTGATAGCAGTACTCCGGTAGCGTCTTTGCCAGCATTCTCAAAACGTCAAGATCCTCCAAAATATTCGATGCTTTATTCGTCACTAACAGTAAATACATGGTCCCGTTTTCCAACGGTTGGTACACGTATCGCACGTTTTCCGTTTCCACGTAAGTGTGTTGTTTCCCTTGATTGGCGGTCCCTCCGACCAACTTTGGAAACGCGGCTAATAAACCTTCGATTCGAATTCGAGTCATCGGGACAAACTGGCGAGAGACCAAGGCTTTGCCCGATTTCGTCACCACCGAGGCGGCGAGGACAACCTGTTCCGTCGTTTAAAGCGAAGTTTTTCGAGAGGAGAGAGAATAAAAATGAGTGAGTTCAAAGTTGATTGGGTTCGAGATGAGATCGCGTTCGTTCGTTTTTTTCTCTCCGCTCTCTCTCTCTCTCTCCCACTCCTCCCGTCGAATCTCTCTTTAACTCTCTCTCTCACACACCATCATCCATCGTCGCGCGTGACATCATCATCACCGTCATCAACGACAAACAGACGAGACCGGAAGAAGACAAGGGAAGAGAGAGAGAAAGAAAGAAAGAGAAAAGAAAAATTCCAAACGAGAGAGTTGAACGAATTTTTGTGTCCGCCTAAAAAAAAATGTGCATCTTCGCGCGCGAGATGACACTTCTCGCGACATTATTCGAACGATTTCGCGCGTACCATCGTATCCTTTCGCTATTTTTATCCGCCGCCAGAGTAGTTTTTCTAACGTTTCTCGTTTCGCGGAAACCACCCGTTTCCCTCTTTTTTTTTGCTCTCTATACGTACGGCGTCGAGTAAAATTCGAGAAAAGATGCGCGAGTTTCACTTTTTTTTTTGTTGTTTCTCCGAGCCGAGCAGCCGAGCAGGCCAGAGAGAGAGAGAGAGAAACACACCTAGAGAGAGAGAGAGAGAGAGAGAAGCACAGAGAACGCAGAGAACACAGAGAGAGATTTCAGGCAGTCGATTGAGGCCGTGACACGCCACCCACAAACGAGCGCGCGCGCGCAAAATAAAAGACAGAAAAAAAATCCGCACCCCCCGCAAAGAGAAATCAAACGACGCGCGCGCGCAACGCACAACGCTGCAAAATCAAGAGCACACCTTTGATTGAGATGATGATCGCAGGAGCATCATCACCGCTAACGATGATACCCGTTGTTGTTGCTGCCAATAATCGTCCGTTGCGTCGCCTCACTTCTTCGGGAAGAAGAAGCAGAAGCGGTGTTTTCGGTGGCCCCCACGTCGCTTCGAGAGGGGTGCGCGATGGCAAATTTTCTTCTCCTCGTCTTCGTCGGGATGATGATGACGATCATCACGAGGAGCGATGGTGCCGCATCAAAACGCGCGCGTTGTTCGAGAAGACGCCCGCCGTGGATGATAGCGCCGACAAAATACCACGCGAAGAACAGAGAGAAGAGGACGACGAGGAGAAGAAGAGAAGGGCGACGACGGGGAGCGGAACGTCGTCGTCGTCGTCTTCCTCGTCCTCCTCCTCGTCCGGCAAAAGCAACGGTAAAAATAACAACAACAACGGCGGCAGTAGCGGCGGCGGAATAAGTTTCTCATCGATTTCCTCCCCGGCGTCTGCGTTCGTCAGTTCAGTGTTATCTGGTAGCGCGAATAAGAAGGAAACGAAGAAAACGAAAACTGACTGGGAGACGTCCTCGTCTTTGTCCTCTTCTACGCGAAGGAGGAGGAGGAGGAGAAGGTGGAGAGAAGGCGACGACATCGACGAAGACGACGATATTAATCCTCTGCCGATTGATTGGGAAGATGCGGTAGAAGTGACCATCGATGATGGCGAAGAGGAGGAAGAGGAAGAGGAGGAAAATGAACAGGACTTCGAGAGCGGAGCGCGAGGAGTTGCCGAGGGAGTTGCAAGCGTGGAAAGAGACGGCAGCAGCAGCAGCAGCAGCAGCAGCAGTAGCAGTAGCAGCAGTGGCGGCGACGGCGGTGGCGGCGGTGGCGGCGGTGGCGGCGAGAGAACTACGTCTTCATCCGCGACGCCAATAACGCAGCAAGAGCAGACCTCGACGATGTCAGAGAAAACGAAAGCGGCAAATAGCAGTGCGGTAACCGGCAGTAAGAGCAAAAAGTCTAGCAGTATGAAAGACGGATCTGCTTGGTCGTCGAAAAAGGAAGAGATGAAATCTTTGAGCGCATATCCATACCAAAACGTTGCCGAGCAAAGTGTCGAAGCAAGAAGAGAGCAATTGTTGAACGCTATTGATTGGGGTGTCGTTGAAAACGGAGAGGAAGCGTTGAGAATTTTCGACGAACAGGTGGCCAAATCGCAATTGCAAGAAAAATCAAAGATTGAGATGTTCTTCGACGAGACACCAAACGCTCGGATATTCTTGAAATTTGTCGTGTTCCCAGTCTTGTTCTCGCAAACGATGAATTACTCATTCATAGAACCGTACTTTGACGCCGAGTTTGCTTCAATGGGTGAAAACGTTGCCTCAGAGATGCTCCCGATGCACTTGCGCCAGAACATTTTGCAGAACGTCGAACGGAACGAGCAAATGCGAGAGTACGAGATCCAAATGGGTCGAGCTCCGCAGCTCACCGACAAACAAAAGATGCAAGCGCGAATTAAAGATGCGAAGGCGATTGAAGAAAAAACGATAGAAGAACGGAAGAAAGAGTTATCGAATAGATGGAAGGATGTAGCCTTCATCTCTGCCTTCTTCATGTCTTTCTTTGGCAGAAGGTCGGCAGCAAAAGATTGGATCGACCAAACGAAGAAGTGGTTTTTTGATTTAGGTCCCGCCAATCAAGCATTCATCTTACTTCTATCTAGCGACGTTTTAGTCGGATATCACAGTGCAGATGGTTGGAATACGGTTTTGGAGTCTTTGGGTGATAAGTATGGCATTGCGGACAACCACGCAGCGATTTCGATATTTACCGCGTTAGTTCCAGTCGGTATGGACGTCCTGTTCAAATTTTGGGTGTTCAAGTATTTACGAAAGTTAGCGCCGTCGACGCAGATTATTTTGGACGATATCGATCGACATTAGGGATTAGGGACAGGCAAAAAAGACAGAGAGAAAGAGAGAGAGAGAGAGAGAGAGAAAAGGAGAGAGTATGCTAATTTGAGTTGTAGTGTGCGATTACGAATTTTTATATCGTAATATATAATATTGAAAGCATTTGCGACTATCTCACTGCAGTGTTATAAAGAAGAATAATACTGCCCATTTCGATGTTGTACAATTCTCATATAATCATATAATCAGGTATAGTACATTTCTGGCATGAGTCAGCTGGTATTAATTGCTGTATTTTTTTTCTTCGCGAAAAGAATAGTGCAAGGAGCCATCTTACGTTTGATTAAATCAAACGCAATTGCTCAATAATCTTCTGTCTATACACCCCATCATCTAGGGGTTTACTTATATCTTCGTTTGGGATTAAAATCTTGACGGTATTTGCGAAAAACTCACGTGCATCAAGATAATCTCTCTGAATTTGGTGATCGTCGCGAATCCCGTCGAAAAGAGGATGAGAAAGCGCCTCTGTAGCGCTTATGCGAGTTTTTGGATTGAATTCGAGCATTTTCTCAAGTAAATCAATGATGAGCGGATCAGCATACGGAAATACCATCGCGAATGGTGTTTTCGGAATCGGTACGCCGCCTTTCAAAGACTTGATAAATTTTCGAGCTTTCAAAGACTCTATCTCTTCCATATCTTTTTCACACGGTGTGCCGAGAGTATCCACAATCAATTTCAGTTGGTTGATGTAATCGGAACCTGGGAAGAGAGGTTTCCTCTTTAATATCTCCCCTAGAATGCACCCAACGGACCAAATATCGATTTTCTCCGAGTAGGTGGAGTTTGAAACGAGTAACTCTGGCGCTCGATACCATCTAGTCACTACGTATTCCGTCATTCCTCCATCGGTGCGTTCCTTACCAGCTCCTTGTGATCTTCCTTCTTCGTCGCTTTGGGCAAATTTACTAACGTCTTCCTGGAGATTGTCAACTGTCATAAACGAAGAACAAGAAGATGTGCGCTGTACCGAGTACATTGCGGTTTCCATTCGTTCATCATCATCTCCCTCCCTCGGGCGTTGGTGTTGTTCATGTTGTCGTTGCAGCTGCTGGAGTCGCTCGGAGACCGAGCCGTCACGCGAGCCTGAAGGATTACTTATCAACAAATCGATGGAACATTTAGTATCACTGCCGTTATGCGTTATATTGAAGCGATCGCTTTCCATCTCTTCATCGTCCTCGGCGATTTTTGCCTGTCGCGACAATCCAAAGTCACAAATTTTCAAGTCGCAGTTTGCATTGACCAATAAATTTGACGGTTTCAAATCTCGATGTAAAATACCGCAGTCGTGAATATGTTTCAAACCTGAAAGAGTTTGATACAAGAAATAAATCACGTGTTCGCGTAGGAGTGTCTGCTTGGACTTGATTACTTGATTCAAGTCCGTGTCCATGAGCTCCATGATCAAATAAACGTCCGAAAAAGTTCCTTCCTTTTCTTCTTCTTCTTCCTCTTTTCTCTGAGGAAAAGCCGAGCACGCGCTGCTGTCCTCTTCCACCTCGTTGCCACCACTGCCCTCTCTCTTCCTCCTCATCCTACTCCTTTCTCTCGTCGTCATCGTAGGTGCTTCCAACCCAACCAAACCGATGACGTTTTTGTGATTCGTCCTCCTCATAAACTCTATCTCCAAAAACGCCCTTCTCGCCTCGTGCCTCGTCTGAAAAATATCCGATAACTTTTTTATGGCCACTCTTCTTCCTCCTTCTCTTTCGTTCTTCTCCGTCGCACCATCTTTGCCTTCCTCGCCGAGATGCTGCTCGTGCAGATCTAACGCTTCGCACACGCACCCGTACGCGCCTTTTCCTATGCTCTTCTTCAGCGCATATCGCTCGTTGAGGTAAAAATCTGTGTGCTGCAACGACCAGCGAACCACGGGGGCGGAAGCAGCGCCACCACTACCCTCACCCGTCGTCGTTTTCTTTTTTTGCTTTTTTTCAATTTCTTCTTGTTCGGTGTAGTTGTTGCGCGGGTTCAAAAAAGTCGTCGTCGTCGTCGTCGTCGTCGCGAGCGGGCTCGCTCCTGCCAAATTTTTGTTTTTATCTCGTGGTCGTCGTTTTTCTGTGGCCGGCAACTTTTCCTGTTGGTTGTGTCGACGTTTTATAAGTTCTCGTGGGATCGTAAAACCATCATCGCGTAGTACTTCTTCTTTCTTGAATCGCTTCCTCTCCGCAGTCGTCGTCGTCTCCGATGGGAACGCCGTCGTCTTCAATCTCATCTCTTTTGCCTCTTCGTCCTCTCCGTCTCCCGTCTTTCGAATTGGATAAAAAAATGTCGACTTTAATTTGTTCACGGTGTGGCGTCTATTCGTTTTCTCGAAGAAAAATTAAAAATGAATCCGAAGCGCGCGTTTAGCGCCAAGCACCACTTCGCGCGCGTTGCTCGTTGCACCTTTTATTCCTCTCCGTCGATGCGACGCTTTGATTCAAAAGCGCGCGACGCGAGCGATAAAAGTGCGCTCGCACTTCCGATGAAGAAGAAGCGTGTGGCACTTTATTGACTTTTTAGTGTGAGAAAAAGAGAAAAAGAAAGTTTGACGACTATACGTGGTCGAGGAGGTGCGAAAAAGAATGAAAAAAATGAGCACACAAAACAAATGTTAAAAATCCCTTGGCCACAAACAGTGAGTCTCCGGAAGTGAAGATATATCTTCCAATTTCACATTAAGTTCTCAAAGAAAAGAAAACAGCGCAAATCGCTCTTCACACGCTTCATTCATTCCCCGCTGCTCAATGATGAGCTCTTATCAACTGAAAAAGCATATCACGTGAAAGCTCTGACCTTGAAAAGTTTCTAGATATGTATGTAACTCTTCGAATATCATCCGTTAACATATATTTTGATACCGTAATGTGTGACATTTAGGTGCCCGCATTTCGAGAAAGGATGAACAAAAGGTATCAAGGAGCGCATCAAACCACCAGCGGCGTTACGGACACTTGGGCAAAATCTCCAGGGCGACTTCTTTTAAGCTTTCCGGCCTGGTCGAACTAGACCAGACGCACTCGACGACGTCGTTCCGGCGGCGGCGAAACACTCTCCAATCGTCCGGGTAACATCGAAACAAAACTGCCGGGGTCGTGCCTTTGAAGTTGTGAATGAAATAAATCCCCTCGAACGACTGAGCGAATTCCCGCAATGGTTCCATTTCATTTTTATTCCAAAACCACGGGTAATAGTTTGATCGAGTTCGATCGAGCTCGCCGTTGACGACGACGAGAGATTTTTTTTTCGTCGTGGACACGTTTTCTTCTCGAACGTTTTCGTACAACAAACGCGTTTGCGTCAGTTCAGCAATATTTCCCGAAGGATACGCGCACACGAATAAGTTACTCCCGTTGATATCTACTCTGTCGTTTACCGTGGCGCTTTTACCGAAAATCTTGTCCAAACCAGAGACCGAAAGCGCGTTCGGGTCGTCCAAATAGTTCATCTTCCCTCGCCAATCCTCAAAGAGAGGATCTGTTTGGTAAACCTCCGGCGGCGCGACGCCATCTGGAGCGCACATGCCAGTTTGCCCTCTCTTCGCTAACTTTAACTCCGTCGGATCTGGAAACAACACGGTAATTTTTTCTTCTTCTTTCATTCCGCGCAAAATCTTTCGCAACACCGTCGCCGTGAGCGTGCACTCTACGTTCCCTTCCAAATCGCCGGGCGCTAAATCGAGACCGCCGGGAGGGAACTGAATTTCTCCTAAATCTACGCCATCTTCTATCGCTTTTTGTAACGCTTGTCGAGCTTGTTGAACCATCACGTCGTAATCTGCCGGGAACGGATACTGTCTGCTACTTTTCTTCTTGCTCGTCGTCGTCGTCGTCGTCGTCGTCTTCCCGCTGCTGCTGTTGCCGTTATTCTCAACGTTACCACCACCAAAGAACCCGTGCGCTCGAACTTTTAATCCCCTGCTCGAAAAATGTGTCTCTCGTCGTCTTCCATCTCCTCTGCCTCTCTTTGAGATCGTCGTCATCGTCGTCGTCGTCGTCATCGTCGTCGTCGCCGAAGAAGAACAAGACGACGTTGAACTTTCTCCTCGCCTCCTCACGCTTCTTCGTCTTCTTCGCTCGTCGCGATTGATGCGATAAATTTCGGGACGAGCCAACGAAGAAGAAGAAGAAGAAGAAGAACGAGACGACGAAAAAAACATCATCGTCGTTCCCCGGCGCTTCTCACAACCAACGTCTCTTTATAAAGAGTGTTTTCGTTGTTTTGTCGTTTCGTGTGCGCGCGTGAATGTAGCAGCAGAGAGAGAGCTTTTTGTTTGTTTGTTTGTGTGGCTAAAAAAAAGAAAAAAGATATCCCCAAAAACAAACAAACTCTTCTCTCTCTCCCACAAATCACACCACATCACATCATCGGGCTTATTTTTTACATCTTATTTTTCATATCTTATTTTTTTTTTTTCCGCACACACAACACACCCCCTTTGTCGTTTGTTTTGGAATTTTACTTTTCGTGATATTCCCGCCTTTTGCGCACGCAAAAGCACAAAACGCGCGCACAAACGAACGCGCCGATTGATCGCACTCTTCGCCGACTCGAGTGAAAGAGAGAGAGAGAGGAAAAGAGAGAGCAGAAAAAAGGTTTCCTCGACAAATGGTCAACTAATAAAGCGCGCGCGCTCGAGGAGTACGCTTTGAAAAGATTATCTCCAACAGATAAAAAAAAAGAAGCAAAAGCTGACTAGATAAATTTACCAATAATCCGAAAATCCAAATAAACGTGGAAGCGGAGGAAGAGCGCAGACGACGACGACGACGACGACGATGACGACGCCGTCGAACTCTTCCATGGATCATCATCTCGGCGACAATGAAGAGGGCAATGATAGAAGCAGCGGCGAAGGCGGGTCCAACAACACGCAACAAAAAATTTTTTCCTTGCGGGACAGCAGCGACGAGTTCGCCATGTTTTCGTTCAAAATCGGTGCGTGTGTGCTTTTTTCTTTTTTTCGTCTTTGCGATTTGCCCCCTCTCTGCGTCACCCATCCATCTCTAAATTATTTTACCGAACTCACACCTGTTTTTTAACAACAACAACAACAAAACAGTACCGTGCGCGCGAACTCGCGCGCACGATTGGACGGTGTGTCCGTACGCCCACCCCGGGGAGAAAGCGAAAAGACGAGATTTAAAGATGTTTTCGTACACGGCGATTCCGTGCGCGGACTATCAAAAAGTACCCGCGAACAACACGAAGGCGAAAGGGAGCCACGAGTATTTTTGTCCGAGAGGTGCGAGCTGTCCGTACGCGCACGGTGTTTTCGAGAGCTGGCTACATCCGAGTCGGTATCGAACGCAGCTGTGTAAAGATGGATTGAGGTGCACGAGAAAGGCTTGTTTTTTTGCGCACAGGGCGAAGGAGTTGAGGAACGTGAGGACAGCGGCAAACGCGGAGGTCAACCCCGACGGGAATATCGAGAATACTAACAACAATGACGGTGATAATGTTAACAATAATAATTATAGCGATAGTAATGATAATAATAGCAACAAGTCCACGGTTGACACCGTCGCGAAGACGATGATATCGACGACGATGCAACATCAACATCATCATCAACAACAACAACAACTACCACAGAGTCGTTCAGAGTCGTGGGCAGCCGTTCATGCGAATCTGCAAAATCCGGCGGCATCTTCACAACTCGGCAGCATCGAGTATGGGAAATCGGGTCCATTGACCCGACTAAGCTTCGAATCGGTCAATGATGAACGGAGACGATATCAGCAAAACTACGACCAGTTTGTTTCTCAGCAACAAATTTCGCAGATGACGGTCAACCAGGAACTTTACGCTCTTCACCTCTCGCAGCGACAGCGAGAGTTGGAGCAGCAGCAGCTTCTGCTCTTGCAGCAGCAAGACCAGGAACAACAGCAGCAGCAGCAGCAAAAGATTTTAGCGATGAATGCCGCCATCGTGCAACAAATTCAACAGTTACAGCAGCAACAGTTGCAATTGCAGCAGAGGCAGCAGATGCGGCAGATGCAGCAGAGGCAGCAGATGCAAACGCAGCAAGAACAAACGTCACCACGGGATGGAAAGAAGAAGAGCAGCTACGATGATCTCGGTATGATTGAAGACGCGCCTTAGCCTTAGCGGCCGCCGGACAGAATATCAACGAAAAGAATAAAAAGAACCGAGAAAAGAAACAGACAGATAGACAAACGCCTCATAGCGTCCCACGTAATATTAGTAGCAGCGCAGCCACTTTGTTTTTTCGCGAGGAGGGAAGTCACTCGATATTTTCCTTTTAATTTAAATTAAATGTATACGATAAAACACGACAACGAACAACATCGACACCGCGTCGTAACATTAACACCCATCCGTCTGGCTCGAAGCGTTTTTTTTTGTTCGCGTTTGCTCCGCCCGCTCGCGAAAAGAGAGAGAGAGAGAGAGAGAGAGAGTACAAAATTTTCCCGCCAAAAAACAAAACAAACACAAAAAGAGAAAAAAAAAAAGAAAATCTATCCACACAAAGAAGAGAAGAAGAGAAGAAGAGAAGAAGATGCTCGGCGCGAGCGCTCTTCACCACGTCCGCCCGGCGACGACGAGGACATCGACGACGAAAAAGACTACCACCGCTAATAATAATAACAAGCGTTGTTGTTTCGCGTCTTCTCTCCGGCGGCGGCGGGTTTCCGAGCACGAGTGCGACGCTTCCGGCCCCGAGAAGAAGAGTTTGAATCTGACGACGACGATGTGTTCCACCACGTCTTCGTCCACTCGGCGTCTTCTTCTTCCTCTCTCTCGAAGGTCTTTCGTCGTCGTCGTCGCGCGCTCTTCTTCTTCGTCGTCCTCCACCACCACCGTGTTATCCTCCGCCGAACAACAACCACCGATGAGGAAGAAGAAGAGCGCGAGCAGCGAAGGGAAGAAGACGAAAGCGAAGAAAGAGGAGGCGTCCGTCGCGGGTGGTGGTGCGACGATAGCGACGACGACGAGACCGAGACGACGAGCGATGCGCACTTCTTCTTCCTCTAGTAGTGGAGGAAGCGCGAAAATAACAACGACGAAGACGCGCGCGGCTACCTCCTCCTCTTCCTCCTCCTCATCCACCGCCACGCAAGGAGAAAAGAAAGCTTCCATAACGTCTTCTCGTTCTTCACCTCTGCCGCGAGCCGTGGCGATGGCGAGTCGAAGCGGCGATAGCAGCAATAGCAGCAATAATAATAGTAACCGTGAGAGTAGCGGGGACGCGTTATCGTCGGCGGTGATGAACGCGGATAACGCTCTCCTCGGAGAGCTTTTGGACGCCACGGAACCGGTGGTAAGACAGAACGATAATAATGTCGACAGCGCGGTAGCAGCGGCGACTTTAGGGCAGGCTTTGATTGATTCCGCTTCTTCTGCCTCGATGGAGGATGATGACCGGGAAGAGGAGGAGGAAGAGGAGGAGGCGAAATATGAGTCAACTTTTGCATCCTCGTCTTCCCCAGAAGATGAAGACGACGATTTTTATATCAACTTAGACCCGACGGAACACTTGATGTCGTCCATCAACGAAATCACGCGCATGCAAAAAGAAAATGAAAGGCTGCGTTTGGAAAACGAGCGCATCTTAACGCGAGCGAAAATCGCCGAACAGAGACGCGGAGAGGAGAGGTTGGAATCGAGCGAACACAGAGAAGAATTGAAACGACAGGTAGAAATGCTAACCGAGGATTTACGAAGAGAAAAAGAAATACGAGAAGAGGAATTATTCAAAGTTGAACAGGAGAAGAAAGAGATTAGCGAACTGCTGCAAAGAGAGAAGAGCGCGTTCGAGGAAAGAGACCAGACGGGACGAGACGAGATTGCAAGTTTAAAGAAACGAGAGGAAGAAACTACGACGACGTTGAAAAACGCCTTGAAAGAGGCGGAGGATGTAGCCGAGAAACGAAGTGAGGCACTCGCCAAGAGCGAAGATATCGCGTTAGAAACGAAAGAGCTCTTAGAAACGGAACGCACGAAATCGAAAGAGCTGCAAAACGCCTTGAACGCTTTGAAAGTTGAAACGCAAGAGTTGAAGGAAGAAACCATCAAAGACGAGCAGTTGTTGAACGAGAAAATCAAAGAAAATATAGAAGCCGTGGAAAACATCAAGTGGGAGATGGAGACGAAAATCAGCGCGTTGGAACTCGATAAAGAGGAGCTGCTTAAAACGCACGCAAGCGACGTCGCCAAATTGAAGAAGGAACTCGAAGAGAGAGAATCGGCGATATTGAAATTAACTTTGGAACGGGACGAAGTCGCGGAATCGTTGAGAAGGCAAAAAGCTGAGCTCGAAAATGACTTAAAAGATGCGAACGACGCCATCTCAGCGTTGACGGAACGCGTGAATAGCGAAGATTCTGCGGCCGTTTTGCTCGAAGAAGCGACAATTCGCGCGGAAACCCTGGAGCAAGCTATGGAACATCTCGAGGAGGCTTTGCAAGAAGATTTGATTGAAAGCGAAATGCAAACAATTCGCGCGAAACAAATGCTCGCGCTCGCAGAAGAGAAAAGCGATAGTTTAGAAAAGAGAGTTCAAATGCTTTTGGATGAGCTCAATGAAAACGCACCAGGAGTGGAGACGAGCGATGCCTCTCTTCCAAGTGCGGAGGCTCTCTCGAGAATTCGAGAGCTCGAAGAAGAGCTCGAAGAAGCCGGTGATATGACAGAAATCCGAAACGCCATCATGGAAGAGTGCTCGTTGATGCGAGAAGAGGTTGAGCTCATGGAAGATCGCTTGGAAAAGATGCGCATTGAACGCGATACCGCCGTGTTGAAACTCTCCAAGTACGTCACCGAGGAGCAAGACGATCGTATTGACAGTGAGAATAACTAAGAAGAAGAAGAAGAAGAAGAAGAAGCATTAATATTATTATCAGAGAAAGAGAGACCGAGGGACGCGATGAACGAAGATGACTATTTTTTTATCTGTTCTCGCATCCAACAATAGCGCACGCTCGCCTATATGCATTCTATATATTAATAGCGGTATTTATATTTGTATGTGTGTATACATAACTATTCTTTTTACAAATCATCCACGTATGTATACGCACGCGTTTATATTAGTTGTTTCTATTTTGTGTGTTTTCGAAGGCACCCTCCACACCTTTTTTTTGGATAAGAAGAGGAGAAAAGCACTTTCGAGCGCGCGTTCCGATTTTATCGTCGACACGGCTGGAAATATTTCAGCCGAGCGATTCACTCTTTCGTTCGCGCGCGCGCGTTCTTTTCATCTCTCTCTCTCTCTCTTTCCCGTTTTTACAGCTTACTCCTCAGCGCTTCCTCCACCTCTCTCATCGCCGGTCGTCCATTCTTCCCGAAAAAGCCTTGCTGCCTCCCGCTATAAATCATCCCTAACTTTTCCTCCTCGATGGTCACCGTGATTGGATACACGTCCACTCGATTCGGCACGACGTTCGCGTTTTTCACCACGGCCAAGATCGCAGCTTTCGCCGCTTCAAACTCTTGGCCGCCGCCGTCTCAGTTTTTACTATACGTCACCGTAAATTTCATCTCTCCTTCTTCGGAAGCAGCCGAAGCGGTCGTTCTTTTCAAAGTCCACGTTCGCGTCGTGGGTTGTTGTTGTTGTCTCGATCGTTGCAAAAACAAAAATCTGCCGCGCGCGGTGGTGAGTGTGCTACTCGCCAGCGTCAAGCTTCGCATGTGTTTGTTCTCTCTCTCTCTCTCTCTGCTCTCAAGAGGAGGGGGGTTCAACACGCGAGAGAGAGTGCTTTTGAATATAAAAAATGTGAAGAATGAGAAACGAGAGAGCAGCGCGTGTGCGTGTCCCAAAGAGAAAAAAGTAAAAAACTTCTGTACGACACCAAACACGCGATAACACACGTAACACATGCACGCGTGCATTTGCGGCCTGTCGAACGGGCTCGGCGTGCACGTCGCCGCGCAGCTCTCTCTCCTTCTGCTTTTACTCTCGAACGACGAGAACAACAACAACGACACGACGTTTGGAAAAGGAGAGGAGGGATGTTTCGTGACGAAAATCACGCTGTGCGATGCGCTCGTCGTCGTCGGTGCTGCTGCTGCGCCGGGCCTCGGTGGTGAAGGTGCGAACAAAAAAGAAGCGAAGGATGCTTGCAGATTTGTGACGGAAAAGGACGTGGCGCTTTCCGGTGGGATTCTTCTCGCGAGCGATATCGGCGACCGGAAATCTATCGCGCTCTGTCGACGGTTGAGAGCACGCGTATCGTCCTTGTCCTCGTCTTCTTCTTCGGCGACGAAAGAGGAGGAAGAGAACGGAAAGAACATCATCATCGACGTCGCCGAGGATTGCTTTTTATTCGGAGAGTCGACGATGCCTCCAGTCGATGTGATGTTTTTCTGCGACGGCGCTGGACCGTTGTCGGTGGCGTGCAACGCGAACGAGCGACTGCGCAAGAGGGGAGGAGGAGGAGGAAAAGAAGAGAACGGTGTGGATTATCAACGCCAACAACTGAAACAACGGCCGATTTTCGTGTATTGCACCGTAGAACACCATGGTAGTGGTAATAGCAGTAGTGGTGGTGGTGGAGGCGATGTTGGGACGATATTCATCGACGACGGAAGCGGTTGCGATGTCAATGAAGCTGAAAAAAGTAGTGGGAATGATATGACGAGCAAATCTTTGTACGACGCATTGCGGCCGCAGTTTACCGCGTTGCTTGCAAATGCGTTAGATGAAGCTGGAGCAGGAAACGTGGACGAGGACGAAAAACGGAGAAGAGAGCGGAGAGCGGCGTTGCATTGGGAGTTTCTGAAAAAGACACCCGAGGCGACGCCGTTGTTGCACGCAGTCAGCGAACGGTCCGGGGATAAGAATAAAGACAAATTCTTATCCTCGACGGCGTCTGCGACGATCGTGCGAGAACGAGATTCCAGTGCTCGTTGTAATAATGGTATTGGTCTTAGTAGTGGTAATAGTAGTAGTGGTGGTGGTAGCAGTAGTAGCGTGTTCTTACCGATGGCTCTCCTCGTTGCACATACGGCAACATTTGCGGTGACACAAATAGTAAAGAGAAGACGAGAGGCGTACTTGAACATGGTAATGAGTAGCTTGAACGTGAGCGAACATGGAGAAAAGCAGGATGTAGAGAAGAAGAAGGACGAAGAAAAAGCGCGTTCAAAAACGGGCATAACAGGCGCGGAACAGTGGACGCATTTGGACATCTTCGATTGCGTGAAAAAGGTCGAGAAGGATTTTGTCTCGGAAGAAGAAGGAACAAGAGAGGCTGGATACGAAACAATCACGACGGATGGCATCGACGTGGCGATGGAAGATGATCCAAGAGATGCGATTTTGAAGCACGTTGGTTTTGATGCGGTAGAAAATATCAGAAAACGGTGTAAAATTGCCATTGTAGGTTCGGGTATCTTAACGGCTTCGTTGGCGATGTGTTTCGCCTCGATTGGCGTTTCAGAAATTGCTCTGATAGGAGACGCGTCGGACCCACGAAACATTAATTTGCCGAGAGTAGCTCGACACCCACTTTTGAGCGCGTGTGCTGGCGATCCGATGTTTACCTTGAGTGAATGCGAGAACGATGCGAACGCTATGGCATTAAACGAGAGGTTTCCCTGGACGAAATCATATTTCTTGAGTCATGGCAAAGAAGAAGAGAACAATAAATTTGACATCATCGTCCACGTGGAAGGTGATGCGCCGTTTGCAAAAAAGAATGAAGGCGAAAGTCAAAACGCGACGACTACGAAAGCTTCGATTCCTAAAATTGAAGCCAATTTTGCCATTCGATGCGGTGTTGTTGGAGATAATGAAGTTGGTATCGTGGAAGTGAATCGAGCAAACTCAAAGTACGCGTGGACGAAGTGTACGGATACTTCGTTGTCCTTTTTGGTGTCTTCGACAGTAAGTTTGGAAATCATTCGATGGGCAAAAGGTGGTAGAAACAAAGAACGCTTAGTTTACGTCAACTCGAGAGGTAGAGGTGCAGATGCTTTAAGTTTATAGCAGTTTCACAATACAATATATTTTACTTCTTCTCTTTCGGAGAGAACATCTTCAACGCGCTCATCTTTTTCTTCTTCTTTTCCAAGGCTTCTTTAGGTGGTGTCGTCGCGTTATTTGCCTGATTGATACCTCGCTTATTGGGCGGTGTCAAACAATGCATGCAAAACTGTTTTCCAGGTTCTGGGAAACCGGTTTGGCACGCGATGCACTTTTTGAGAGGCTTGATTTTACTCGTCGGAGATTTTCCTAACCATGGTTCCGTTAAAGTCCTTTCTTTGGTTGTTGACGATGGCGACATCTCCGATGCTACCGACGCAGGAACAAGATCAGCGCTTTTGTCGCGATTATCCACCGAACGATTCTGTTGTTGTTGTTTTCCATCCGACTTTCGCGTCGAACGCGGCGGTGAAGGCGACATGTTCACGTTGAAAGACGTCGTTGGTGGAGGCGTGACCATTACATCGCCTTTCGTCGAGGAAGGAAGAGGAGGAGGAGGACTGTCCGGAGTAAACTCAATACCAGACAATTTACGTTGCAACTCCTCCAACTCGCGCAAAGCGTTGCTAATACCTTGCGGCGTCGTAGCGCCGTCAACCTTCGCAACTAATTCTTGCACTTTTTGCTGCATTTCTTTCATTTCAGATGGCAAAACGCTCGTCCTTTTTGTGGCGCTACTTCCAACATTTGGAGGCGTTGGAGGTGTCATTGCTGAGATTGGCGGCGTAAGAAGCGTCTCGTTCGCATCCTTCGTAAACTCGGACAGAGGAGAAGAAGAAGATGCATTCTTTGATCCTACTCTATCCGCACTGGTTGGATTTTTGCTGTTACTGCTATTGTTGTTGTTATTGCGCCCGAACAATCCACTAAATCTTCTCGTCGGACTGCCGCTGGGATTTTCACCTCCCTTGGATGAGGACGCTTTCGATGCCGAGTTTACAGCTTTAGAGCTTTCTGCCTTTAACATTTCTTCGTCGATTGTAGAAGATAAATCATCGAAAGAGTCTTCCACTGGTCTCATGTGCCCTCCTCGTTGTTCCCTTTGTACCTTCTCGGCGGATAAACTGACAACTCTTTCACGAAGGGACTCCTCCCGACGCTTTGAGGACGAAATTTCCGCCAATAACGATTGGATCTCGTCTTCTTTCTCCTCGAGTGATTCGGCGAGATTTGCGACGTGTAAAGCGTGCTCTGACTCTCTATCTCTCTCGTCCGCGGTAGTATTCATTGAACCACCGCCGCCTCTTTCCGCAATTGCTCGCGCGGCTACTAAATCTTCCCGAAGCTCTTCAATCACTTTCAAACTCTCCAGTAATTCCGCTTTCGTCTCTTCCAACTCTTTCGACATCGCGACCAACTCTTTCTTCTTCTCGTTCTCTACTTTCACCAAATTGACTCTGTTTGCCTCGGAATATTTCTTCAGAGTTGCCTCAAACTCAATTTTCGCATTTTCAATTCTCGTCTCGTACGTCGCGCACTTTCCTTCTAACTGTTCATTCGCTTGCTCGAGCGTCTCGATTTTTCTATTTTGAATCATCAATTCCTCGTTGATCTCAAACTTTGACCGTCGCAACAAATCCTCGTTCTCTCTCACCGTCGCCATCTCTCTCTTCACGACTTCGTCTAATGTATTTTGAACGCTCTTCAACTCTTCTCTCAACTCGTCGTTCTTCTTAAATTCCTCCTCCACGGTCGCGTTCAACAAGATCAACTCGTCTTGCGCCAACGCCAACTTATCTTGCAATCTTCCCGTCTCCGACAGAGTGTCTCGTTCTACCACTGCTTGCAACGTTTGCCGCGTGTTGTTCAAATCCTCCTCCAGCGCATCCGCTCGCAAGGTCTCCTCTTCCAACGTCGCCGACATCATCCCGAGTTCGCACTCTAACGCGAAGTTTTCTTTTTTCAAGGTCGAGAGCATCTCTTCAACGTTGATGGACGGTAGGAATTGGTTGATTGATTTCTCCGCGAACGGCTGTCTTTTGTTGTTGTTGTTGTAGTAGTTGTTATTCGTCACCGTTGGCGTTCTTCCGCTCTTATTGTTGTATCTGTTGTTCTCTTCGTCGTCTTCGTCTTCACCTTCTCCTTCTTCTTCGTGAAGATTTTGAAGCTGACGTCGACGACGCGACGACGGAGAAGAGAGAAACGATTCGTTTTCGTTCCCTGCTTCTTCATCATCTTCCTCTCTTCCCTCGTTCCTCTTCCCCAAAGCGTTCCTCCGATTTGAAAATGTCTCATCATCATCATCATCATTTCTCCTTCCTTTCGTTTTGTTCGTGATCTTCTTCGCGATCGCCGCCCCGCCGACGATCGGGACCATCACCCACATAGTTTTCGTGTTTCTCTTCGCGCGCGCCGCGGTTTGTGTTATATGACTCGGTGTGAAGAGAATGATTTCTACGTTATTGTTGTTGTTGTTGTTGTTATGAAGACGCTCGCGTTAATAAGAAAAAACTTTGCACCAACTTTTTTGAAAAAATTTTTATGAAACCCTAAATAAATTTCTTTCGAAATAATATTCGTATACGAAAGAAAAGAAGACGAACAAACAAAAATCACAACAACCATGACGTGGATAAACGCATCGCCCCAAACCTTTCTTCTCTCCTCTTTTTCCCCCGTCGTAAAACGCGCGGAGAAGAAGTGCCGCCGCGCGTCTTTGCGGGCGAATGCTTCGCATCAAAAACGCCGCCGATTTTTACGGTCTGAGCGCGCTGGAGGACGTATCGTGTGTCGTCAGAGTTTTGGAAATGACGACGACGACGACGACAGTTGGTTATCCACTTCTGCTTCGTCGTCGTCGTCGTCGTCGTCGTCTTCCTCCTCCTCCTCCTCCTCGTTCGCGTCGACGATGATGCAAAACGTCGCGACGAGCGCTTGCGCTTTATCCGTGGCCGCAGCTCTGGTCGCGTCCGGAATTTGTTCTCCTCCGCTCGCTCTCGCGGAACTGAACGCTCGAGAAGCCAATCAAGGCGGGGAGTTTAATCGAGGAAGTGCGCAACAGTTTGGCGGGTATGACTTGAGGGCGACCAACGTGAGCGAAAAGTACGGCACTGATTTACGGTTATCGAATTTCACCGCGGCGGAAATGAGAGACTCGAAACTGGTTGGCGCGAAGCTGAATGGCGCGTATTTGATGAAAGCGGTGGCTGCGAACGCCGATTTTACTGATGCGGATTTGAGCGACGCGTTGATGGATCGAGGCGTGTTCGTGAACGCGAACTTTACGAACGCTATTTTAGCGAGAGTCGTGTTGACATCGTCGGATATGAACGGAGCAATTATTACGAACGCGGATTTTTCGGACGCCTTGCTGGATAATACGATGCAAATGAAGTTATGCAAAATTGCGACCGGAACGAATCCAACGACGGGCGTGAACACGAGAAAATCTCTGAACTGTACCGGAGGACGCGGGAATGTCGGCTCACCGTCGAGATACATGACGGAAGAAGACGCGCAGAAGCCAGAGGCACAGTTTGAAGCGAGCCGCTTTTCAGCTTATTCGACCAAGTAGCTTGAGAAAAGTAGAAAAAGAGAGCGAGATTGTTATTCTGTACTATTACTACCAAACTATGCCACAACTCTACAACAAACACAACTATTATTTGCACGCTTCGGCAACGGGAGCGACTGACACGAAAAGCAATTTTCGCGGCGGGCGTCCAAAGTTCACGGCTACCCACTCGCTCTCTTTCTTCTCTTCCAAAAATCCAAACGATTCATAGCAACGCAGTGCCGGCGCGTTGTTCAATTCTACGTGCACGTACAAGAATCTGACCGAGTTCAACGCGAGCCTTCTAACGGCTTCACGAATCAATCTGTGTGCAAATCCTCGGCCTCGGTACCTGGGTAAAACGCACACGTTGAAACAATAGGCCCTTTCAATCGGTTTTGGCATAAACTCGTACGTTTGCGTCGCTTCGTTGAAAGCGTACTTCTCGCTATCGAACGCTTGTCCATTTCCTTTATCGCCGTATAAAAGTTCGCCTTGAAGTTTGTCCGCGATGACGTAGTCTAACGTCGCAACCATAACGGTATCTTCATCTTGGTCTTGCCTTTGCGCTTCTTCTCCGCGTTCATTTACTATTCGCGCGGCGACTAAATATTCCTCCTCTATTTCAAAAGAAGAAGAAGAAGAAAACGAGGAAGACGACGACGACGACGACGACGACGACGACGACTGTGAAATAAAAGCACTTCTCGGGACGACGAGTGCTATCCTTTCCGCGCGCGCCGGCAACAGCGCGTCTTTCTGCAACTCATCTTCCACTAATTTCTCGAAGTAGTCTCTTCGCGCCGCCTCGTCCCGCTGCCGCTGCCTCGCGAAAGACGTTCGAAAACACGTCGCCCGCAACGCCGCCGCGGCTGCTCGCAAATCACGCCCTTCGTCCGAGATGACGTCGACGGATATCATTCGCGCGGCGGCAAAATTATAATTCGCGCCAACTTTGGCTTTCGGCGTCAGCAATCTGGCGGCCGAAGCGCTCCTTCTCGCGGCGGTTGCCTTTTTTTTCGACGACGTGAACCACCAGTTGGTCCTCGCGTTGTTTGCGCTCATGCGCTTCTCGTGACACGAACGCATCATACTCTCTTCTCTCGATGCTTTGTTCTTCTCAAAACTCAGTACCCTTTATTACCTCGTATCCTCGTTCGCATGTCCATCTGTCCTCTCTTGCACTTCAAATACACCTGCTTCTTCACCACGCACTCGTCTAAACCAAGCGCGGTCACCTTCGTCTCGTCGTCCGAATGCATCAACGCGTTCACGCAAAACTCTAATAAATCCTTTCTTTTGCCCCCTTCTTCTTCACCAAGCGTCGTCGTCGTCGTCGTCTTTCTCGTGGCGCAACAACATTCCGACTGTTCCACGCATCTCACCATCTCGTCCAGCATGCCTTTGCAGCTTTTGCTCATTATGTCGTCGTCTTCTTTTCTTCGTGTCGTTTTTTTGTGGTTCGTCGTCGCGCGATTGATTGATGCGTCTTCTCTCCTCTCGCCCCCTGTCTTGCGCGCTGCTCGTGCACTTCTTTATTTTCTTCTCTCTTCTTGTGTTTTGATGATGATGATGATGATGATGATGTGTTGGGTTCTGACGACGAGTTTTACAAAAAATTAGGGTTTAGGGTTTAGGATTTTTGTGCCATAATAATTATCAAAAGGAGAGAAGAAAATCGCACAAAAAGCAAAAAATCCCCTATTCGTATACTAGTTATATATGTGTGTACTACTACTTTTAGTGATTAAAAGTAATAAGTGGTAGCACCGCAAAATGAGACGGTGATGACGACGACGACGATGTGTGTGTGCTGGTCTTTTGTGCTCGTCGACGGAGAGAGTAATACTAACTAACTAACAAAAAACGCGCACAAAACACATTGCATCGTTTTTTTTTGTATAAAATTTCCCCGCGCGAGAAGCGCGCGAGAAGAGAAGCTTGAAAGAAAGAAACGAGACACGCGAAGGGAAACGATGCGCGTGATTAGGAACGAAGAGACGAGTAACGGTGTCTTTGTTGATGATGATTTTGGTGATTTTGGTGATGGTTTCGACGAAAAAGGAAGGATTCTTCTCTCTTCACTCGGTTTACGAAAGATTCCCCTAAAGTTGTTGTTTGGTGTTACTAATCTCCAAATTATAGACCTGAGCGGAAACTTGTTGAGAGACCGGGTGAGGTTTTTCTCGTCTTCGTCGTCTTCTCCGTCTTCTCCGCACAACTCGCACTCGTTGTTCTCGAACGTCAGGTACTTGAACGTGTCGAAAAATAAGCATTTGACGGCGATCGTAGATTTACATTTGTTCAAAAATCTGAAGTATTTCGACGCGAGCGAAACGAGGGTAGGGAAGAGCGTGAGGCGAGGAGAGACGGTGCTGCCGAAAAGAGTGGAACGCGTGAAACTGGACGGGTGCGGGTGGGTGGATGGATGCGAGATAGAAGAGGAGGAGACTAAAGCGATTGAACGGGAAATTTTCTTCGCGAGGAGGGTGACGGGAACAAACGCGGCGGTTTTTTTGCCCAATCTGATGCACGTCTCTTTGGAGAATAACGGTTTAGGCCCGGACGTGCCAGACTTAACGACGACTGGTTTGTTTGCAAACGCAAAGTGCGTGAATTTGAGGAATAACGCGATTTCTTCGCTATCGGAAGCCGGAGAGAGGATGCGGTACATGGATAGATTGGAGACGATTGACCTCTCCTCTAACGATATTTCCGTCGTCGCAGAGTTTCGGTTCCTCGGCGACGAACGTTTGCTTCCGCGTCTCGAACACGTGTGCGTGGCGGATAATCCGCTCGTGTTAAGATCAGAGTATTACGAATACGATCACGTCGCTGCGCTTGCATTCGCTTTCGGTGACAGTCGATTAAAATCCGTGGACGGCGTGCCAGTGTCTTCACAAAGCAGAGAGATAGCGTCCGCGATGTTATTTCGCGACGATTCCGGATTAGTCATGGACGCGCTGTACGAGAATCTGTATTTAAATGCGAGCGACGAAAATGCGCGCTTTTTTGGAAATTATTTGCGCGACGTTTGCGCGCGATATCATGCAGAACGAGCGAGGAAGAAGTATCGTAAACGGCGAGCGGGAGAAGGAGGAGACGGACATGCAAATGGGCTATTTAGTATTTCGACGTTTGTACCTTCACCACGAGGGGCCGCCTTTGACGAGAAAGACGACCAGGAAGATGACCAGGAAGACAACGAAATAGAAGTTGATGCGCACGTGGAAACCTCGCTTTCAGCGCGGGAATCACAAAAGCAAACACTCGAGGACGTATCGACGCCTTCTTCGAGTATGCGTAATAACGACAGTGCACAGCTCGAAGTAGCGGGAACGTTCTCAACTCCCAGCGCGAATAGAACGTTGCAGTTCAATTCGCCGTCTCCCACGCACACGTCGACGCCAACGACAACACTTCGGTCTTCTTTGAAGAAGCAAAAAGCAAAGTCGCCAACTTCGGGGACGTCTCCGGTTTCAGAAGCAAAAACGAATTCCACGCAAGCGAGCAGTTACAAGACCGCGCGATCGGAAGACTTTTCGAGCGGCGACGAAGACGAGGACGACTTCAGCGCGTATTACCACCGCAGTCCTCTCGAAGAAGATAAAGAAGCAGTAGACCTAGAAAACGCAAATAGCTCGCGCCGAAAGGTGCACAAAAACCAGAGGAGGGCAGCGAGGAAATCCGTCTCGTTCAAAGTTATGCTCGAAGACGACGACGTTCTCGAAGATTTCTACTCGCCGCCGACGCATTTTCGCTCCTCTTACGAGGCTGGCGCGGACGAAAGATACAGTAACCCGCGCTCCTCCCCGCGCTCCGTATCCGAATCCCCGGTCGCGGACGAACTCCTCGAGGCGAAGCGCGAGATGCATCGGGCCGTGCAAAGAGCCATGGAAGACGCGACTCCTGAACGATTAAGATTCGCTCGCATCAAAGTTCGAAAGCTCGTGGAGATGAAACAAAAAGCGATGCAGTATTTCAACGGAGGAGAATAGTTGATAGAAACACAGAGAAGAGGGAGAAAAAAGAAAGATAGAATCGTAGATTTTAAAAAAACAGACAGGAGATACATTTTGTGTTGTTATGGAATAACGCGCGAACGAGAAAAGAAAGTTTTGTACCCAAAACACAGAATTAGTTCTTTCCTAAAAAATACGCGAAAAGCGAAAAGAGAGATACAAAAAAACAATCAACAACACTCACCATCATGTCGCAAAGCTACTCGTCTCCGATGCAGTTCCTGGCCTCATCGCCGCTGTCGGTCTATCTGAGAGATAGAAAAGAACTCGCCGTGAAGGCGGAAGAGCGCGGTGATCCTACGAGAGGTGCGTCGTAATCGCGCGCGCGCGCGGATCGCTTTTCTTTTTTCTTTCCTCCCGCGAGAGCGACCGGGAGAAGAGCGCGCGCGCGCTTCTCTCGGTGAACACGACAAAGAGCGCGGTATCTGAATCACTTTCTCTCTCGTTACGCGCGCGTGCGCATAAATCAGGTTCGCAAGTTTCCATTCTTTCGACCACGCATACCACCTCGGATGCGATGAAACGATTGGGAGAGCTCGCGGTGCAAGCTCTGCCAATCGTAAAGATGCACCCTTCCAATCAGCTCTACGAGCCACAAAATTTTCTCGCTGCGGGCGATCTGGTGGACGCGTTAGTCGCGAAAGTAGACGGGAGTCCGTATTTTGATGTACAAGGAGCGGACCAATCGAGACGCTGTGCCGCCTTGGCGAGATTGGGGAGAGAATTCGCGCAATCGAGGTTGGACACTATTCCGAGTCGATTCGATGGGACGGTGATCTTCGAGAACCAGTGCGATAAGAACTTGGCCGAGACAATCAACGACTGTTTTTTGATTTCGTCAAAAGCGAAACCGGGAGACGGGGAGTTGTTGCAAGCCGTGCACAGATTCGCGGTACAAACGCAAGACACGAACAAAATTACAGAAATTGTCTGTCAGAGTGATTTGGTGATGTACTTACACACAAATCGGAGCTTAATTTTTCCGGAATTCATGGGCGCTTCCCTCGCCGATCTCGGTTTGGGAAGATCGGCGTTGTCCAGACGCGTGGAGGGAGGAGGTATTACCTCCGAAAAGACGGCATCCGAAAAAAAGCCACTTTCTACGTACGGGATCGTTTCGGTCACGCCATCGACGTCGTGCATTGATGCTTTCCGTGTCATGCGTAACAATTCAGTCTCTGCCGTGGCGATAGTTAGCGAAAAGGACGGGAAGCTTCTCGGCGCCTTTTCGGAGACGGACATCTCCTATTTTGCGGATCCCGACTTTGCTATGGCGCTCGGTTTGTCGGTTTCGCAATTTCTATTCCTCCGTCACAACGCGTTACCAAAAATAACCCACGGCGTGTTCGCCGGCGCAGACGCTTTCGACGCCGCTCTCCAAAATCCTCTCTATGATTCCTGGAGAGTCTATTGCAAACTCGAAGACAAACTCGAAGACGTCTTGGAACTCATGAGCACGGGAGCGGTGCACAGAATTTGGGTCGTGGACGATGACAGGAAACCCATCGGGTGCGTCAGCCTCGTGGACATTCTCGCGTTGTTCCAGCACTGGGAATCGCCAGAACAGCAACTCGGTAAAAAGAAGGAGGACGAGTCGATGCCGCAATTTGAAAAGACTACGGAGAAGGAGTTGAAAGAACGCGTAGTCGCCACCGCACCAGCGGGGCAAGCGACTTCGGTGGATGAGCAAATGCAAGAGTAAAGCACATTTCAGTGTCGCAAACGATGCGAGAAAGAGAGAGAGAGAGAGAGAGAGAGAAAGAAAGAAAGAGAGAAAGAAAGAGAGAAAGAGAGAGAAAGAGAAAGCGACGGTGAGAAATTTAATGAGAGACATCTTTGTTGTTATAATCGAGGCAAAATCAGCAACACTTACACACATAACACAAAGGTTTTACAAAAAGAAAAGATACAAAAAAATACGCGCGCAAACAAAGCGAGAGATGAATACGCTTCATCCACCGCCAGTAAAAATCAAATCGTACATCTTCCTCTCCATCGTGCTGTCGTGGACGCTCCTCGGATGCCTCGTCGCGTTCGACGTTGGCGGTTCTTTTAATCGAGAAGATATCGATGACGCACGCGGTCGAGGAAGAGGTGAAAGTTTTCCTCTCTCTTCTCTCTTCGAGGCGTCGTCGTCGTCGTCGTTGGGATCGAGGCGCGCGCTGTTGCAAGAGGAAGCCGAAAGCGAAGCGACGGCACAGAGCGGACCGACGATGGCGAGAGCGTCCGTGTGGAACCCCATCATACAGCCGACCACTATTCTTAGGATAGCGCTTCTCTTAATCCAAAACGCTGCGCTTAATAATCCCACCGCAGGATTCCTTCAAATGGTGTTGAATACGGAGCTGGCGCTCACGCGATTTTCGAACGTGTTCGCCTCTTTAGCGGCTGGTGTCGTGCAAGATTATTCGCAAGGTGTATCGAGTTCGAGTTCTATCGGGAACGAGTGGGTCATCGATGGAGAAAGTATATTTACGAGCGCCAAAGCGAGCGAGTTTGTGGTAGGCGGAGCTTTCGGCCTGGAACAGTTTTTCGGAGTCGGCTTCGAAGTCACGGGTGACGCCGCGGCGGCAATTGCCCAGTTTTTGAAGCCAAATCCACTCAGCGGCGAGCTCAAGGAAGAACTCATGGAATGCCACAGCGATACAAATGGAACGTTTTATCATTTCAACGAGACGTTTTATTATAACGACGGGACAGCGATGACGAGCGAGACCGCGGAGAGTTTGAACGATTTTTCAAATTGTACAAACACGACGATGTTTCGTAAAGGCGACCAAGAAGGAGGAGGAGAAGAAGAAGAAGAAGAAGACAATGCTGCTCAGAGACGGCGGGGAAGAAAGTTACAGCAACTCACGAAGGATGATCTGAAAAAGAGGAAGATGCCAGAGAATGTTGAGAAAATTCTCGTTCACGAGAGGGTCAAGGTACCTAAATTTATCGAACGTGCGGCTGCGAGACACACTCTTAACCGACATCACGCAAGACAACAAAACGACTATTCGGAACATCCATCTTTTTTTAACGACGAAGAAAAGCGAAGGCGGTTGCAAGAAATCGTAAACGACGAAGATGAGAACGGCGATGATACCAGGAAAGGAAATGTGACTTTCGACGACGTTGAAGCTCTCACGACTGAATGGTTTGATTCATTTCCTAACGCTTTACCGATCACTATCAGAGACAATTTCCTCGCGCTTCTCGAAGAAACCATCGTTGATCCTCAAATTCGCATTGAGATTGAAATCATAGTAGCTCTCGTTGGCGTCGCTGAACCCGGTCGCGGTACAACAGCGGCTGAAGTTGCCAGTGAAGTGGAATGGACGGGCCAAGTTGTTTTGCACGGATACGACGCAGCGATTGATGTTGCTTCAACTTTTGAGACGGCAAATGCGATAGCAGGATCTGCGAGCAAAGGTTTAGCGATTGCCGAGGCGATTAATGACGCGACTGAAATTGTCGGAGCAATTACCGAAATCGTCGACACCGTGAACGCCATTCAAAGCGAAAAAATACGAGGCGCAGAAGGCGATGAATCAGTCGAGGCGCAAAGCGGAGACGGTGATTCATCAACAATCAACGTTACGGAACTATCGCAGTATGTGAAGCCAATTTCTACGAACGACACGGTTCGCGCTTGGAAAGATTCATATAGGCCGGATACCGCTTCTTGTGAAAACGGCGACGGGTTGTGTGTTGAAAATGGCGCAGACCAACGCCGAAGACGACGCGTACTTCTACAACAAGGACCGATACCACCTGAGATTATCGGTGGTGGTGGTCTGCAGAACGTTTTGGCACAGTTCACACCGACGGGTGGGGAAGAGGAAGCGTTTGGCGCCGTGAGTGGAACGTATGCAGCTACTGTTGCGCTCGTGTTTCTCGAGCAAGTCAGTATAAATGGCGGATCTATCACGATCATTTGATGATGAAAGCTCTTTATGACAAGAGACTGCCGAGGACTGCTCCGGCGTAAAACTCATATGTATATAGAACAAAATGTACACACATGATAGTGACCGCATGTATATGCAAAAGCGTAAACGTACACAACCGCAGAGTAAGTATTAATTTAAATCACAACAAACGCTACTCTTCTTTTTGGTTCACGTCTGAACCCGCGCAATAACAATTATCACATGCGCTTGACGCCAGCCAAACGCTCTTTCAACCGCTCCAACTTTCCGCTCGTCGGCAAGCCTCTCTCTTGCAACAACCGTCGGACAGTGGCCGAATCCATGGCGTCTATTTGCGCCTTTGAAAACTCCGGCGGTGCCGCGGCTTCTTGCTTTTTCGCCAAATCCGCTTTCGCTTTCGACTCCTCGAACGCTTCGTCCATTTGTTTTCTCAATTGTACAGTTCTCAACGTCTTCGCTTCTTCTCCCTTGGCTTTATTTCTCGCTTGCATGAGCTCGTCGTACAAGCCGGCAGCTAACTGCACCGATTTCAAAATCTCTTCTTGCGCCTCCGCCGTAGGTCCGACGAACGCGCACACGACCGTGATATCGTCCATCTTCCCTCCTCCGCCACCACCTTTGCCCATCATCTTGTTCAATCCTCCAAACAAACCGCCGCCACCGCTCGGCACTTTCACTTTCGTCCCGGTTTCCTTGGCGTACTTCTCCGCCTCCAAAGAATACGGCGACGCGTACGTCTTATCTTCCGCGTGCGCTCTAGACACGAGAACGATATCCTCTGCACATTTTGCCATCGCTTCGTAGGACAAACCTTGACTGCAACCGTTCCCAACCACTCTGACCAACTCTTCGTTGAACACGTTATCAAACACGCCGTCGCTCGCCACGATAATCACGTCACCTTCCATCGCTTTGAACGAATACTGCTCCGCGCACTCGTTCGCATCGTCCGCGTCCGCGCTCAAAGGCATGTATCCCAACTGAAACGGACAGTTAAAATAATGCTGACTCGGTGTGCTTTCAAAAACCACCTCTCCTCCTCGGATAACCTTGAACCCGCTATCTCCGACGTTTGCCGCGCGCAACTGCCCGCTCTTATCTATCTCCACCACGCACAAAGTGGACGCCCCGGGTAACTTCGTTTCCTTTTGCGCTTGCAAAATCATCGCTTTCGGATCGCTTCCGCCAAACAACGGATTCGTGGACACTTGGTGCGCTTTCAAACACTCAAACGCCAACACTCTGGCGTACAGTCCCGGGTCCACCCCTTGATCGCCAAAACCACCAACCCCGTCGGCAACGCCGATAACTCCTCCACCTTTCACGTCCGGTTTGATGAACCACGCGTCTTCGCCGCCTTTGGCCGTTTTCGCCGGGTGAGGAAGGTTCGAATACGACGGAATGAGTGCCAGTTTTGCCGAGGTTAAGACTACATTTTTGGAAGACGACGCTTTATTTCCACGACGCTGTTGATGATGATGCATTTGTCGACGACGACGAATCGCTTCACTTCTTCTTCCCACGAACAACGAAGAAGAGAACGACATCGAAGACGATGCGCCGCTGCTGCACATGCTGCTGCTGCTGCTGCTGCGTCTCGAACTGCTCGTCAGAGAGGACGAGAGCACTCTCTGTTGCGCGGTAGTGGTAGTCGCGCTAAACATAATAATAACTTATGTGTTGTTGTCGTTTTTCTGAGGTGAAGGAGGAATAGATACGTGGTGTTGCCAAAAAGAGAGATGCAGAGATCCAACGAGAGCACTGCGACCAGAGAGAGAGAGAGAGAGAGAGAGAATTCCTTGCGAGAGAGAGAGATGCAAAAATACAAAACAAGAAATTTTACCGCGCTATCGTGTGCTGCTAAAAGTGCTAAAGTGCTACAGTGTTTTACCTGACCACTCTCTCTATCTCTCTCTATCTCTTTCTCGTGAAGCTGTTATTGCTTTTTAGACAATATCTTTGTCTTCAATCTCTCCAACCCCAGCTCAGGGTCGACCGTGGCGTGCGCTTCGAAACGGTCGCCCCACAACGTCTTCGCCTCGATGCCCGGGTCGTCCCTCTTCAACGTCACGGAATCGTCTCGAATCATCCTTTCTTTCATGCGAGTGGTGTGTATTGGGCACGTTTCGAGGCCGCAACACGCCTTGGTGATTGGATACCAGTATTTTAAGCCGTATTTACCGATAGGGTAGCCGTTGCCTCCTTCTTGGCGAGCGAGCGCGGAGAGCATGGCGCCTTCGAAACCGAGGGAGAGCATTTCGTCCACGGTTCTCTTCAAGTGTATCGCGTGTTCTTCTCGATTCATTTTGAACTTTTCGACGACAGATTTTGCGGACATGCCCTGAATTTTTTTCAAAAATGGTTCCACGCCGGATGGGAAATCAAAACCAACGTATTGACCAGGGACGTGGCATCGATAATCCAAAGTGACCATCGGGCTGACCGACGGTTTCGGCTGGCCCGGACAATTTCGGTCGCATCCGGTTATAGCCGTGAATCCGATTCGATTTATTTCGTATTTTTGATGGCCCGGGAGGAGCATGGAGTTTGAGGTGCTGAAAGTACCTTCGCTGTCGATCAAAGTAATTTCGCCTTCGTCGCTGAAAAAGACGTTCTGTCCATGGCGATCGGATTCGGAGAAAAGGAGATCGAAAGTCGCCGCGCGAATAACGTTATCGTGAGAGATCTTTTTGAATGCGGCAAAATTAACCATCGGGTCTAAAGTACCCAAAACGGCTTCGATAGAAACGCCCGGGGCTTTCTCGTAGAATTGCGCTTTCACACCTTTTTGCAATTTATGTCCAGCCGTGGAGAAGCCGTCCCACGGCAAGAACGATTTCACCTCCACGGTCCACGATCGAGGAACGACGGAGGATAAATTAGCCGCGTGGGCGAGTTTATCCAACGAGGAAATGAAATTAAAGTTACAATCGCCGAATCCGTAACGCCCTCCCTGGATGTGACATTTGCCATCGTAACCCTTCTTAAATTCGCCGCACATGGACGGCACGCCCGACTTTGGATTCTCGGGATTCTGGGCATATCTCCCAAAGTTACACCACGCTTTCACAAAGACGGTCATCTCTGCGTCCGCTTCTTCCAACTCCTCGTGATGGTTGACGCCAGCGCTTGTTTTGTCCTTTCCATCACCATCGTTTGCGCCGTCGTCGTCGTCGTCGGAGAGTAGAAAATCTTTCTTCAAAATTTTCCCTTTTAAAATCGCGGCGCCGCTCGCCCCGCTAAAGACTTGGACCATTTTTCCTCTAAACTCCGTCCGTTTTATAATCCGAGAGAGGCGCACGTTGCACCCGTAACATTCCTTGCAATGCACCGGTTTCCTTGCGTTATTTTCATCCTCCATATCTTCTTTGCTCACGCCCGGATTACCTCGAATCTCTTGGTGCTTATTCACCTCTACGCCGTCCACGGGCGCATCTCCTAAATGACATAACTCGCACGTGTCACACGAATCGTACGTCCCGTACTCAATCCTAATGATTGAATCTTCGTCCGATCGTATTGGAGGTTGTACGTTAGGATTTGTCGGATCCTCCTTCCTCGCTTTCTCAATCAATGCGTTCCGTTCGATCGAAGGATCTTTCGCGTATTCTTTAAGCTTCTTCTCTTCCCGCTCCGCGTGTCGCACAGTCGAACTCGGCAAATTCTGTCGCATGTCCGTGAATGTTTCTCCGTTCTTCTCCGCTTCTATCTTTGCGAAATCAGTCATTGCGGCTAAAATTTCGTGTCGCCGTCGGTCGCTGATCGCTTTGAACAGGGAGGTCAATTTATTGTTCTCTTCTTCGTATCCTCCTTTTTCGTTGACCCCGCGCAAAGGCTCCCCAGTAGTCTTCTCTTCTTTTTCATCGATGACGATAGAGGAGACG
>JACLAB010004803.1_pt1 | contig 42794 bp, 29 predicted proteins | sample 8027921 | NCBI WGS metagenome assembly JACLAB01 (sample SAMN15725117, study PRJNA655200) | protist metagenome | isolation source: fluorescence activated cell sorting (FACS) single amplified genomes of... | place: USA: West Boothbay Harbor, Gulf of Maine | collected 2000-07-19 | reverse complement strand
CAGATAGAACGTCCCAGATTAATACGTGCCCGTTGGCATCCCCGGCCGCGATTTTCCGGTTATCTCGTCTCCAGCACAAACACCGGATGGGGAAAGAAACCTCTTCCTCCTCTTCCTCTTCCTCTTCTCCCACAGCAGCAGACTGAGGAGAATTCTCTTTCCTTCTCCTCCTTCTTTCCTCCGAGTGGTTGTTGTTTCGAAACTCTCTCACGACCGCCCGCGTGTCGAAGCACCACAAAACGATCGTCCCTTTGGTCGTCCCCGCGGCGAGGACGTTCCCTCGTCGGTTCCTGTTTCGTATCGTGTGTGTATTGGAAATTCAAACATCCATCGTGTCAGCAGAGCGCAGAGAACAAAAAGCAATTCGTTTAAGAAGAAGTTTAACGAAGAAAGAAAGAGAACGGACGAAAGGAATATATCGTACCACTGGCAACACGTCGTCCTCCCGCTCGACAACCGTTCCTCGATGTGCTCGAGCATGTTCGGGTCGTCTGGGTTCGCGAACAGATTGTTCATTTTGGTGTTCGTGTTTTCCCTAAAAGTGAGGAATTCTCGCCACTTCTGCGCGGGTGTATTCGACACGCAGACTACTACGAATAGCACTCAGAACGATGCCGAGCGCACCGTTAACGAAAGCGAAACAACGCGCCGCTCGACTTTTGCAGCAGCAACAACACGCGTACGAGCAAAACGTGTTCAACAGCTACCGGAGGAACGGCGTCGCAGTTTCCTCGTCTTCGGGAGGAGGAAACGCGACGACGAATACTGGTTTCGCCCCATCAGGAGGAGGGAAAGCACACGCGCACTTCCCACCAACCGTGAGAAAATCTCCCGTCGCGAATGTATCGGTGGATATCGAACGGAACGTGGAGTGCGTGCTCTCGAGGAAACGAGCGGAGATGATCGAATCCTCCGGCATGCACGAAAAACAGAGGAGAGTTCTGAGAGTGTATCTGTTCAACACGCACAACAACGACCAAGTAAATAACAACAACGAAGGCGAGGAGAACTCGTTGCAGGCGACAGGGAAGACGAAGAAAGTGTTGAAGTTTACGTTCGGGAAAAAGAAAGACGACGGCGTCGGGGTCGTCCCGGGTGGGATCGCGGCGACGGCCGCCGTCGCGGAAAAGAAGTCAAATGAAGCGCCTCCTCCTCCTCCTCCTCCTCCTCGTTCGTTTAACTGCGACGGGACGGAAAAGAAGTGGACGTTTCACTTGCAAGGACGCGTGGTGAACGAGCGAGACGCGGAAGTGGACGCGAGGGAGGTGTTGTCGTCGGGAGGAGGAGGAGGAGGGCTGAAGTTTTCGCACTTTATAGAACGGATGAAGATTGACGTGTACGACGAACAACAAAATGGAAAGTTGGTGAAGAGCGTCGCGTGGGAGCGTAAGGAATGCGGGGTTCCGAAAGATGGGTTCACGATTACCGTTCCCGGGGTGAAAGATTCTATGAGAGTGAGATGTGAAATACACTTAAGGAACGATCCGCCAAAGTTTCAATTGAGCGGAATGTTAGCCGACGTCGTGGGGAAAGAGGAAGAGAGCGCTGGGCGAGTGGTGTACGCGTTGTGGAGTCGATGTAAAGCGTTGGAGTTAGTCTCGGAAAAAGACCAATCGATGGTTGAATTGGACGAGACGTTCCTTGAGTTGTGCGAAAAGAACCCTTTGTTCAAGGAGAAAAAAGTGGGCGATGTCGTGCCGTTTAGATCCGTGTGCATTGCGTGCACGTCGCAAACGCACATGCCGAAAATCTCGGAGCCGTTAGTGTTTGAATATAAAGTCCGTCCGTACGGTCCTTCTCCAGCACATTGCGATTGTTACGACGTGAACGTCGAAACTTTACCGCCCGCGGCGGTTGGCCAGAACAGCGCGGTGACGAAGTATTCCGCTGCCACGAACGAACCGGAAGAGTTGGAGCAGAGAATATTCCAAGACTCCAACTTTATCGATTTCGCGAGAAAACGAAGAGCGTATTTGCTAAGCTTCTCGCAAGACCCGCAAGCGTTCATCGACAACTGCTTGATGGAATACTCGGAAATGTTCCAAGGCGTTCCGAGACGCCGAGAGGCGTGGTCGAAAGAGTGGACAAGTGATGCGGCGATGCGCGTTTTAGAGAAACAACGTAGTAGTTAGTTTTAGTCGTTCTTAGATGCTTAGTACATAGATACTACCGGTATTACACTTGTTATTATTGATGCTGTTGTTGTTGCCTAGTAATCGTTCGACGGTTCGACGAGCGTCACCTCGAAAACAATCTCTGCGAACTCTCTCTTCCCGAACTCTCTAAATCCTTCCGCGTGTTTCACCCTGTCTTCCCAAATCCTTACCTTCTTCGGCCCGTACGCTCGCACCATCCTCCGCAACTCCTCGCACTTATACTCCAACGTATCCCCGTTCCCTTTCTTAAAAACTAACTCGTGAAAACACAAAGTCTCGGTCGTGCCTTCCAACATGCGCAAGCACTCCGTCACTCTCCTGCTCAGCTTCTCAACTCTCCCCGTCATCATAATTCGCACGCAATCCGTCCGCGTTCGGTTCTCTACGTAACTCGCCCACGCCGGTCCGGGACCGACCTCTAAAGGCGGCTCCAAGCTCTCTTGTCTCCCCCACCACCCAACGTGCGGCCACGCTTGTCCGATTTTGTTCTCGTACATGATTTTGCCTTCGCGAGGTGTCGGCGTATTTGCCAAGGTTCCGTCGAAGTCGTACACCAACAGTTCCGCGCAAGATGAAGTAGAACAACCGCTCTTGTTGTTGGTGTTGGTGTTGGTCTTCCTCCCATCATCATCATCATCATCATCAAAACGCATCATCCCCGCGCGTTCGTTTCTCGAGTATCCTCCTCCTCTTCACACACCACTATAAAAAATCAAAACCTCGCGTGCACGCGTTCGTCCTCGAACACTTTTCTCAGGTGTTCGCTTTGCACGAGTATCGTTTCCAGTTGAATTTCCGCCAAACGAACCCGTTCTTGGTGGTCTTCTTTTCCCGGAGTTGTCTTTTCCCGGTACGCTCGCTGTAACCGGTCGCGAACGAATAAAGTTCGAGATTCGGTCGGGAATAACGCCGCGGCTCGGTAGATTTTGCGGTACAGGGAAAGCGAGTGAGATCGTAACGATGACGGTGGTGACATCAAACCGCCGAACCGCGCGTTTGTTTTAGTGATGATGCGATGGTTTGTTTTTCCATTTTATCCACAAAAGAAAAGAAGAGGAAACACGATGAGCGCTGCGGCCTCGTCTCGATCCACCGCCGGCTCGATCGATCTCGCGAGGAGGAGGAGGAGGAGGAAGGACGACGAGAATACTAACAACAACAACAACAACAGGAATAAAAGGAGGAATATTTCCAACCAGCGCGTGAAAGTTGGCGCCATCGGTGAAGTCATTCGGTTTCGCAATTTCGAAACGAGTTGGAACTCGAACGAGAAAACGCTCGCGTTCGAGCGAAAGGACGAACGGTTTCGAGACGTGCAGTTTCGCGAAAATCAGTTCCGTTTGCTGGAACCCTTGTTGGTGCCACTGGTCGGCGAGGAAGAGGGGTTCGCGGAGTTGATTTTGACGTGCCCGGAAGTGCTCGGGATGGATGCGAGACAATTGGGTTGGACTTTGGTGTTGCTCAGTGGTGATGACGAAGGAGACTCGCTCGTGGATATCGCGAAGACGACGCCGGAGAGGTTGGTGTTGAGCGAGGAAGACATCGCGAGGATGAAAAGAGAACGAAATAAAATGTACACAGAACAGAAGAAACGAGCCATTTTGAAAGCGAGAGAGGCTGTGGCGAAGTTATCGCAGACGATGATGCAAAATGTGGCGAGCGGTAAAAGCGAGAATAACGACACCGCGAGGATGTCCAGGGACGGGAGAACGGAAGGCGGGAATGCAAAATATGCGGTGCAAGGGACTTTAAAAGGCACATCCACGAGAGAAGGGGATATTATCGCTCGGTTCTGGAATCTCTGGGGAGGGAGCAACCGATGCCGTCAGATTTTAACGAAAAGCGCGAGAGATTCAATATATAGAACGCCGGGAAGATTGGAGGCGAAATTGTTAGCGCTCGATCGAGTGTTTCCTTTTTTAGACGTGCCACTGTTTATGCATAAGGAGCCAAGGCTGTTTGAAGTGGATACGAACGAGTTAATTATGCGAGTAGCGAAATGTAGAGACGTGTTTAGGAGTGGTTCGGTCGCGCACGTGGTGACTCTCGCCCCAGGGATTTTGCTGGAAGATCTCGAGGAAGTGAAGGAGGCGTTATGTTCGTTTAAAAGAAATAACAACTTGCGTTCGGAACATGAAGTTTACGAGGAAAGTTGCACTTTGTTCATGGCGTTGCAAACGAAAATGAATAAAGCGAGACCAAACGATCCGGAAATTTTATACGCGGAGTCTTTGAAAGCGCACGTGATTGAAGGAAACATGGGATGCTCGATATAAAATACAAAAAACAACTGCAGATACAATAGACTAATTTTTAGACAATATAATAATAATAGCAGCAGCCGCACGCGAAAACAATGCATAGTATTATTTCTTCCTGTCCACCGCTCTGTTCGTAATCTCTCTAAGCGCCGCTCTGCAGGTGTTCGCAAACTCGCAATCGATATCAGGCAATTCTTCCAACGCATCCAAGGCTAAATTTCGGTGTTCGTTGGCCAAATCCGAAGCCATTTCAATACCATCGCTTTCGAAGACAAGCTTCGCCGCGCGTTCGACGTCGCCAATCTCTTTGAAGCGACGTTTGATCAACGAGTGCAACTCCGGGAACTTCTCAGCGGCGAACAAAACTGGCGCGGTGGCGATACCTTCCCTCAAATCCCCTAGAGTTGGTTTCCCGAGCAAACTCGAATCTCCGATGTAATCGAGCACATCGTCGCGGAACTGAAACGCTAAACCTAGGTGTCTTCCGAATCTCTCTGCAATTTCTGAAGTTTCTGAGCTGTGACCGCCTAACAACGCCACCGCTTTAGCGCTGTTACCTATCAAAGAGGCGGTTTTATAATACGATTTCTCAATGTACCGCTCGATAGACGACGACGAAGAAGAAGAGGAGGAGGAAGAGGAAGAGGAAGAACCACTCCCACTCCTTTCATCTTCGTCCTTTGCTTGCGTCATTTGCATCACTTCTCCTTTCACTAAATGTTCCAAAACGCGACTCAATAACTCAATCACTTCTACGTTGCGCAAACTCGCCAAAGTTACCGACGCTCTCGCGAGTAAGAAATCTCCCGCTAAAATCGCCAACTTATTCCCAACCTCTAAATTCAAAGCTCGTAAACCTCTCCTCGTTGCCGACCCGTCCAAAACATCGTCGTGCAATAAACTCGCCACGTGAATTAACTCCGTAATCTCCGCTAATCTTCTCTGTCTCTGTCTGTTATCGCTCGGCACCTCGTGCGCCGGCGACAAATCTACCGTTTCTTCTTCTGCGCTATTTCTGCTACTACGAAATGATGACGAGGAGAACGCATCTCCAGAAGACATCCGCCTTCCGACATCTTCTCCTCCCCCCCTGACAACATCACCGGAGTTAGAAACCGGACTCAACGCGCTCGCCATCAGCAACAACACCGTCGGTCGCATCCGCTTCCCTTCCGCGCCGTACTTGAAAAAGTACTCCGCCGCGTTCGCCAGAGCCGGTAAATCCGTTTGCACCGCCACTCTCATTCTGTCCGCGATAAATTGTAACTCTTTTTGTACCAGCGAGAATGGATCCGGGACGAGAATGTTTTCGTACTTTGATTTTTGTCGCAATCCACCATTTCTACCATTGGTGTTGGATGACGCCGACGACGTTGGGTTTTTTTCCAACACGTCCGCGTACGCGGAAAAGAACCTCCCTCTCGTCATCGTCTCGGAGTCGTCGATTTTGTCCTCGCCTCTTCCCGTCGTCGTTTGTGTTGGTTTTCTCGTCGTCGTTCGTTCAAAGCCCGCTCCTTTGCTCGCGAAAGTTCCAAAGCGTTTTCCTCTTCTTATCTCCTTCCCGTCGTCGTCGTCATCCCATCGGCGCGATGATGATGATTTCCCGACGCCGTTTCCTCCGCACGAAGAACTTTGAGAAGAAGAAGACGGAGACAAAGGCGCGCAAGGAGACACCGCGAAAGGTCTTCGTCCTCCTTTCCAAGTTCGTCGCGTGAATACTTTTAGTAAAGACATACTCTTCTCTCTTTCTCGTTGTTGTTGTTGTTGTTGTTTTTCCCTTTTGCGCGTGGGGAAAGTCTGCGGTTTTGGACTTCGTTTTCTTCATAAAGAACGCGCGCATTTATTCTCTCTCTCTCTCTTACTTTCTTCCGGTATTTGTCTCGCTTTGAGAGGTGGAGAGAGACCGCAGAGAGAGAGAGAGGGAGACGGAGGAGCGACTGTTTACGCGCGCGAACTCTTTCTCTCTCTTTCTCTTTGGTGCGAGATTTCTCTCTCGCCGCTCGGGTTTCCCTACCGGCGAGGGGAGCCGGAAACGACGAGGGGATAAAGAGAGAGAGAGAGAGAAAGGTTTCATCGCGAACGAGAACGCTCAAAAGAGAGCGAAGTATGGCCCCGACGATTTCGACGTCGCGTTGGTGGTGTCGTCATCATCAGCGAGGACCTTTTACAACAACACAGCGAACGACGATTTCAAAAGTGTCCTTCCTCCTGTGTGTCCTGTTACTTTTGGCGCATTTCTTCGCCCGAACGTTCCCGCGGGTCATCAAAGAGCAACAGCAAAAATACATCTTTCAAACCGGGACGAATAGGCTGGATTATTATCGCGATGGTTTGAATACGAATCATCAAAAGGAGGAGGTGGGGATGATCACGTATGCGAGGCGCGAAGAGAGCGAAGACGAAGCGCGGTTGGAAGAGAAGAGCTCGCACGAGTCGTCTTTATCGTTATCGAGATTTGGCTCGGAGAAAACGCGGGAGGACGACGACGTCTCGGAATCCGCAGATACGTCTGGATTGGATTACGCGTCGTTGCCGAGAGTTTTGCTGAAAGGCGACAAGTTGCAGTGTAAATGCGGGAGTTGGAAGTGCGAGAGTTTCGATCAACCCAGGGTGAGTTTTGTGATTTCGAGAGAGATTGAGGACGTCGGGGAGTTGCTGAACGTTTTGAATAGCATCGATGCGATGGATGGAGATGAAGGGAAAGATTGCGAGGTGCTGGTGAACGGCGACGGATTAAAGTCTTCTTCTTCTTCGAAAGATAACGGAGAGGATGGAATCAACGCGTTGATTGCGATGATTCGGAAACAAGGCGGGTTTACGAACAACTTAGCCAGTTATAGGAACGAACCGTTAGAGAGGATAGTCATCGTGAAGAGCGAAAGTGGGAATAACAAGAATGACGATGGCGTCATGTTGGAGCGGTTAGTTTCTGGAGCGTTGGCGGCGAAAGTGCGATTTGTGGAGAACGCCGGGAACGTACGCGAAGAAACACCGATGGAGTTGAAAACGACCGTTTTGAAACGATTAAGAGCGGTAGATAGTAGTAGTAGCAGCAGCAGCGGTAGCAGTAGTAGTAGCACGCCGACGAGCAAAGCTGACGTCCACCCGCGCGTCTCGTTCGCGGTGCAGTACTTCAAGAGGCCAAATTTGGTACAGAAAATAGCCACGCAATTGGCCGGGTATGCGATTAAATATAATTTCGCGGTTGAAGTTTTAATCAACGACGATTCGGCCACGGAAATCCAGGAGTGGCACGAAGCTTTGAAGCAAATTCCACACGCGATAGTTTGCGCTGGGAACGTCCACGAGATTCGCGGGTACAATCGATTGGCACTCATGTCTCGAGCGCAAATCGTCGCCGTGATTCAAGACGACGATTTACCTCCGACGGAGCCGAACTGGTTAATCCAAGCCGAGGATAACTTTTACGAGCACAAAAAGTTGGCGTTGATTGCCGGTTTAGTAGGCCAGATTCAAGGCGGGCCAGATACTGGACGGTGGGGAAAGCAAAGAGGGCGACACGTGAAACAAATCCCGTATTACGATTCCAAAGGCAGACCGTTTATGTTTGTCTCGTGGGCAAACATCGGTCCGTTTGTTTTAAAACGAGACGCATTCTTATCCTCCGGGATGTTTCACGACAGTTACTCCTGCCGAGGCGACCCTGGCATCGGTTTCGATTACGAATACGGTATTCGCTTGTGGAGAAACAACAGAGAAGTCGCTCTGCAAATCATGCAGTTTCGATACCACGTCGGCGCGAGTAGGACGAGCGGAACGAGAAGCTCAACGAACATGAAAACGAGAAGAGATAACATCGAGTCTCGAAACACGAAGTTGATTCACCACGTGCACAAAGGCTTTTACGTGAACCACGCTCCGGAAGGCGCGAATAAGAGTCCCAAGGCGAAAGCGATGTCGGTGAAGCAAACGTGTAAAGCGGCGACGTTGCCGACGCTGGCGAATAAACGATTAGCGAAGAATAGAAAAGATAGTAAGAGCGGATTCTTTAGTGGCTAAATATAACCGGTTATTGTATTTTACAAATGTATTCCATTGAAGCGTAGCACTACTTTTCCAGTTTGATCAGCTTTGGACCCTTCCTTTCCGCGTCCAGATAGTCCCCGCGAACGAGAAGAAACTTTAAAAACGTCGTTTGCGAATCGCCGCGAAATCCGTTCCCGACGAGAACGCCCGGTCCGAGCGGCCGCACGTAATCGGTCAAAATGTCGAACGGGAAGAAATTTGCCACCACTGGCGGCCACTTTATCGGTAGAGACGTTTTTCGCTCCCTCGTATCCATCTTACCGGTCAAATCAGACACCTCTCCAGGCGCTCGAAACTTTAAATACTCCGCGGAGTAATGCAACGCCAACGGGTCGACGTACTCCATCGTGTTTTCAATTTTCATTCGATCGGAGGAAATGTTCGCGTCGGAGGTTGAAAAATACAGCGGCAACTTGTCTCGTAAGACGTGCTTGCCTAATCCTCTCAACGGAACGCGTCCTCGAAAAGTGACCGGTTGATACGGGTCGTCCTTCGCGAACCGCGCGTCGCGAGGCGCTTTATAAAAAACTTTTTGAAATCGATTCAACCATTTGCTTGGAACGTTCGCCGCTCTGCCTTCGTACACGACGGCGTTGTATTTTTTATCCTTTTCATCATCCTCTAAACTATACTCGTCCTCATCCACGCTCTCCTCCTCCTCCTCGTCTCTTCCATCGTCCTCGTCTTCATCCACAAACCCGTACTCCTCCAACGCCTCCTCGATGTCGCCTCTCGCCGTCATCCTCCTCCCCGCCACCGCGTCTCGTTCAATCGCGCTCAACTTGTACCCTTCCCCGCTAATCAACCACGCGTTTTCAATCCCTCTCGACGTCATCGACCACAGTAACCTTCCTCGATTATATTCCGACATCTCTCGTATCTGCGTGTACACGTACATCCCGATGTTCGTACTCTTCGGTAAAAACAACGCGAATTCGAGGTGATACTTTTCCAAAATCATCAACGTTCGTTGAAACCGCATCTCCTCTTCGTCCGAGGCGACGTCGTAGTCTTTGAACACCTCAAAGCCTGGATTTTCGAACTCGGATTCTAACGCGTCCGACAGTTCTCCCTCGTTTATCAACGAAAACGTGTTGTTGTCGTCGTCGTTGTTGTTGTTGTCGTCCTCTGTCTCCTCGTCGTTCGTTAAAGACGCTCCAACGAACGCACCGACGCGACGATGATGCTTCTCTCCTCCTCTCGAGGAAAGAACGCGACGACGGGAAGCAGACAAAGAAAAAGAAGCGGTACGAGTAGCATTCAAACGCTTCTTCTTGATAAAAAGCGAAGAAGAACAAAAACAAGGACGACACCAACGTTGAAACGAAGGAATTAGCGTCGCTGCCGTGGTCGTCATGGTTCTCGTTCGCACACTCAGAGTGACGGACGACGAGACGAAGGAGAAAAAATCGCGCTGAAAAATTATTTAGGGTCATGTTTAGGGTCTCAAACACAAAGAGCGCAATTTTGGATAAAATCTCTCGCTTTTCCTCATCACTCATTTGTTGCACAAAGAGAAGAGAGACAACGCACGCGTCATCAAAATGAGCGTCAGCGCGAGCACTGTTTCGAGCTTTCCGTGCGCCTCTTCTTCTTCTTCTGTTTTGAGAGGAGGAAGAAATCACGGAGGAAGTCTTTTAAGTGGTAGAAAGATGATGAATGATTTGAGCGGAAGGAAGACGTCATTCCCCGAAGGACGACGAGGACGACGAGTTTCTTTTCTTAAAACGGAAGCGATGTTCGAGAAGTTCACCTTGAAAAACCCGTTCCAAACGGACCCAGCGATGAAGACGAAAGAGCGATACCAACCGATCGTTCAAAAAGTGAACCAATTGGAACAATCGATTTCATCGATGACGGATGAGGAATTAAGAGGGCAAACGGAGAAGTTTCGCCAGAGACTCGCGAACGGGAAGGAGAGTTTGGACCAGCTCTTACCGGAAGCATTCGCGACGGTCAGGGAAGCGTCGAAGAGAGTTTTAGGGTTGAGACCGTTCGACGTGCAAGTGATTGGCGGGGTGATTTTGCACGAAGGGCAAATCGCGGAGATGCGAACGGGGGAAGGGAAGACGCTCGTGTCGGCGTTGCCGGCGTACTTGAACGCGCTGAGCGGGAAAGGCGTGCACGTGGTCACCGTGAACGACTATTTGGCGAAGAGAGATATGGAGTGGATTGGCCAGATTCACAAGTTTTTAGGTCTTTCCGTCGGGTTGATTCAAGCGAACATGAGCGAGCAAGAGAGGAGGAGCGGGTATTCGAAGGACGTGACGTACGTGACGAACTCGGAGCTCGGGTTTGATTACTTGAGAGATAACTTGGCGCAAGTTCCAGAAGATTTGGTGCTGAGAGAATTTAACTTTTGCATCATCGACGAAGTGGATTCCATTTTGATCGACGAGGCGAGAACGCCGCTGATTATTTCCGGGGTGGCGGATAAGCCGTCGGAGAGGTACGTCCAAGCGGCGAAAATCGCGGACGCGTTTCAAAAGAGCGTGCATTACACCGTGGACGAGAAGCAAAAAAGCGTACAATTGACCGAGGAAGGTTACGAAGCCGCGGAGGATTTGTTGGACGTGGACGATTTGTACGATCCGAGAACACAGTGGGCGTTGTACATCATCAACGCGATTAAAGCGAAAGAGTTGCAATTGAAGGACGTGAACTACATCGTACGAGGGCAAGAAATTATTATCGTCGATGAATTCACCGGGAGAACGATGCAAGGCAGACGATGGTCGGACGGTTTGCATCAAGCCGTTGAAGCCAAGGAAGGCGTGACGATTCAAAATGAAACCGTCACGATTGCCTCGGTGACGTACCAGGCGTTTTTCCGAACCTTTCCGAAACTCGGCGGCATGACTGGTACCGCGGAAACAGAATTGACAGAATTCGATAAAATTTACGATTTGTCCGTTCAAGTCGTGCCAACGAACAGATCGGTCTCGAGAGAAGACGCGACGGATGTCGTATTTCGATCGGAAAGTGGGAAATGGAACGCTGTGAGAAGAGAGATCGCGAGAATGCACAAGAAAGGACGACCGGTGCTTGTCGGCACGACGTCCGTGGAACGTTCCGAAGCGATTGCTCGATTGTTGGATGAAGACGGCATCGCGTACGAACTGCTAAACGCGAAACCAGAAAATGTCGAACGTGAATCTGAAATTGTCGCTCAATCCGGTCGTAAAGGCGCGGTAACCATCGCGACGAACATGGCGGGTCGCGGTACGGATATTTTGCTCGGCGGTAACGCCGAGTTCATGGCGAGATTACGCGTCCGCGAAGCTTTGTTGCCAAAAATCGTAAAACCGGAAGACGGCGACCTCGCGTTTGAAAAGAAGGGCAATTTAGGTAAAGCCAAGGAGAACAAATGGATAGTGAAAGACGGGTTATATCCGTGCGATATTTCCAGCGAAGCTTCGGCGGCTCTGGCGAACGCGGTTGAGAAAGCCATCGCGAATTGGGGCGAACGCTCCTTGGAAATCTTGGAAGCCGAAGACCGATTATCCTTCGCGTGCGAAAAAGGTCCGACGGACGACGAGGCTTTCTTGGCCATTCGCGACGCGTTTACGAAAATCGAAGGTGAATTTGAAACGTTTACGAAAAAGGAGAAAGAGGAAGTGTTGCAGCTCGGCGGTTTACACGTCGTCGGTACCGAACGTCACGAATCCCGACGCGTTGATAACCAGTTGCGCGGTCGTTCCGGTCGTCAAGGCGATCCAGGCTCCACGAGGTACTTTCTATCGCTCGAGGATAATTTGTTCCGCATCTTTGGCGGCGATAAGATTCAAAACATGATGTCCATGTTCCGCGTGGAAGACATGCCGATTGAGTCTGGCATGCTCACCGCCTCCCTCGATTCCGCGCAAACCAAAGTCGAGACGTACTTTTACGACATCCGTAAACAACTCTTCGATTACGATCAAGTGTTGAACTCGCAAAGAGAAAAAGTATATTTTGAGAGAAGAAAAGCATTGAAATCGAGCGACGACAAGTTGAAAGAAGTCATGCTCGAATACAGCGAAAAAACTATCGACGATATCGTCAAAGCGAACATCGACACGTCCGTTCCAGTCGCCGAGTGGCCGTTGGACGGTTTGGCCAGCAAATGCGCGCAATATTGCAAACTCATGAACGATTTGACCGAGGACGTTTTGCGTGCAGAGGCGAGCAAAGGCGGCGTCGAAGGCTTGCGGAACTATTTGGTCAAGAGAGGCAAGGACGCCTACTTGCAAAAGAGAGGCGAAATTGAAGCGTTACAACCTGGGTTGATGACCGAGGCGGAAAGATACTTCGTTTTGAGCCAAACCGATAACTTGTGGAAAGAACACTTGCAAGCCATCAAGTTTGTGCAACAAGCGGTCGGCTTAAGAGGCTACGCACAGAAAGATCCGCTCATCGAATATAAGTTGGAAGGTTACAACTTGTTCGTTGAGATGATGGCGCAAATCCGAAGAAACGTGATTTACTCCGTGTACCAATTTGAACCGAAGAGAAAAGTTGAAGAAGGTCCGGAACAACAACAACAGGGACAAGGTGGCGACGACGGATCTATCGGCTCGAGGAAGAAGAAAGATAAGGAGGAACAAGTTCCGCTCATCACCGGCTAAAGATCAAATAAAACATTTTGTCATAAATATTGAATCATTGCTACTCTACGTACTACTACTACTACACTACTACTACTACTACTACAACTACTTCTACCACAACTAATCGCTCTTTCGAATGGTAGCGACGTCCCCCAAAGTGCTCGCCGCGACGAGATCCTTTAACACTCTGCTCGACAAAGTCGCGATGTCTCTCGCTTTTTCCAATTCTGGGTCAATTTTAGCGTCCGATAGAGAGGAAGCGTTCACCGATTCTGTGTTCTTATCATCTTCGTCGTCGTCGCTATCGTTTTGCTTCCTTTCGTTTTGACCTCTGCGTTCGGCGATTCTTCGTTTCGCGTCTTCGACGAGGCATTTTTCAACCTCTTTCGTGGACGCTAAAATCTCCGCCAACGTTTGGTGAAACGCGCCCTTTCTCTGCCACAACGCGTTGTTTTTAGTATTCGCCGAAGCGAAGCACGCCGAAACGAGCAAAATCGTATTCAACATTTCAATTGAGTTTGCGTGCGTTGATGAGATATGCTTCATTCGTTTCACCGCTTCTTCTTCGTCGGCGTCGACGGCGAGCGACCAAACGACGCCGTGCGAACTGTTTACAAAGGTATCCAACTTGGACGCCGCGACGCACATCGGCGCTTTCGAAAAGTATTCTCTGGTAGCTTTCGAAGACGCGATGCCTAAACTGATGCATCGTCGCGCTGCGGCTGATCCAGGTGCGAAGTAAGAGGACGCGTTGTCTTCTTCTTCTATTTTGAGGACGCCTTTTGCAGAAAAATACGCCGCCAGGGAAGCGATGCACCCAGAATTCAAAATCATGCCGTCGGCGGCGTTCGCGTCGCTCGTTGTGAACACGTACGATAACAACAGCGCACACGCGTTCAACGCGGTGTCTTCTTCGTCGACATTTGTCATGCTGTCGTTGCCTTTTTTATCCTTCTCCGTACCGGCAAAACTCCAGAATCGAGTGGCAATAACCAAAAGCGAATCCGCGACGAGCGGCGCGAACGCTCTTCTCGCGTTCGATAAATTACTCGAAGAAGAAGATGCGCTCTTCTCAAGTTGTCCGAAAACTGAAAAGTTCACCCCGAGCGCGTTTTTCTCCGCAAATCGAACCGCCAAGTGCGCTAAAAGTGCCATCGAGTCTAACTCATCCTCTTTCGCGCCGTCGTCGCCGTTCATTTTCTTCTCCAAAGCGGATCGTTTCGCGTATTCGCCGAATCGCAACGATTTCAAAATTCGTTTCAAACACTCGTTCGCGACGATATCGTTCGGACTCACGAGAAATCTCGAGCGCAGACAGTTCATCGCAGCTGAACGCATCTCACGATAAAACAAATTCTCATCTCCTCCGCTATTCTTTCTATCACTACTTTGTATTTTCTCGGAGATGTTCTCGAACAGTTTTGTGAGCGTTTCGGTTGTTTTTCTAGAAACGTACGGCGCGGAGCCGTCGGAAACTCTCGAGTAGTCGTCCGCGCCAATCAACGCCGGCGTCAACTTCCGTAAAAGAAACTGCACTTTTTCAATCCTCGTGAACGTCCTGACATGCCTTCGTTGCGTCTCCATCTCTCCGTTGCTCGTGGTATTCAACCCGTTCATTTCCAGAGGGAGCCAATTCGCCGCGTCGTCGTCGTCGTCCGTCGAGTCGTCATCCTTCGCCGCGACGCCCCCATTTTTAGACTCACTCGAGTTCTTTTCTATAGCCGTCGTCGCTTTCTCGACGCCACTCTCCTCTGCAAACGCCACGACATCCTCCAACCCGGGTTCATCCATCTCCGCTTCTTCCTCCTCGCTGAAATCCACCTCCCCTAAAATCGCCTCCGCTTCCCTCGCCGCCGTCTCGTCGTCTCCCATCATTCGCAAAGGAAACTCCGCAAAAACTTGAATCGCTAGCTTTCTGTGCGCGTCTTTACTCCCAACCCCATCAACGGTGCTGTTCGTATTGCTGTTCGCATCATCTGCTTTCGTCGCCCCGAGCGCGATATTCTCGAGCACTTTCGAGTCAAATCTCAAATCTGTTCCATCTTTATCGAGCGTTTCGCTCAACCGTTCCAGTTCTTTCCTCGTCACTTGCGGGTAATCGAATCGCATTTTTCTCGCGCACTTCTTTGCTCTCGTCTTTGAATCGTTGTCGTTATCCTCCTCCTCCTCGTCGTTTCTTTTCTTGGACATCTCCATCGCCTTTATGAGATTCGACACGAACTCCGCTCGACTCATCGCGTCTTGTTCTTCTTCTTCTTTACCTTCCTCTCCTCCTTTTCCTCCTTCAGAGAAGGACGACGCCGTCATGTTGTCGTTTTGTGAAAAGTTTTGGTGGTACACACGCGGAGAGAGAGAGAGAAAGAGAGACGTGTCGTTACTACACCCGCGCAGAAGTGTGACGAATGCCTCACTTTTATCCTCGAGAAAACACTTCACACGAGCACTTTATAAAGAATGGCGAACAACGAGACGTTGTACCAGTCGATCGAACCCGAAGTGAAAGAAATCTCGCTTCTCGCGAAAGGATCCTCTTCTCCTCTCGGCGGTTTTTTTGGAGCAGCGAGTGTAAACGCGCAACCGGAAATACGCGAGTGCGGGGAAACCGTGTTTTCTCAAATCCGCGCGGTGGCGAGACACACGAGCGAACGGGAATGGTTCGAAAAGAATGAGGTACTGACACGACCACAACTTTGATGACGATGATGTTGAAGCTTTTCTATTTTCGTTTCCGTCGCGCTCGATCTCTTCTTTTTATCAGTACGAACGCTGCGAAACGCGCTCCGATGTGATTGGATTAATGGATTCGAGAGAGAAGGAGAAGCGCTTTGTGCTTGCTGCTGCTTGGGCGAACGAGAGACGCTCTCGGGAGGACGCTCTCGAAAAACAAAACTGACCTTATATAATATATCTTATTGATCTCTTGTAACACCACCTTTATATACAGGACGCGTTACATTTATTCCTCATGGCGATTACGAACGAGGAGTCCTCGGAGATGTGCGCGCGCGGTTTATCCGGCGTAACGAAACTGGCAAGAGCGGAGTGCGTGCATAAGAATCGATTGGCGGAGTGCTTGCAAAAAGCGTCGCAAGTGCCGGAGACGTTTTTGGTGGAACATACCAATACCACCGCGTTTACGTGGGTGGAACAGTTGGAGTGCTTGGCGGCGGTGATGGAGAGCGGGAAGAACGTGCCGAGAGTGAGCGAGGCGAGCGTTTCGATCGCGCTGGGCGCGTGCGCGAGGGGGATGTATTTGGCGAAGAAGAGCGCGACGGCGAAAGAGAGCGGAATGGTGGTCAGTCAGGCGATTTCGAGCGCGAGGAGAATATTAGAGGTTGTTTTCGTTGAGGCGAAAGAGAAGGAGAATAAAGAAGCCGTGCGGGTCGCCGAGAAAGCGTTTGAGGATTTAGTGACCATGAGTCGAAGCGAAGAGGACGGTTGTTTATCGGGTGCCATCGATTGCGAGTATAAACGCGTGCAAGAGTCCACGGTGGCGACTATTGCGAGCTTAGAGTTGTGCAACGCGTTGGTAGAGTCTCATTTCGATCTCTTCCAAAAGAACCAAACGTTGATGAAAACGTTGAAAGAACGCTTCTGCCCAATCGTCGAGGCGACGTTGGAAAAGAAATTTTTCTGCGCGGCGGAGACGACAGATTTCGCTCAAAGACGCGTCGTTTTGCGAACTTTAGAGATTATTGTGAAAATAGGTCGAGGCAACGGATTCGAGGCGTTCATAAAGACATCTTTAGCTCGATTAATGTCTTCTTTAGAAAGCGAAATGCCGGCTTGGTTGCGAGCGTCCTCGTTGGAAGTCTTGAGATTTTTCTGCTCCGATGACGATATCTGCTCGTTCTTACACGACGCGTACTGCGACCCGACAAAAATGGACGACGCAAACGCCGAGACTCCGTTAGCGAGCATTTGCTTGATTCAAGCGAGAACAGTACAATCTGGTTTATCCGCGAGTAATTCGGAGCCGACGATGAGTTCTTCGTCGAAACCCCATGGCGCGGTGTACGACGCCGTTCAGAAAGAATTCGAGAAGAAGATGCAAAAGTTATCCATCTCGACCAAAAAGAAGACGAAAAAGGACGCAGAAGATAATCTTGATGACGGAGGAGAAGATCACGACGAAATCGCAGACCTCGAAAACACGGAAGCTTACATTACCAGAGCAGTAACGATCGCCATCGAAGGTTTGTTAATCGCAGCGCAAACGATCGAACGCGTCATGTACTCGAACGAATCGCCGAAACAGTTTCAAACCGCCAAGAAAATGCTAGACGCGGTTTGGGAAACCTTAGCCTCTACGTTTTCGTTAACTCTCGACTTAGCCGAAAACGACGACACGTGCTTATACATATTGGAAGCATATCAAAACGCCGGCCGAGCGTCGGTGAAATGCAAACACAAACTCGCGAGAGAGGCGTTTTTAGGCACGTTGTGTCACTTTGCTTTGCAAATGCCCAAAAAGCAATTCGACGATAACGGAAATATCGTTCCAAAGCTGTCCGTAAAGAATGCGTTGAGTTTAAGAGCTATATTCAACATCGTAGACGCGTCTAACGGGCACTTGGAAGACTCTTGGTTTATGGTATTAGAAACCATCGCGTCTCTCGAACGCACGTTAGGGGTTGCGGAGAAGACTATGAAATCGAGAGTGCGAGAGTACGTCCCAGATGGATTGAAACCATCTAACTGGACAAACACTGAATACGAATACAAAGAAGAATTCTACGTCTTTTCGGAAGCCGCGCAAGATATGTTCAACGCCATGAATGCGTACGACGACGACGATTTGATGCACGTGGTGGATGCCTTGATCAAGGCAAACATTCGGGAATTGCGAGAGGCTCGGGCCTTGGCGGAGAAACAAGCTTTATCTTCTGCGAAGAAGAAAGCTTTAGCAGAACAGAATAACGCGAGAAGTAACGGAGTAAAGAAACCAATGACATCCATTCGCTTGCGCAGCTTGGAGCGTTTACGCGCGGTGATGGAAGTCAACGTGTCGAGAAGGTTTGCCTTGTTTTGGGACGCGTGCGCGAAACATTTTCTTAAAACCATATTGGAGGAAACAGGGAATCCTCGCGAGCAAGCGCACGAAATTTACGAAAAAATTGCCATCAACGTTCTCGAAACCGATTTAGATCTCGACGAGAAGAATGTGGCATATGCCAAATCGGTCGGATTTGAAACCGTCGAGTGTTGTGTGGCGACGTTCGTTAGGACGATGTACGACGAAGCCGTGGATTATCGAGGGAAGCAATTGTCATTGTCGCTCGCAAACGCGCTCGCGAGTAAGCGCGCGAACAGACTGAAAACTTCCTGGCCTATTATTTTAAGCACGCTCGCGAAATTAGCCGAGAACGAAGGTGACGCCGATTTAACGATTGAATCCTTCGTCACGGTGAAAGTGATCGAAAAAGAGTGCTTGCCGCACATCGACAGAGCATATTACGGAGAGGTGTCGGAATGCTTCTCGAGCTACGCGCACCAAAGGAACGAAATCAACGTCGCACTGTCTGCGGTGCAGTCTTTGTCGACCGTCGCTGATTATTTCAGTGATGTCTGCCACCGCCCAGAAGGTGCGACAGATGTGCAGTCGTGGGCGTCTAAAAAAATGACCCCCACGAGAAATGGCGTCAAATTGAACTTAGTCACAAAAAATGGTCTCGCGGACTTTTCAATCTCACCCGTCATTTCCCATTTATGCGAACGATTCGACGATAGTCGAGTAGAAGTGAGAGATTTAGCCGTGCAAACTTTCGCGACGTTGTTCGTTTCAAGAGCTTCGTTGTTGAGTAAGAACGAATTGAAAGAGTGCGCGCAAAAGGTTGTGTACCCGACCCTCGACAAATGCCGGAAGATTGCAAAAGCGGCGTCTATAGAGGACCCGGACGGACTGAAAATCGAATGGGATTTCTCTTTAGTGAACATGCACGCCTCTTTGTTCGGAAACGTGTTGCGAAACACGTTACCGTTGCTCGTTACCGTGGAAAACTTTGACAAAAACTTTGACGAGATGTGTTCGTTCTTTGTCGATTCGGTCCTGTCCGATTGCGAAGAACTCGGAAGTGCGGCTTTGGATAATTTTTTGTCAGTTTTCTTAGAGCAAGACGAATCGACTACGAAAGGTATGCCGAGACCGCTGTGGAAGAAAGCGATGAAAGCGCTGCACGTGGCGACGGAGAAAGCCACGTTGCCGCCATCGGTATCTCCGCAAAACACGCGCGTCGGAATCGCCACTTTCTTCGGTTCTTTGTACGATGGTAAGTCGGATTCGTTCGACGACGCCGATTGTCGAAGCGCTATTCTTGCGTTACAACAGTTGATTAATTCTCCGTGCGTTGCCGAGGACGCGCAGCCAGTCGACGGTGCTCAATGGGACGCGCAGAAACGCGCGCTCAAATCCATGCGGTACATGTGCGCCAAATCGAAAGAAGGTAAAACTCGAACGTTAGTGTGCGTGGAAACGTTCAACGCTTTATTGAAAACTTCCATGGGCTATGGTGAGCGCCAGTCGACGCAAACACCCGCGGATTTGGCATTTGCCAAAGCTGGAATGGAAGCTTTCTATGAAATGTACGATACGGTTGCGAACGACGAAACGAGAGCGGAGACGTACGGCTTCGCGATGACAGCAATCGCAAAGCTCGCGCGACGATGGAACGCGACGCTAACGCAAAGGGCCAACGTAGAAGACGAAGAATATGATGATGCAGAATATATCGAGCAATTGAAAAACTGGAACGCGGTGTTGATGCAAAAAACTGCGTTGCAAGCGCTCGTGGTGGTTTCGAGAAGAGGCGTCGCGTCGTTGAATTCACCGGCGGTTTCCTCGAACAACGGCATATCCGCGAAAGCGGCGGCAAAATCAGATTGGTCGGCAACCGCGGATGCGTTTGAGACTGTTTTGGGACAAAATGTTGAAATTATGAGCTCTAACGACGATAACGACGACGACAAAGAAGCGATGTTGGATGAAGAAGACGATGGAGAAGAAGGACAACAGAACGAGGACGACGAGAGTGTCTCTCGCAGGGCTAAAAAAGCGAAAACGTTCTCGGACCTCACGATTGCGTCTGTCATGTCGCTCGGTGAAGTTGTTCTCAGATACTCTGTCATTGCTGAAGACGAATGCGTTCTTCGCTTCTTGCGTTCGTTGGCGCGCGGATGCGCGGCGCCTCGCATCGACGTCGCTTTAGAAAGTTATGCGCAATTGTGCGATGTGACGCGTTTCGCTTCATACAAAGATGAGAAAAAGAGGAGCGAAGCTGCGTTTACGCATCGCGCTCGAGTGGCAAACTTTGCCTTTCCGAGACTTGTCGCGTGCACGAAAAACTTCCTCGACGAACACGCCAACGCGCCTTTGGATACGTGGACGTACGATACCACTCGCGACGCTTTGGAAATGTGCTCGACGTTAGCCGTGTCTAAAGACGTCGCTCATTCGCAAAATGAAGTGTTGAACGGCATGCTCGAAAAGGCGAGAGAGAGTAAGAGCGGCGGCGAGGGTAAAGACGAAGAGCTCGTCTTGGGTGTTTTCGCCTACGAGGCTTTGTCCAAAGCGGCGGCGGCTTCCGCGGTGGAGGATATTAAAAAACTAGCTATGTTTGCGTTACTTGGCGCTGGGAAATACTTGGGTCTTTTGTCATAAATCTCTAATATAATATTCTAACAGACAAAAACTTTCTTGATTGATTTTACACGCACAACAATTATTCTCTCTTGTTCAAAAGCGACTTGGCGTTTGCTTCCGCGTCGGTCAAATCGGTCGATTGATACATCGCCAACAACTCTCGCTTTTTCTTGGCGATCACCAGCGCTTCTATGTCCGAATCCTCCGGAAGCGGCACGTACGCCTTCGGCGGCTCTTCTACGTCTACGTTTTTACCATTATTACTCGTTGTTGTCGTCGTCGTCGCTCGAACTTCTCTTCTACCACTACCATCAACCAACGCCGCTCCAGTCTCTTTATCCACCTCTACTCCCATATCCGCCGCTTTCAACAGCTGCATCGCCTTCCAATTCTCCGCCGCTTCTCTCTTCAACGCAATCTCCGCCTCTCTTTCCTTCTTCAAAAAATCCCCGTCCTCCTCGTCGTCGTTAAACCCAAAATACTTCGCGTCCGCTCTCCTCAACATCTCCGTCTTCGTCCGTTTCTTCCTCCTCGCTTTCCCTTCCTCGTCGTCCTCTTCTTTCTTCTCAAACAACTCCTTCACCCCGGGTAAATTCTTCGCCGCGCCGAAATACTTATAGTGCCTCGCCGCGCCTTCCAACTTCTCGTACCCTTTCGGCTTCACCGTCACCCCCCCTTCCTCGATCCCGCCGCCTCGAACGATATAATTCGGCCCGCCTAACTCTTTAATCCGCATTTCCCACTGCCATTTTTCTTTGAGAAGTTTGTTAATCTCGTCGTTTAAATCCCGCAAACGGTGTTCCCCTAAGCCTTCGTTTTGGATTTCCATCACTTTGCGTCCAACTTCCCTTAAAATCTGCGAGCGGAATTTATCCGCCTGGGAGACGTCGTCGCATTTTGCCGTGTGGTTCGGTCTTTTGCCGGATCTGTCCATGCCGGAGAGGAGTTCTTGCTTTCCGGAGACCCATTTGTTGAACATGCCCTGTTGTTGTGTTCGTGTTTATACGTTTATGTCGTTGAAAGAGAGAGAAAGAGAGAATTAGACGAACGCGTCAGAGAGATGTAAACGACGATTCAAACGCAGACTACGAGAGGAGCGAACGCTCCAAAAACAGGAAGAACAAAGAGTAAACATTTGATGGTAAAACGACGCACGTTCGCCTTCTCTTGGTTTCTCGCCATGGGGATCGACTGTTGGATCTGTTTCGCGCGGGTGAATTTGTGGCGGCTTTTCGGGAGAAAATCTTCACTTTTTGCACCATTTTGACGCGCGCGGAATAGAGGAAACAACACAACAACGAGACAATAAAACAATCAATGGTGCTCTTGAGAATCCGCACTCGGGACGGTACCGAACGTCTCGAGTGCGCAGACGGCGCAGGAGGAGGAGAAAACGACGTCGTTAAAACAATCTCGGACGTCCAAGATTTAATCTCGAAGCAACCGTGGGGCGTTCCCGTGGAGAATCAATCGTTGAGTTTAGACCCAAGTTTATTGCTCCGCACTTCCTCAGAAAACGCAGACGAGACGAAAGCGAAGACGAAGAAAGAAGTGGTGGTATTAAGTCCTCGAAAAACGTTGAAATCGTTACAACTGAAGCACGGGGATATCGTCTACATGACGTATCCAGATTCGATCGAAAGAGAGGTGACGAAAATGCGAGTCAACGTGGAGACGAAACCGTTCGGGGCGAAACGGACGATCGAGGAGATGATTTCGAAACAAGTTCGAATTGGGAGGCAAGAGAGAGGGAACGTGGCGTCGGTGTCTTTTTGCGGACACGCGGCGAACATGTTTCAGAGTTACGTGAATAATACGCTCGGATTTAAACAAAGTCGGTTCGGGTGGTTGTACGGGACGAAGACGAAGAGGAAGAAGGAGAAGACGGAGGAGGAGAAAGAGAAAGAGAAGAGTAAAGATGCGAGCAGCAAGAAGAAGGAAAAAGATGAAGAAGAAGGAAAAGAAGACGAGATGATCACGGAGTTATTTGCGGACGTGATTTACGAGCCGAATCAAAACGGGAACGCGTACGTGGCGCACGTGGACGAGGAGGACGAGGAGAGCCAAACGGCGGAAGCGATCGCCAACGCCATGGGATACGAAAGAATCGGGTGCGTGTTTAGTCAAAGCGACGTGGATCGAGGCGACGAGTCGGTATCCGCGATGAGCGCGCACGAGGTGACCTTGTGCGCAAAATTACAAGCGAAATACGGGAAAGAATTCGTGACGGTTATCGTCGTGCAATTCGAAGACGAAGACGAGGAGATGCAAGTGACGTTCGAGGCGTTTCAAGTGTCCGACCAGTGCGTGAAGTTGTACGAGGACGGCTTTTTCGAGTTGGACGAAAAGACGGGCGTGGCAAAACTTCCAGCCTCGTCGTCTGCTGGTATCACAAAAGAAGAAATAGAAGAAGAAGAAGAAGGGTCGTCGTTTAGCAATTGGGGCAGTCACACGAAGCTCGTCAAACCGGTCATGGTCGAGCGCAAAGACGTGACCGAGGTGGACAACGATTTCTGGATCGTCGCGGTACCGATCAAAGACCACACCGGAACTGCGCAATCTGGATTCCCAATCGAAAATAGACTCCATCCTCCTCAAACCGCGGACGATATCCGCTCCGCGATTCAATCTCGTTCCGCCACGTGTTCGTCCTACGCCGAAAAGTTGAGAGATTTTCATTTGCTCTTGTTCTTATCCAAACAAATGGATAAGAACGACGTGCTGGCCATCGCGGAGAGCACGAACGATTACATCGACGGTGGGGACGTGAGCGAAGGGTACAAGGTTCTGATCGACGCCATAGCCGGTATCGCTTAAATCTTCTCGTTTTACTTTTTTTAGCGGAATACTATTTTGAATTGTGTGCACTCTGTTTTGCGTGGTTAAAATTGTGTATTTTTCTCTTCTTTTCTCGAAAACGCATTTTTTTCAATCTCGAGAAAAAGAATAATATCTTTATTATTATATAGCAGTGTTGCGACGACGAACGAGTGTTTACTAAATGCCGCAAGCTCTCCCTCCGCAAGACGACCCAGATTTGGTCGCTCCGACGTACGTCCCACACGTCCCACTCCAACCGCTCACGAGCGAGAACGAGAAAAATCCAGATTTGGCATCCTACCCTGTCAACGAAAATGCGTTCAAAAACGATCCGTTTTTCCACGCGCACAAATCTATGTTCCCGGACGGAGAGACGATGCCTATTCGGGTGAAAGTATCCACCGCGTGGCACAACTTACCGTCTCGAGAGAAGTTGCAATCGAAAGGCCACGTGGTGCACGTTCCGAAAAACGGGAACATCACCATCCGAAAGTTCAAAGAACAACTCTCGGAATTAGACGGTTTCCCAGACGCGACGAACATGCAACTCCTCTGGTTCGCCAAAGTCCTCGGTCGAAAATACGACTACGACGACCTCCCTCGAGGCAAATCAACCGACCAGCTCAACGAATACATCCCAGACGAACACAAGCTCACTTTGAACGATTACAACGTCATCCCGTGGCTCCTTAAATTCCCGGATTGGGAAATCGTCGCCACCGTCCTCGACCGTGCGCCCGTCGACCGCTACGAAGCCATCCACCGCGCCGTCGCCGAACAAAAAGGCGTCAAAGATATCGATAAGCACATACGAAAGTTGAAAAAAACCGAAAAGTGGACGACGTTTTTGGAAACCGACGTGGAACAAACGAGGAAAAATCGTGAAAGTCGTTTAGGGCCCGGGGCTTAAGACATCGTCGTCATCGTCGTCGAGAACGCTTTTACCTTTCGAAGAGGCAGAGGTGAGAGCGCGAAAGGTGGTCAAAGACCAGAAAAGAAAGAGAAGCCAAACTTTCTAAAAATTTAATTGTCCGAAAAGTCGTTTTTTGAATACCACGAGCACTAATATTTATACACAAAATCTTCATTTCCACAAGTTGTATCTCTCTGTTCTCTCTCTTGTGCTGCTGTTTTGTCTGCGGTCGTCGCGTATCAACGGACGAAGAAATAAGAGATTCGTGTGTCGGTCTCTCTCGTCGCAAAGGATCCAGGAGGTTTTCTCTCTTTTGTTCGTATCAAATCTAAAGTCCAAATTTGTAATCCCGAGAGTCTTGGGAAGAAAAATTGACTTTTTGAATTGAAAAGATGTCGAACCCGTTCGATATTCCGACGCCGCCGAAAAAACGAACGCCGAACCCGTCTCGAGACGATTACGAGGGGATGTTTCCATCCTCGTCTTCGGCGTTACGCGGGGATGGTTCTGCTGAGAATAATACCAATGTTGCCGCGCGAATGTACGCGGACGAGGAGGAGGAAGATTCCTCCCCGTGGGGGACGAATACGAGGTACACGCAAAGCGCGGATTACCATCGGTCGATTGATACGGAGGTGAGGTCCTCTGGCGGTGGCCAGACTGGTGGTGGGATGATGATGACACAGTCTGGCGGATATTTTGGGAGAGGCGATTACGAGGAAGAGGAAGAGGAGTTGGAGGATGAAGAGGACGGGACGCAAGGGACGAATACGCAGAGGAGTTCGTATAATTCGGCGATGCAGACGCAGTCGACGACGGCAGGTGGCAGTGGTGGTGGTCACATGGTGCGGTCGTCTCTGCAGAGTGGTGGGAGTATGACTCCACCGCAGGCGACGAGTCCGAATCCTAACAATCCGGGACGAACGTCGACGAGCTCGTTGAGAACGTCGGTCTCCGCGGAGAGTTATAAATCGTTCGGGAATAGGTTGAGGAACGTAATCAAGCAGTCACAAGAGCAAGGAAGTCGCGTGAAGGCGAGGAACGACGCGAGAGCGGAAGAACTGGCGATGAATCGAAGGTATAAGGGCGGTCAGCAGTTGTTGGTGGAGAATCAAAGGCAAGAGGTGACGATGGCGTCCTCGTACGGGACGTTAGATCAACATCAGCCGAGATCGTTGGACGTTTCGAGAGACTCGAGAGATGAGCGAGGTGGAGCTGGTGGAGTTCCACCGGGTAGCGCGCAGAAAAAGCTCGGATTCTTTGCGCGCAGACGCGGCGCGAGTTCGGAATCCGTCGATCAACAACCGCAGCAACAACAACCTCCTCAAACGGAAGGAGATATAAAATCGAAGAAATCTTTGAAACACAAGATGAAAAGTTTACAGCGACGTACGGGGCAAATGGTCCTCGAAACCGTTCGCGTCGTCGATAAGCCGAAAGACGACGATTTCAACAACCTGTGGAGACGAGTTCAGAAATCTGATAAAGTTTTGCAGCAACTCGGCAAAGAGTCCGCGAAATTTTTAGCCGCTTTGAAAGAAGTTTCCCTCCACTCGAAAGAAATCTCGACGTTACTCTTACAGTTCGCCGAAGGTGACGAGAGCGAGGACCCACGGAATCACGCGAACGCCGCTCGCACCCAAGGAGGATATGAAGACGTCGAGTTTCGAAAACAGAAAGATTTAGTCACGGAGAAAGCGACCAAGTTATTAGACGTGACGCGATCGATAGACGACCGAATCATCCCAATGTGCGCGGATGCAATGCAAAACTCGTTTGGTACCATTCGCGATAAACGATTGGAACAGTTTCCTGCGTATCAACCGTGCGTGGATAAGCGCACGGCGTACATGCGCGACATGGATGCCTACGAACGCCGTTTGGAAACGGCTCAAAACGCGAAGAAAAAAGACATGGAATACATCGACAAATCGAAACGTAAAGCTGAACTCTCGCAGAACCGTTTCCAGACATTCTCTTCGCGATTGGTGGAAGATTTGGTCCTCTTTGACGGCAGTCGTTTCGAAACGTGCGGCGAGTTGGTCGACACGTTTGCCGAGAGCTTGAATTTCACAGTTGATCGAGAACAAGACGTTTTAAGGCTCGTCGGAGGGAGCGAAAAGTGATAAAACAAAACACAAATAGTTTCGCGCTAATTTTTTACTCTTTCGCGCATGTATAACAACATCACACATCCTCTTTCACTACACGCATTCATTCCTTTACTTAACTCTCCTCCTTCTTTTCCTCCTCTCCTTCGCTTCGAGGAGGCCTGTTCTTCAACTTCAACCCAGGACTTAACTTCTCGATCAAATCGTACGCCTGGTTAATAACGTCCGCTTCGCTCTGTGCCATCGACAACACGTCCCCGACCGCTTCTTTCATCGCTTTATCTCGCTCTCGCGGGTCTTTGATGTCGTCCTCGTCGGACGGATACCCTTCCTCCGCGAACTCTTTCATAGATTCCGACATGTTCTCCTTGTCCCCGTACCCCAACGCTTTGGCGTCGTCTTCCTCGATCGTCGCTCTTCTTACTACTAACACCCCCGTTGTTTTTCGTCGGCTACACCCTCCTCCTAAATGTCGAACGAATTTAACGGAAGAAGAAGAAGAAGAAGAAGAAGAAGAAGAAGAAGAAGTCTGAATCGTCATCCTCGCCGCGGTGGTAGTTGTCCTCCCCGAAGGGGTGGTGAGAGTGACCAAAAAAGGTTGCGCGAACACCATCAAGTTCGTTTCCCGATGACTTACTTGTGTGGATAATTTTGAGTATTTGGTTTCTTTTAATATGAATGCGCGTGTGCTCCTCCTGTTTGTATTTCTTCTCATTTTATCAGTTTTACATGTCTAAGCGATAGTTGTTGTTGTTATTGTGGTGATAGTAGTAGTATGTCGCGTGGTGCATCTCTCTCCGCGTGACTTGAAGACGCCGCCCGCGTACAAATTTATACGCTCGTTCGCAAAAGTCGTCTCGGTTTTTGGCGCGTCGTTTCAAGTCTCGTTTTCCTTTTCTCCGTTTCTTTCTCTCCTTAATCCCTTTATTGTGTGCCCTTTCAAATGACCTTGGTAAACCGAACGCCGTTGATAATACCACCCATCATCGCCTTCCTCACGTTGGACTTGAAATTCGACGTCGATTGCATCAAATCTTTCGCCGCTTCGCTATTTAACGGGTCGCTGGCGTTTGGATCGATGAACAGAAACAGCAAACCAAAAATAACGCTCGTGACCGTTTGTACCGGACTCCAATCTTCGCGCAAAACGTTCAAGCAAATGTTCCCTTTCGTGTCCAAGTTCGGATGGTACACTATTTGGTCGCACAACACTTTCGGCGGTTCGTGCGGGTACGAGTCTGGTATTTTAAACGTAAACGTAAACCTGCCGCCTTGCCAATAGTTTTCGCTCGGTTTGATTTCAATCTGGAAGTACATCAAGTCGTTCTTGCCGTTCGGGAACTTAATCGACATCCCTTTTTCCAACTTCAACTCGGCTAAATCTATTTTATATAATGAAAAGAGAAACGTGTCAGTGTATTGTTATTATACGCGATATGCGCGCCGAGAAAAAGAGAAGAGCGTCATCGAAGCGAGACAACACGAGTGATGATTTCATACCTTTGGCTAACCGAATCTCCCCGGCACTTTTCTGCGGCCCTTCCTGCCCGCTCGCTTTCACCGCCGCGGCGGCGCGCTTCTCCGCATCCTCCGCTTGCTTTTTCTGCGTGTTTTTGTGTGCGCATATGGAAGAAAACGAGAGACAGGTCAGCGCAACCACACCGAGAGACTTCATCTTGAAACAACACGTAAAGAGCGATGAAAAGACGATGAGATGATGTTTTTCATCGCGCGACGAAGAAAAAAAAGTCGAGAAAACGAATACTATTAAAACGAGGGAAGAAAAGAGTCTTCTCGGTACCTTTGCGGCGACGAGTTTTATCATCTCTCTTACGCTCTCTTTCTCTGTCGCGTCTGCTCGTCTGAGCTTCTTTCTCTCTCTCTCTCTCTCTCTCTCTCTCTCTCTCTCTCTCTCTGTCTGTTATTCTTTCGTGCTTCTAAAAATCTTTCTTTTTTTTGTGAGGAGCAGTTCGTTGTTTTTTTGGGTTGCTTTTTTGGTTTCTTTTTCGGCTGTTTTTTTAGTGTGATTGGTTGTTCGAGAACAGAGAAAGAAAAGAAGTTTTGGATAGGACATGTACACACATCACAAAATACTTTTGTCTCCCCCCATCGTTTATTTATTCACAGAACACACCGCTCTGCTATGTACGCCTCATCATCATCAGCGACAACACGCGCGCCTTCTCCTCAAAAGTCTTCTTTGACGAGCGCGAAAAGCAGTGGGAGGAGGAAATCTTCCTCCGCTTCTTTCTCATCCTCATTCAAGAAGAAAGTCAATCGAAGTTGTGTGAAAGTGATGGCGAACAACAATAACAACAACAACGAGTCGCGATACGGCGCGTGCTGGCCAGGAACCGCGACGCCGACGCCGGAAGAGTTAGCGTTTGAGTTAGGGAACGGGAACGTGAAGAAGATTTCTTTGCTCGGGTCGACCGGGTCGATTGGGACGCAAACGCTGGACATTGTGGAGGAACACCCGGATAAATTCGAGTGCGTGGCGTTCGCGTGCGGGAGGAACATCGAGTTAGCGGCGAAGCAGATCGAGAAGTTTCAACCGCAAATGGTTTCGGTGCAAGATGGGAAAGATATCGAGAAATTGAAAGAGACTTTGAAAGCGAGCGGGTATAACGGACCGATGCCGGAGTTGGTGTACGGGAACGACGGGATGTGCGCGGTGGCGGCGCACGAGAATTGCGAAGCGGTCGTGACTGGGATTGTCGGGTGCGCTGGGTTGCCGCCGACTGTGGCCGCGATAAACGCAAAGAAAAACATTTGCTTGGCGAATAAGGAGACTTTAATCGCCGGTGGTCCGGCGATTGTGCCGCTGGCGGTGAAGAATGGCGTAAAAATTTTACCCGCGGATTCCGAACACTCCGCGTTGTTTCAATGCATGCAAGGATTACCGCCGGGAGCGTTACGCAGAATAATCTTAACCGCCTCTGGTGGGGCGTTCAGAGACGTCGACCTCGCGGAAATGCAACGCATGGCCGAACAAGAGCCGGAAAAGTTACACGCGAAAGCGACCACGCACCCGAACTGGGACATGGGCGCCAAAATCACCTGCGACTCCGCGACGTTGATGAACAAAGCCTTGGAAGTCATCGAAGCGCACTACCTCTACGGTACCTCCTACGATAACATCGACGTCGTCATCCACCCGCAATCCATCATCCACTCCATGGTCGAAACCGCGGACTCCTCTGTCTTGGCCCAATTAGGCTGGCCGGACATGCGTCTCCCTATCCTTTACACCATGTCCTGGCCGCAACGCGTCAACTGCTCCGAACAAACCTGGCCGCGATTAGATTTCGTCAAAATGGGCGACTTAACCTTCAAAGAACCAGACACGAAAAAGTACCCGAGCTTAACCATGGGCTACGCCGCCGGTCGATTCGGTGGAACCATGACTGGCGTCTTCTCCGCCGCCAACGAACAAGCCGTCGCCATGTTTCTCGAAAAGAAAATCGGCTACTTTGACATTTACAAAACCATCGACATGGCCATGGAAGCGCACAAGAACGATTTGATTTTAGATCCATCTTTGGACGATATCGTGGCGTGCGATTTGTGGGCGAGGCAAAACGTGTTGGATAACGTCACTGCTGGGAAGTTGACCGCGAAAGTGCCGGCGTGAGGAGAGAGAGAGAGATGGAGAGAGAGAGAGAGAGAGCATTTTTATTCCAGCAATTTACAATTAAATTTCCATATCCACTAAATTCCCTGCACATTACCTAACTTCCGGAAAACGAACGATGTTGTCGTTCGAGACCGTACCTTCTTTTCGCGCCGTCCTCCCGTCGTCCTCGCGCTCCTCCTCATCTTCCTCTTCCTTCTCATTCTGCGGCGGAGCAAGTCGTCTTCGTCGCCATCATCATCAAAACGACATCATCACGCGACGTCGTAAGAACCTTCTTGTTAGCGTCAAAGCGTCGTCGTCGTCTTCGGAAGAAGAAGAAGAACAAGAAGAAGGAGAAGAACAAAAAGAAGAACGCGACGATCCTTCTTTAGAGAAAGAGTTCGAAGAGCGACGGAAACAATCGAACCGAGACTCCGCCGTGGATTGGATTTCCACCTGGAAAACGAATCAAAACGACCCGGAGTTTTTGGCAAAACAAGACATCGAACGACAGGAGAGAAGAGATAAAATTTTAGAAACAGCGCGAAGTTTCGAGTACGTGTTCGTGCACGATTTCATAAGTGGGTCGAAACCAAACGATGCATTCGCGCACATGTTTTTGAAGGACGAGTTGGGAAAGTTACAAATCGATGTTTTCGCTCCCGATTTGAGCGGCGTAGAGTCGATTTCTGAAGGCGTGGAGGTGTTGGCGAAAGCGATTGAAGAGAGACAAACGGAGCGCAACGGCGGGAGGGAGAAGAGGCCGCTGAGATTGATCGGGACGAGTGTAGGAGCTTTGTGCTGCGTTCTGTACGCTTCAAAGTGCGATAAGGAAACGTTTGAGGGTACCAATAGTAACGCGAATGGGAGTGAGGTGGATAAGCTTTTCCTCCTGGGACCATGCTTTAACGTCGAAAAATGCTTGTTTAATTATCGGGCGACGTTTAACGTTACTTTTACCGATTCGTTTATCGAAGACGCGAAGAAGATTGACAAATTTCCGTTCGTTACGTGCCCGACGTATATCGTGAGTGGAGCGGACGATACGATTTCGAGTTTGGAAGACGCGGTGCACTGGACGAGGCAAGCGAGTACGCTTTTGAGAGCGACGAACGAAGGCGACGAGGACACGAAAAAGATGAACACGTCGTCGGCGAAGGCAAATAAAGGGAGAGAGGCAGGGGAGAGACGGTTGTTAGAAGTGTCTGGCGTGGGTCATCGCGTGGAAAGCGCGTTACCGCACGCGTTACCTCGGTTTAAAGAGTTTTTCAATTTGCCGAACGTATAGAATAGAAGGAAAATAATTCCAAAAATAGCAAAAGAGGGAGGGGGTTGACTTGGAAGAAAAAAAGGAAGAGTTTCTGATTCATCACATGGATAATGCATCAAAATGATGACGAAACCGATCGAGCGGATAATCCTCGCGTCTCATCCGGAACGACGAGTAGCAGCCGATGTTCCTCCACTATCAGCTCTTTGAGCGAGTATAGCAACACAACCGGGGAGAGTTTACAAGAGGCGAAGAAGCGCGCTTTGAAGGAGTTGGAGACCAGATTTTTACGATGCAAGCAACGCGCGAAAGTGACGCACGAACGTAAGAAAGCGCTCGCAGAAAATGCAAAGCGCATGCGAGAGACTGTTTTACGGCACGACGTGCTCGTTCGCGAACGCCAAAATCAGTACGGGCGCGCAGAGAAAGCCGAGCAGATTGAAAAAGAGAGCGCGGTTTCGCTGAGTAAGACTGCGGAGATGTGTTTACAGATATTGCGAAAGACGAAAGATCAAATGCGCTTTTGCGAGCACAGAGCGAATAGATACGCGATCGCTAAGGACTATCTAGAGACGTTTTTGGCTGAACACGGAGAGAACAAGCACCATGAAGAAAAAGAAGATGATGAAGAAGATGGAGGACGAGAGACGAATACCACCCCTTGCGACGAATCGCCTTCATCTTCCTCTTCTTCTCTTGTTTCGATCAATCATCATCATCATTATCGTCATAACAGAATGAATTTCGAAGATATATACGATATCATCGTGAGATGCAATTCACTGAAAGCAATCAACGACACCTTAACGGCGAGACGATCTCAAGCTCGAGAAAATGTGCGATTAGAGGCTTCCGAACACGAATCCGCGCTTGCGATGTTTCGCGCGCGGCGTCTCGAACCAGAACAAAATAGCTTGCTTCAATTGCACTCTGAGCTTGAAAACGCGCGCATTCTGTCTTCTCTCGGGAGAGAAAAATCAAAGAAGAAACGCGACGAACAAATGCACGTATCGAAAATTAAATCCACCATCGCCAACCTCTACGAAAACGTCTGCGAGAAGAGCTCGGTCAATCGCTCAATCGAAACTACCGCGAACGAGAGATTAGACAACGACAAAACCGACTCAAAAAAACACCTCGAGGACGTCGCGTCACAACTGCGCCACATAGCACACTTCGCTCGCGATTTCAAACGCATACTCACAAATTCTTGAATCATTTAATAAATATATTTATGGTAGTCAAAGCAAAAACGCTCTGCGAATTCAAACATACTAACACCGCGCTTCGTAACGCTCTCCTACAAAAAATCTAACGCCTGTTACCACCGCTCTTCTGTTGCCGCCTCTCTCGTCTCTCCCGCATCCTCTTCTCGTGTTTGCTCTCCCGTTCCTCCGTCGAATCGTTCTTGTTATTCATCCTAAAATTCTTCACGTATGGCCCGACGTACCCCCACAACGCGTACGCGCCGTACGCAGGGACAAAATACGTCAAGTACCAAAACCTATCGCTCACGAACGAGCTCAACCACATGCTCGCGCACGTCACGTACACGCAGTCGTAATAATACTGCGTCAAACCAGGTTGCGATAAATCCATGCCAGGGTCGACCAGTTCTTTCGTGTGCGCATCGTACGTCGGTTTTGCGTGTTTCAGTAAACTCCGGTAGCAAAACAAACACGCGCACGACCAGAAGACGGTGTGGAATTTCCAAATCGGATGTTCGGATGATGATGATGATGATCTAAATTGCCACACGAATCGAACGAGCACGTGTTGCAGAAAAGAGACAGACACGAGTTTGTGGAGGAAAGAAATTCTCGCGCGGTTGCGCTGGAGGATTTTTTTCGCGCTGTCGCCTGCCATTTTGATTGAGATCGTGAGTCCTTTGCGCGTAGTGTTTAATGGAGAATTCGCTTCACGACGATTGGAAAATTGCATCACAAAAAATATGGTACCGAATACAACTCTTTCGATGCGTTACGCGCCGCGTTTGCCGATTCAGCCGATTCAGACGAAGCGTTCTGCGACGACAACAGCTTCGAGGAGTGAGGAGCGATTGGTAGTTTTGAAGAAGAAGAGCATCATCAAAACTGCTCGTTTGGGTTCTTTTTCTTCTGATGATGTTGATGGCACTGGACTCAACATTCCCCTAATCCAACGCGCTTCGTCGGTCGTCGCGAGGAGTAATACTACGATGGTTCTTTCGATGATGATTGCAGCAGCGGATGAGGATAAGGATGAGGCAAAAGCGGAGAGCTCGGTGATTGTCGGCGCTGGCCCAACTGGTCTCGTCACCGCCATCATGCTCGCTCGCAGAGGTTGGAAGAACGTGAGAGTCCTCGAAAAAAGAAACAAACCGGAAAAGGCGAACAACGCGGACGTTTGGGGGGATCCTCAGAGGAGTTATAACATCGGCTTATCCGCTCGAGGACAACTGGCGTTGCAGAAATACGATTTATTAGACGTGGCGACGGAGTATGCGAAGCGAGTCAAGGGAAGGTGCGACTTCGATAAAGACGGAAACCCGGTGGAGAAGTTGGTACAAAAGAAGTTTGACACGCAAGTCATTCAGAGGGATCGATTGGTGGCGGCGCTTTTGGAAGAGGTCGAGAGTAATTATGCGGACAGCGTAACGGTCGAGCACGGTGTCGCGGTGAATTCGTGCACGTTTTCGGAGAGTGGCGATAAAGCGACGTTGGAAATTTTCGAGTGTAAAGAAGACGGCGATTATTGCGACACGAAGGCGAAGGAGACGATCGAAACGTCGTTGGTTATTGGCGCGGAAGGAAACGCAGGGAAACGAGGGAGCGCGGTGATTCGAGCGATGGATGAGAGTAAAATGTGCAAGACTAAGATGGTAAAGTTGAAAGAAAGGATTGAATCTACGAGAGTGTATAAGATTATTCCTATTGAACTACCGGATGGGTTTCGGACCGATTTGAACTATTCCTCGAGAACCGGGAAAGGCGTCGCGATGGAGTGTTTGCCGACGAAAGAAGGTCTCTTGGTCGGTGTTTTGTTGGTTAAACCTACGGACGAGGAAACGTGCCTGAAACTCTCCGACCCGAAGAAATTAAGAGAGTATTTGGACAGCGATTTCCCGATGTTCTCGAAAATGGTCAGCGACGAAAACGTCGAGAAGGTTGCGAAATCTAAATTTTCCGGTTTGCCGAATTTTCAATACGCCGGGGGCGCTTTACATCTTGGCAGTTGCGCGGGATTAATCGGCGATGCTATTCACACGGTCAAACCGTACTTTGGGATGGGCGTAAATTCGGCGTTTGAAGACGTGACTGTTTTGGAAGAGTGCATCGAGAACGCTAAAGGCGATTCGAAGATTTTTTTACCGCTTTACTCGAAAAAACGAGCCGCAGACGCCAAAGCGCTCGTGGAAATCTCGCACGGTTTCGATGGTGGATTCTTAACGTTCGTGTTACCATTAATATTGGATTCTATTTTTCACCGCATCGCGCCGTGGTTATTTATGCCGAATACGATTCAAATGTTACAAAAAGACGACTGGAGTTTTGTGCGAACCAGTCGACGAAAACGGTTCGATCGAACGTTACAGGTTTCGATTCTCGCGTCTATTTTTGCAGGATCGGTGAGCTTAGTGATGATGCTCGTCAAGTTTCTGTGGAGTAAAAAGTTTTTTCTAGCGTAAAATGTATGATGCGAATTGATAACAGGTACCATCTATGCTTTATTCTATCATCTATCTCTTTGAAGAAGGCCCCGGTCCGTCCCAGGAATTCGCGAGCGTATGGTTGTTCAACTGGAACTCCTTGTACTCTTTACTCTCAAAATACGCCTTCAACTCGGGCCTGCTCTTCATCTCCGCGTGAAACTTCTTCAATCTCGGAAACTCACTCAACATGTCTTGCTTCTCCACAGCTTCCCCATCTTTCCCGCGCACTAACGTCTGATAGTGTTCGTGTTGGTCGATCATCTCAAACGCGTGAAAATCGCAGGACGACACCGCGTCTTTCTTCGCGAAATACGTAAAATCGTGAAACTGTAACCAACTCTCCAGCTTCTCGTACGTCTTTTTGCACGCGCCAAGATGTTCAGGAAGTCGCTCGTAAAACTCACTCTGCGTTCGCACGCTGTTCGGAAACTTATACACGAGGCGAATGACGCTATTCCGCAAATCGAATATCTCCATCGCAATCTGCGCGTTTCGTAACCTCTGGTCAGAGTTCTCGTCTGTCTCGTCCACGCCAATCTTTCTGCCGAGGTAGTCACAGATGCACAAAAACTGTACGATGGTTTTCTTCTCCTCGTGGTCGATCAAATACGGGATATTCGCCAAAGGATTCGCGTCTTTGATCATCTCCACTTTATCTCGCTTGAACCATTCGTTCACTCCGTCTGCATCTTGCGCGTATTGCACGTCTTTGAAGTTCATCTCAGCGCCGCCACGATGGGTATACTTTCCCCAGTGCAAAAGCATGCGTATGGCGGCTCCAAGACCTCGCATTTGCCAGTACCCCATGGTAAAACGAGGTTTTTGTCCCTCCCCCGTCTCTTCTTCGGCCGTTTCGCTTTTCCATTTTGGTTGCGGAGGCGTCATGTTTGTTCTCTTTTGTGTCGTAAACGAAAGAGTCAACGCTTTCCGTATCTGCTCTTTTTTCCCAAGAAGGGGAGTTTAGGGGTCTGTCTCCTCACTCTTTTTCCCTCCTTGCACTCGACGCACGCACGCGCTTTACATGCGCTTCAACGCCTCGTCCGGCGGCCCGTTTTCGTTGAGTGCTCTGCAACAACACAGACCAAACTGCTTGTGCTGCGTGGGCCAACCGGACCCGGCCTTCGAAAAGGCGATTGAGAATTTGAAACGATTATCAACACCATCAACAACTACAAAACACCTAAACGCAGCAATAAAAGCGGTCGAGGAAGAAGAAGGAAGAGACGAAGGGGCAGCAAATGCGCCGTCGTTTGCGAAGTCTGAAAGTATTTCAGGGATAAATCAAACCGTCGCGGAGAGTTTCGTTCGCATGTGTCGCAGCAACGGAAGCGGCAAAATGCGATTGAGTAAATCGAAGCAGAAGGTTGCGATGAAGTTGAAGATGAAATTCGAGGCGCGGTTATTTACAGCGGAGGAAATCGAGAGGATGCAAGAGGCGGTTTTGGAAGCGTACGAGGAAACTTTGGATTTAGAAGAGAAGAAGATGAAGACCTGAAGAAGAAGAAGAAGAAGAAGACATCATGGCATCGAAAGTTATCGAAAGGATAGAGCAGAAAGTATCCGACGACCCCGACGCGAAAGCGATCGTCGAACACGATCCTTTCTCGTCCTCACGCGATGGAAAGACAGTCTCGACGAGTTATGGCGACTTGTGGACGAAGAGCGGGAGGATGGCGAAGACGCTTATGCGCTCATCGGAGATGCGCGGCGTCGAGATGGTAGGCGTCGCGGTTAATGAGGGATACATGTTGCACGTGTGCCAGGTGGCTGTGCTTAGAGCGGGGAAGACCTTCGTGCCAATATCGATAGAAGAAGGAGGTCGGCGAAGGTTGAATGCGGTGTGCGAGTTGTGCGAGTTTGCGTCTGTCGTGGTTACGGATTGGACGCATAAGGAAGCTTTGCTTGAAATGTTAGATGCGTCGAAAAGGAGGTGGATGGAAGACAGGGTCGTCGTTGCGGATGAAGCGGTCGTTAGCTCGGACGAACGAAGAAGGGCTCCACTCATATCATCATTGGTAGAAAGAAAGGAAACATTCGTTTCGCACGTGTTTTTTACGAGTGGTTCGACCGGTGCCCCTAAAGGCTGTGTCGTCTCGGAGAAGGCGCTGTTTTCATACTGCTCGGCGAGAAACGATAAACTGAAGATTACAGAGACGAGTCGCGTTTTCATGGCGTCTTCTTCTACCTTTGATCCGAGTTATGGCGACGCTTTAAGCTGCTTCATCGCCGGTGGCACTTTGCACGTTGGGAATACGAAAACGGCGACGTTTGAACATTTAGGTGTATTACTCGGAAGATCTCAGGCGAATTTTTGCGCGTTGACGCCGTCGCTAGCCTCGACGATTTCGGATGCAGATTTGCAAGCGATTGAGAACCCGTTGCTCATTACGTTAGGTGGCGAACGCGCGAGCACAAAACTTCTCGAAAAACTTCTCGATGTAAAGAATATTAAAGTTGCAAACACATACGGGGTGACAGAATGTACGGTGTATCAAACCTTTGGGTTGATGCGTGACGCTTCAGATTCAAAGAAAATTGGCAAACCACTTGACGGTGTTTCTATCGTTCTCGCTCGCGACGACTTGAACAAAATATTGGATCCAAATCTCGATCGTGGAAAGATTGGAGAGATTTATGTAAGCGGCGATCAAGTCGGCGAAGGCTATTTTAAAGCCGAAGAGCTCACTCGCGAGAGATTTATTACGCTGAACGACGCGCGATACTTTCGAACGGGTGATTTTGCAAAATACGACGAAGAGTCTGAGGAGTGCGAATTAGTTTTCCTAGGACGGAAAGACTCACAAGTAAAAATAAATGGCGTTCGCATTGAACTCGAGGAGGTTGAAAGCCTAGCGATGGAGGCATGCGAGCGATTCGTGAGTGCCATCGCGGCGTGCGCTTTTTCAAAATCTGAGCTGGTCTTATTTTGCTGCGTTCCAGAAACCTCTTTTGAAGGCTTAGTGTCGATTAAACCAGACCTCGTCGATGCCATACGGTGGTGCATCTCGAAGACCTTACCGAAATTTTTGTGGCCGAAACAGATTTTCATCCTGGACGAACCCAATTTGCCGCTCTCTGCGAACGGCAAAATTGATCGGCGTTTGCTTCTTTCTGAGGAATATATGGGGATGCTCATAGCGGAGAAAATGACAAATCTACGCGTTGGTGAAGAAGATGAAAACGATCTTTGTCTCGAGACTCCGCTCGATTTTGCCATTGCAGACGCGTGGCGATGGGCTTTGAATCTTGATGCAAGCGACGGCAAATCTGTCTTGCGTTTGAACTCTAATTTTCTCTTTATGGGTGGTGATTCGTTGGGTGCATTGAGCGCCGTTCGGAAGCTGAGAGAAACTCTCAGCCAAATCTTAACTATATCACCGAGTGGAATGGATGGTATTGGAATCTTTGGCGAAGATTTCGGCGCGTTGAGCCCGCACGAACTTTTGCAAAGACCGGTTTTGCTGACGTTCGCTTCGCATCTCGCCTCGACGCTAAATTTGCCAAAATCGTGGACGGAACGAAAAGGAGGAATATCAGAGAAACGAGACTCGACAGTCTTCGAAGCACGTTCTGAATACGAATTATCGCTCATACGTTTGCTCGTAAAATCAAATCAGTTCAAAGCAATCGAGGCGATTTTGAAAGTTTACGAGAGCGAGGAGCGCTCTCCTCCTCGCGACGACGCGGCGGTATGTCTCGCGTGTCAACTCGGTCACACCGAGTCCCTCGACATTCTGATAAAAATGAGTGTCTTTAAATTAGAGTTGGAACACTGCCGAGGTGCACGAAATGCAAATTTGCTCCACTGCGCAGCTCGAAACCCGGCAAAAGCGGGAAAAGTGCTCGCGATACTCGCAAAAAATTGCTCTGAATCCGTGTTGGCAAAACTCATGCAAAGCAAAGACGACGACGGTCAAATTCCATTACACGCCCTCGCAAGATTTGGTGCGAGTCGCTCGCTCATAAACGACTTTCTTTTGATTTCCAAGAAATCAGGAAAGGATTTGATCAACGCGCGCGACGGATTTGAAAGGACACCTTTGCACTGGGCGTCTGTAAACGGAAACAAAAACACGCTTTGTGCGCTTCTCGAGTTTGGAGCAGACAAGTCTTTGAAAGATGGAAATGGTGAAACATCATTAGACGCAGCTGAGCGCAGGGCTTTATGCGCATCGAGCGAACGCATTCCAGGTGAACGTCCGAGCAAATGGGCGGACATTGCCACCGTCCTTGGCGGTTCCGGCAGCACGAAACACCTCAAGGGAAAGAAGTAAAATATACCGCGCGTAGAATTAGAAATGTAGAATGTAGAAAGTGCAAGCGCTAGATACTAGTAATACTCTATAACTACAACGCCTCACGACTTTTTAGCGTTCGCGAATAAATCTTTCACGTCCCAATCGTCACCCGCGTCGTCGTCGTCCTCGTCGTCGTCTTCTCTTTTCCCTTTCTTCTTCCCTCCATTTTTACCTAAAAACTTCTCCAACTCTCCAACCCTCCCACTATCGTTCAACCCGATTGCAAAATACGCCAAATGTCTCCTTTTCCTCGCCATAAGCGCTTTCTCGTCGACCGTGTCTCCCATCAGTTCCAATTTCCTCTGTTCCTCCGCTTTCACTTTCTCCCTCTTTTCCTTGAGACTTTTCTTCCGTTTCTTCAATTTATGCTTGCGAATTTTGTTTTGTTCCGATGATGATGACGAGAACGTGCCTCTTCCTTCCTTCGCGCGTTTGAGCGATTGTTTGACCAGTTTGGAGGACATGATGTGGTTGTGAATTAGTATTATTAGTATTAGTATTAGTATTATTCCACGAGAGCTTCTTCTTCTTCTTCTTCTTCTTCTTCTTCTTCTTCTTCTTCTTCTTGTTAGTGTTGTCGGTGAATAATGCGACCGAAAAGAGCCGCCAAATACTGAAGAACAAGAAGTAATGAAAAACAGACGAAAACGCGTTGCAGAGTGAAAATGTGGCAGAAGGAGCAAAAAAAAACAAAAAATTCAAAAAACTTCAAAGCAGCAACAACAACAACTTCGTTAACATCATCATCATCAAAAGCGGGCTTCTCTGCGCTCTGCCTTTGCCGCCTTAAACAACGGAACGATCGCTCGGTGTAGAGCTTATATATATATATATATAAACGCGCGATGTCTTCAAAACTCTATTCGGACGACGACGAGGAGGAGGAGGAGGAAAACGACGACTCTTACCCGAAAGATTTATACGCGACTTTAGGCTTGAGAAAAGAAGATTCCCCGACGTCTGTGGAGATTAAAAAAGCCTACCATCGATTCGCGTTGAAGTTACACCCGGATAAAAACCCCTCGAAAGATGCGTCGAAAGAGTTTCAGACGTTGCAGAAAGTGTACGCGGTTTTGAGCGACGAGAAGAAGAGGAAAGCGTACGATGAAACCGGAAGGGTGGATGAGATGGATTCGGAGGAGTTTAACGACTTGTACGAGTATTATCGGACGATGTATAAGAAAGTCACGGAGGAAGATATACTGCAAGTGACGAAGGAGTATTTAGGGAGCGAAGAGGAAGCGCGAGATTTGAAAGCGTGTTACGTGAAATTTGAGGGCGACATGACGAAAGTATTTGAATGGCAGATGTGTTCAGATATCGAGTTCGATTCGCACCGGTTCGCGGAGCTTATCGACGGTTATATTTTCAGCGAGAATTTGGAAAGGTATCCAAAGTACGAGGAGTATTTGAAGAAGCACGTGAGAGGGAAAAAAGCGCCGGTGGACCCGTTGACGAACAGAGTGAGCAAGAAAAAGTTGAAGAGCAGCGGTAATGGAAAGGAGAATGGCGAGATTGGGGGAGGTATGGGCGATTTGCAGGCGTTGATATTGGCGAAGAATATGAGTCGAGTGGGCGCGGCGGATGATTTGTTCGCGAGGCTGGAGGAAAAATATGGTGGTGGCGGGAAGAAGAAAGAAAAGTCGACGCCAACGAAAGTGAAAAGTGGGAAAGTCTCGAAGAAGAAGTAATAAAAGCAGTATGTAAAATAGTACCGGTATATATCGCGTGTCGCGAATAAATCATCAAAAATTCTCTAGAGGAATCCTTTTCGAAACCCAAACGTAGGATTGCGCGTCTTTCTCCGTCCATCTTCAAAGTTCAGACGCAGTTTTCCGTGCTCGGTTCTTTTCATTCTGTGCACGCAACCGTCCAAAGCGGATGTGTGTATCGTTTCGTCGTCGTCGTTGCTTACTAAAATCTGACTCACGCTGCCGTTGTGCGCGCGGACGACATCCGTCGCTTCGCCGGTGGAGACGTCCCAGACGCAGATAGTTCCGTCGCCGGAATTATAGTTTTTGTTGAACCCATCGTCCGGTGTGTCGCTGTACTCGGATCCGGTGAATAATCGCGTGTTATCTTGCGACAAGGAAAGCGTGGTGATGAAACCTTCGTGATGACACGGAAACGTTCTCTTTTTCAAAGCGCCGGATGGAATACCTTCGTTTTTAGCTTCCGAGAGCAGTTCGAACATGTGCACGCACTTATCGGCACCTGCGATATAAAGAACTTTTTTTGATTTCGAGACAACCATCGCTCGAACTTCCGTCCCCGCGTTGAACTTGAACATTGGCGACGGCAAATCATCCGCTGAATTTTCCTCCTCAAACGTCTTCTCGAGATCCCAAAAAGCAATCGTTCGGTCGTTAGAACCGGAAATGAGCGTCGTTTCGGTATCTTCGTCGTAATACGCGAGCGATTGTACCGGGTGAGCGTGTGCACTGAAACGATACGTGACGACCGTCGGTGTTTCCTCTTCGTCTTCTTCGCCTTCTTTTTCGTCTGCGTGTTGTTCTGGTTCTCCTCCTCTTTCTTCTTTTTCGTCTGATACTCTCACTTCTTCTGCGGTGCTTTTTTTCGCGTCATCGCTCGCGCTCTCTTCCGGCTTCTTCTTTCTGTAAGGCATATTCAACGCTTCCGTCTGTTCCTTCTCTGACATGTCTGAAATCATGATATCGTACATTTCGTTCATCTCCGATGCCGTTTCAAACTTATCGAAGGATCTCGTGAGAGTAAAATCGTCGTCGTCGCACTCGCGGACTTCCTCGATGGTGGCGGATGGCGATGACATTTGTTCACCGCTGCTCCTTGATTTGTTGAAGAATCCTTTCGAAATGAGCGTTTTCTTCGTCGATACCTTTTCTTTCACCTCTTGCTTCTTCTTCCTCCTCTTTCTGTTCTTATACACCTCTCTCGTGGCGAAAAAGCTGCCGTCGCGAAACACCGGCGAGCCGAAAAAGAGAACCTCCAAATCCTTCGAAATCACCTGAGAGCGACAATTAGCTTTCCTTGATACGTGTGGTCCTAGCAATTTGCCTCCCGCGACGCGTTTGAATATATCCTGTACTTCTTTCGGTGCTTCGTATGCTCTCAAAACGCACGTCTCTTGCGTCAACCCTCTTTCCTCGAAACATCCCGGTTCGACAATTTTCACAAACGCGCCGTTATCGAAACCAATAGCTAACACGTCCTCGTTTAACCGCATGCTCCTCACTCTACTCTTCTTTGCGACGTTTTCACAAACTTTATTCAGTTCTAACCTTTGCTGCGGCACCGTCGGATTCATCCTCCTTTGCACGTTCAACTCGCCTTTCGCGAACCCGATATCCACGCACCCGTTTTCGCGACCGCACGCCACGGACAACGAACTCGGAAGCGCACAA
>JACLAB010014271.1_pt1 | contig 42909 bp, 41 predicted proteins | sample 8027921 | NCBI WGS metagenome assembly JACLAB01 (sample SAMN15725117, study PRJNA655200) | protist metagenome | isolation source: fluorescence activated cell sorting (FACS) single amplified genomes of... | place: USA: West Boothbay Harbor, Gulf of Maine | collected 2000-07-19 | reverse complement strand
CACTACCTGGTGTCCCGCAGTGATCCGAGGCTGCCCGGCACCAGTCGTTGGCGCTTGGCCCCCGCGCGCATCAACGATCAACAACCCGGAACGGTTTTCACGTCCCTGTCGGGTCTGGATGATCTCCCCCTGGCGAAAGCCAGTGTTCGTCAGGAGTTCCTGCGCCGCTCCAGGCGTTGGCGTGAGCAGATGCAGGAGGAAACCTCCCGCTGGCGCGATCAAGTCCAGAACGCCGGCGATCGTTTTGAAGAGCGGCTCGAGGGTTGGCTGGAAGAACCTCCGTGGGATGAACAAGAACCAGACGTGGACAGCCCCTCGCAATCGCAGGAGGCCTGGGATGACTGGACTGAAACCGATGAGCCACAGCCCCGCCGCCATCAGGACGATCCCTGGGTTTGAGAGGGGGTGAGTCGCTCAGCGAGACTGGGATGATCTCGCTCCCTGGTCCGTGGTCGCAGCCCCTGACTACTCCGTTGCTGACGCGCTGAAAAAGGAGAACCTCAGCCAAGCCGACTACGACGAGATTTGCCGCCGCCTCGGCCGAGCCCCCAATCGCGCTGAGCTCGGGATGTTCGGTGTGATGTGGTCCGAGCACTGTTGTTACCGCAATTCCAGACCCCTGCTGCAGGGCTTCCCCACGACCGGCCCGCGGATCCTGGTGGGACCCGGTGAGAACGCTGGCGTCGTTGACCTTGGAGAAGGTCAGCGTCTGGCCTTCAAGATCGAGAGCCACAACCACCCCTCAGCGGTGGAGCCCTTCCAAGGCGCTGCAACGGGCGTGGGCGGCATCCTGCGGGACATCTTCACCATGGGTGCCCGCCCGATTGCTCTGCTGAACGCCCTGCGTTTTGGCCCGCTGGAGGACGAGCGCAACGTGGGCCTGATGGAGGGTGTTGTGGCTGGCATTGCGCACTACGGCAATTGCGTCGGCGTGCCCACCGTGGGCGGTGAGGTGGCCTTTGATGCCAGCTATTCCGGCAACCCCCTGGTCAACGCCATGGCCCTGGGCCTGATGGAGACCGAGACGATCGTCTGCTCCGGGGCCGAGGGCGTCGGCTTCCCTGTGGTCTACGTCGGCAGCACCACCGGCCGCGATGGCATGGGCGGCGCCAGCTTTGCATCGGCGGAACTGACGGAAGCCTCCCTGGATGATCGTCCGGCCGTGCAGGTCGGCGATCCCTTTTTGGAGAAAGGCCTGATCGAAGCCTGCCTCGACGCCTTCCAGAGCGGTGATGTCGTCGCGGCGCAGGACATGGGAGCCGCTGGCTTGACCTGCAGTTGCTCAGAGATGGCCGCCAAGGGCGGTCTGGGCATTGAGCTGGACCTTGATCGCGTGCCCGCCCGGGAGGCCGGGATGACCCCCTACGAGTTCCTGCTGAGCGAATCCCAGGAGCGGATGCTGTTTGTGGTGAAGCCTGGGCGGGAAGCGACGCTGATGGAGCGCTTCACCCGCTGGGGCCTGCAGGCTGCTGTGGTGGGCCGCGTCCTTGAGGACAACATCGTTCGGGTGCTCCAGAACGGCGAGGTCGCCGCTGAGGTTCCCGCCAGCGCCCTGGCGGATGACACCCCGATCAACCGCCATGAACTGCTGAGTGAGCCTCCAGCGCCCATTCAGGAGCACTGGCGCTGGTCTGAGGACCAGCTCCCGTCCGCATCCCCCTCGGGGATCAACGGTCAGAACTGGAGCGAGACGCTGCTGACCCTGCTGGACGATCCCACGATCGCCTCCAAGCGCTGGGTCTACCGCCAGTACGACCATCAGGTGCAGGCCAACACGGTCGTTCCCCCGGGCGGTGCCGATGCGGCGGTGGTGCGGCTCCGGCCCCAGGCTGAAACCCAGACCGCGACCCGTGGTGTGGCGGCGGTGGTGGATTGCCCCAACCGCTGGGTGGCTTTGGATCCAGAGCGGGGCGGCATGGCGGCCGTGGCCGAGGCCGCCCGCAACCTGAGCTGCGTGGGCGCTGAGCCCCTGGCGGTGACCGACAACCTCAACTTCCCCTCCCCGGAGACCGCAACGGGCTACTGGCAGTTGGCCATGGCCTGCCGCGGTCTCTCCACCGCCTGCTCGGCCCTCGATACTCCGGTGACCGGCGGAAACGTCTCCCTTTACAACGAGACGCGGATGCCCGATGGCTCGATGCTGCCGATCCATCCAACCCCGGTAGTGGGCATGGTCGGCTTGGTCCATGACCTCAGCCAGGTCCGCGGTCAGGCCTGGCAGGACGCCGGCGATGTGATCTGGATGCTGGGTGTTCCTTTGGAAGCGGGCGAGACTCCAGCCGATGGCCGCTTGGGCCTGGCCGGCACGAGCTATCTCGAGCGAATCCATGGAGCCGTGACGGGGCGTCCGCCGCAGATCGACCTGGACCTCGAGCGCTCGGTTCAGGCGTTCCTGCGCCAGGCCATCAGCCAGGGTCTGGTGAAGTCGGCTCATGACCTCAGCGATGGCGGTCTGGCCCTGGCCGCTGCGGAGTGCTGTATGGCCTCTGGCTTGGGTGCCCACCTGGAACTTCCCTCCAGCGCCGCTCGCCTCGATCGCCTGCTGTTTGCCGAAGGCGGCGCCCGCATCTTGGTCAGCGTCTCGCCGGCTCAAACGGTGGCTTGGCAGGAGGCTGTGGATGCCAGCGGCATTCCGGCGCAGTGTCTCGGTGTGGTGGAGGACGACAGTGAGCTCTCGATCACCCAGGCGGGCTCGAACTTGTTCACCACGCCCATTGCCCAGATGCGTGAGCGTTTTGAGCAGGCGATTCCGCGGCGCATGGGCGTCGACCTGCCTCCGACAGCTTGAGGAGAACCCTGATGCAAAATGTTGAAGGAAATCTGAAGCTGGGACTTGCTGTGACGGACGCCACGCCCAGCCTCGAGCGACCGGACAAGCCGGAAGAGGCCTGCGGCGTATTTGCGGTGCTGGCCAGTGACCAGCCGGTGGCCAACCTCACCTACTTCGGCCTGTACGCCCTTCAGCATCGCGGTCAGGAATCGGCCGGCATTGCCGTCTTTGACGATCTCAAGGTGCGGCTGCACAAGGACATGGGCCTTGTGAGCAAGGTGTTCACCCCCGAGGTCCTCGAGCGCCTCCCCGGCCAGCTCGCCATCGGCCACAACCGCTATTCCACGACGGGTTCGAGCAAGGCCTGCAACGCCCAGCCCGTGTTGCTCAACACCCGGCTGGGTCCGATGGCCTTTGCCCACAACGGCAACCTGGTGAACGCTGGGGAACTGAGGACAGCCCTGGCCAGCGATCTCCCTGAAGCGGAATTCACCTCGACGACCGATTCAGAGCTGATCGCCTTTGCGATTCAGCAGGCCGTGAATGCCGGCAGTGATTGGGACAGCGCCATCCGCGCAGCAGCCGGACGCTGCCGCGGCGCCTTCAGCCTGGTGATCGGCACCCCCGAAGGCCTGTTTGCCCTGCGCGACGGCCATGGCATTCGCCCCCTGGTGTTTGGTCACATGGGTGAGCTCAGCGAAGCCCGCTGGGTGGTGAGTAGCGAGACCTGCGGCCTGGACATCATTGGCTCGAGCTTCGATGGGGACATCGAGCCCGGCGAAATCGTTCATTTCCGTCTCGGTGAGTCCGAGCCGGTCCGCAGCCGCTGGGTGGAGGAGCCCTCCAAGCTCTGCGTCTTCGAGATGATCTATTTCGCCAGGCCCGACAGCCGTTTTTTCGGTGAATCCCTCTACAGCTACCGGGTTCGTATCGGCGAGGTGCTAGCCCGCGAAACCCCGATCGAAGCGGACATCGTCATCGGTGTTCCTGACTCCGGGATCCCCGCTGCGATTGGCTATTCCCAGTACAGCGGCATCCCCTTCGGTGACGGCCTGATCAAAAACCGCTACGTCGGCCGCACCTTCATTCAGCCCACCCAGGCCATGCGCGAAGCCGGTATTCGCGTCAAGCTCAACCCCCTGCCGGATGTCCTAGCCGGCAAGCGCGTGGTGGTGATCGATGACTCGATCGTGCGCGGCACCACGAGCCGCAAGTTGGTGGCGGCAATCCGCGATGCCGGAGCCACCGAGGTGCACATGCGCATCAGCTCACCGCCGGTGACCCACCCCTGCTTCTATGGGATCGACACCGATACCCAGGACCAGCTGATCGCGGCCCGACTGACCCTCGAGGAGATCTCCGCCCACTTGGGCGTGGATTCCCTGGCCTACCTGAGCAAAGAGGGCATGGTTGAGGCGGCCCACGCCAATGCCGAGAACTTCTGCACCGCCTGCTTTGACGGGGCCTATCCGATTGAGATGGACTCCTCTGTCAGCGGTAGCAAGCTGATGCTTGAGCCTGCCGGTATCGCCGCAACGGTTTAGACCGGCGCCTCGGTTCCCTGGGCCTGGTGCTTCACCTCGCCCCCGAGGCCGAAGGCGTCGTGGATCACCTGCAGAGCTTTGATGCCCTCCCCTTCGGGAACCACACAGCTGGTGCGGATCTCACTGGTGGCGATCATCTCGATGTTGATCTGAGCATCCGCCAGCGCACGGAACATCCGACCGGCCGTTCCAGCGGTGCAGGGCATGCCCGCACCAACGGCACTGATCCGAGCAATCGCCATTCCTTCTTCAAAGCTGGCGCCGGGCCACTGATTGAGCAGCGGTTGCAGGGCAGTTCGCGCCCGGCCCAGGTCCTCGCGCTTGAGGCAGAAGCCCATGTCACGGCTGAGTTGTTCGCCTGAGCCATGGGTGCGCTCGGACTGCACGATGGCGTCCAGGCTCACCCCGGCGTCCGCGAGAGCACGGCAAACCGCCGCGGCCGTTCCCGGCTTATCGGGAATGCGTCGCACGGCGACCTGGGCTTGGTCCCGATCGAGGGCCACACCGCGCACCTCCGGTTGACCGGCTCCAGAGGGGGCCGGGTTGAGATGCAGCTGGCGCTCGTTCAGTTCAAAGCAGTGGGCTGCCGCCTGCAGGGCCTTGTTGCCTTGATGCCCAGCGACCAGGCAGCTCACCTTGACTTCACTGGTGGCGATTAAGCGCAGGTTGATGCCCCCTTTGGCCAGGGTGTCGAACAGGCGTGCTGCGACCCCCGGACGGCCCATGATTCCGGCGCCAGCGATGCTGAGCTTCGCCATCCCGGCCTGGGTGCTCAGGGTGGCGCCGGCCGCGGCGGCATCCATGGCATCCAAGACGTTCTGGCAGACCGCTTTGGCCTCCTCCAGTTGTGCCTCAGCCACGGTGAAGGCGATGTCGTTGCTGCTGCCTTCGTGGGTGGACTGCACGATCAGATCCACGCTCAAGTCCGCATTCGAGAGCGCCTCAAACAGTTGTGCCGCGACCCCTGGGCGATCGGGGACATGGGAGAGGGCGAGCACGGCCTGATCCGTCTCCAGCTCGGCGCCGTCGACAGGCTTGCCGAGCTCCAGGCCTTCACCACTGCCGCGATGGCTGGTGCTGTCGCTGGTGAGCAACGTGCCCGGTGCATCGCTCCAACTGGAGCGCACCACCAAGGGCACGCCGTAGTTCCGGGCGATCTCGACGGCGCGGGGATGCAAGACAGCGGCCCCCAGGCTCGCCAGCTCAAGCATTTCGTCGCAGGTCACCGTCTCCATTAACTGGGCATCGGCCACCTTGCGGGGATCGGTGGTCAGGACGCCGGGGACGTCGGTGTAGATCTCGCAAGCATCGGCTCCGATCGCCGCGGCCAGGGCCACAGCGGAGGTGTCTGAGCCGCCGCGGCCCAGTGTGGTGATCTCGGGAACCCCTGAGAGGCTGTTGCTGGTGCCCTGGAATCCGGCGACCACAACGACGTTGCCGTCATGCAGCAGCCGGCGCACCCGCTCGGTTTTGATCTCCAGAATTCGGGCGCGGCCGTGGGCGGATTCGGTCAGGATCCCCACCTGCGGCCCGGTCATCGAGACCGCTGGGATGCCCTCGGCATGTAGGGCCATCGAGAGTAGCGCGATCGACACCTGCTCCCCGGTGGCCAACAGCATGTCCATCTCCCGCTGGGGCGGGTTGCTGCTGATGGCCTGGGCCAGTCCGGTCAGTTCATCGGTGGTGTGCCCCATGGCCGAGACCACGATCACCAGATCGTTGCCGTCCTCTTTGCTGGCGGCAATGCGCTTGGCCACGGCCTGGATGCGCTCCACATCGGCCACGGAGGTGCCGCCGAATTTCTGGACCAGCAGGGCCATGGGTGGGCGCAAGTGCGTGATCGACGATTGTCCTATGGCGTCAGTAGGAACCCGTCGCGGAAGGCATCACCGGGGTCGGCGCCGCGCTTGAGGCTGGCCTCCACTTGCAGGAGCTGACTGAGTAGAGCGAGGAAGCGTTCGGGTTTGCGGCCTCGGATCTGTTTGCGCATCACGTAGATCCGCTTGGGATTGCCAATGCCGGCGGCTTTAGCGATGGCATTGACATCGTTCTCGCCCTGCTGATCCAGCAGGCTCACCCAAAGCCAACCGCGGATTTGCCCGCAGAGGGTGGCCACGATCCGTAGGGCGGGCTCATTGGCGGCCAGCAGCACATCCACCAGCGCCACGGCTGCTGCAGGTTGTCCCGCCAGCAGGGCATCACCCACCTGCAGGGCATTGGTGGCCTGGCTGCCGATCAGGGCGTCCACGGCTTGGGATGTGATGGCCTGGCCTGCTCCGGCGTAAAGGGAGAGTTTTTCCAGTTCGCTCGCCAGCCTGGCGCTGTCGCTGCCGATGGCATCGCTCAGCGCTTGGGCGGCGTCGGGCTGCAGTTTCAGGCCCAGCTCCTGGGCTGTGCGTTGCACCAGTTCCACTTGCCCTGATCCATCCCAGATCGCCGGCAGTTGGAAGCTGCGCTCCTGGGCTTCGCCGCTTTTGACCAGTTTTTGCAGGGCCTTGGTGGTCTTGAGCCGCCCATCTGGTTTGGCGGCGTTCACCAACACCAGATGGCACTGCTCCGCCACCAGATTGAGGCTGGCCTCCAGCTGCTCCGCCAGATCAGCCGGGCACTGATTGCAGAAGGGGCTGCGCTGCAACACGATCACCCGATCGCCGCCGCCGAAGGGGGCTGTTCGGGCTTCCTCCAGGGCTTGAGCGGCCTGATTGGCGTCGTTGCCGTCCAGACGGCTGAGGTTGATGCTCTGCCAAGCGGGATCGACCTGGTTCTTGACCAGTGCTTCGACGGCCCGGCTGCGCGCGGCTTCGTCGTCGCCCCAGATCAGATGGATCGGCATGGCAGCACAGGGTGCAGTGCAGTTTGCGCCAGATCCCCATCGGCTGTGACCAACACAGCCACCTCGTTCTGAATTGCTGTGGCCAGTTCGATCGCGTGGTGAAGCTCCAGCTCTGGTTCCTGTTGCTGCAATCGACTGGCGGATAGGGCGAGAGCCCCATCGAGCGGCACCTGCTGCCACTGCCTGGCGTTCGCAAAGGCGGTGCCGTAGCGCAAGGCCAGGGCTTCATCCCCTTGGCGCAAGGCAGCCTCCATGACCTGCATCAGGCTGATGCTGCTGATCACCCCTTGCCAGCTGCCTTGAGCGATGCCCTGAAGGACGGGCTCCAGCACCCGGCTGGTTTGCGGGTCGTCGTTCAGAAAAGCCACAAGGGCACTGCCATCTAGCCCGATGCGGCTGCCGGGGCCGAGTTGTCTGGCTTGAAAGCGAGCTTTTGCACCGGCTGCCCCAGGCGTTCGCTGCTGAGCGCTGCGCTCCTTGGCGCTTCCCTTAAGGCTCAGCAGGTTCTCCATCGCCTCTTGGCTGCTGGGACCACCCGCTGCGTCCTGCAAGGGGACGATGGCCGCCAGATCCTGGCGGTGCCGTTGGATCACCAGCCGCTCGCCCTTCGAGGCGCGCACCAGCAGTTCTGGGAAGCGCTGACGGGCTTCCTGTACGCCAAAACGCTCTGCCGACATCGCACTGCACAGTCTGTACAGAGTCTGTCAGCCGGGCATGCTGATCCCCATGGGATTCGACCATCCGATCTTCAGCGAGAGCCTGCGTCTGATCGAAGCGGCCTTGCCCGAAGGCGCTCTGGAGGGTTTATCGGTTCCCGAACGGGATGTGGTGCTGCGCCTGATTCACAGCAGCGGCGACCTCAGCTTGGTTCGGGGGGTGTCGTTTTCAGCTCAGGCCTGTGAACTCGCTCTCGCGGCACTCCGTGCCCAGGCGCCGGTCCTGACGGACACCGCCATGGCAGCGGCGGCGGTGGCTCCGATGGCAAAGCGGACCTTTGGCAACGTCGTGCGCAGCGTGCTCGATTGGGCCCCCGAACGGGCTCCCGAGGGGGGGACCCGAGCGGCGGTGGGGATGCAAGAGGCCTTGCGCGCCCATCCGGGCGCAGTGGTCTTGATTGGCAGTGCACCAACGGCCTTGGAGCTGCTGTTGGTGCAGGTCCGTATCGCCCAGGTGGCAGCGCCTGCCTTGGTGATTGGCATGCCCGTTGGCTTCGTGGGCGTGGCGGAGAGCAAGCGCCATCTCGCCGCCAGCGACTTAGCTCAGATCCGTCTCGACGGCAGCCGCGGAGGTGCTGGCTTGGTGGGTGCCGCGCTCAATGCCCTGTTGCGCCGGGCTTGGTTGGATCAGGCAGCGTCCGCTTGAACGCTGACGTGGCTGTTGGCCTCAATGCGACTCAAGACCTGACGGGCCCGCAGCACCACGGGGGCTGGCACGCCGGCGAGCCGAGCAGCCTCGATGCCGTAGCTGCGGTTGGCGCCGCCGCTGACGACCCGGTGCAGGAAGCGCAGGCTTGAACCGGTGTCCTCCACCAGCACTTGAGCGTTCTCGACGTTGCTGCGCTGCTGGGACAGCTCGTTGAGCTCGTGATAGTGCGTCGCAAAGATGCTGCGGGCGCCGATATCTCCTGAGAGGTACTCGGCCACGGCCCAGGCGATCGAGAGGCCATCGAAGGTGGCGGTTCCTCGGCCGATCTCATCCAGCAGCACCAGTGATTGACTGCTGGCGTGGTGAAGGATGTTGGCGGTCTCGGCCATTTCGACCATGAAGGTGGATTGGCCCGCCGCCAGGTCATCCCCTGCCCCCACCCGGGTGAAGATTCGATCGGCGATGCCCAGTCGCGCCCCGTCAGCTGGGATCCAACTGCCGATCTGAGCCATCAGCTGCAGAAGTCCGGTCTGGCGCAAGTAGCAGCTCTTGCCGCTGGCGTTGGGCCCGGTCAGCACCACAAGGTCGCAGCCCTCCCCAAGCCTGACGTCGTTGGGCGTGAACGGTTCCTCCACCAGCAGTTGCTCCACCACGGGGTGGCGTCCCCCCTGGATCTCCAGGCAGCGGCTGTCGGGGACCAGTTGCGGTTTGCAGTACCTGGAGGTGGCGGCCACCTCTGCCAGCGACGCCAGAGCATCCAGTTCGGCCACCAGCCGCGCTGCGAATCGAATCGGACCGGCCTGCTCGCCGACGCGCTGACGCAGCTGGCAGAACAGCTCGTACTCCCGCTGGGCCGCCCGAGCTTTGAGCTGGAAGATCCGTCCCTCACGGTTTTTCAGCTCGGGGGTGACAAAGCGTTCCTCGTTGGCCAGGGTCTGCCGGCGAATCCAGTGGTCCGGAACGTCCTTGGCCTTGGACTTACTGACGGAAAGGAAGTAACCAAAGGTGCGGTGGTATTGGAGCTTGAGGGTGCTGATTCGGCTGTTCAGCCGTTCCGCCTGCTCCTGCTCGGCCAGCCAGGCGTCCTGGTCGTCCAGTTGGTTGCGCAGGCCATCGAGTTGGCGGTCCACACCGTCGTGGATCAGACCGCCTTCCGTCAGGGTCAACGGTGGGGTCTCCAGTAACTGGTGGCGCAGTTCGGCGGCCAGGGTTTCAAGTTCGTTCCATGGCCTCGCCAGGGCCACAAGGGGTGCACTGGTGACCTCGCTCAGCAAGCCAGCCAGGGCCGGGAGTCGCTCCAGACCATCGGCTAGGGCCACGAGATCCCGAGCGGATGCGGTTCCCGCGCCGGCCCGTCCGGCGAGCCGCTCGAGATCCCCCATGGGTCTGAGCAGCCGGCGCACTCCTAAGCGCAAGCTGCGGGCCTGGCTGCCGCTCACCAGCTCCCCAATGGCCTCTTGGCGGGAGCGGATCAGTTCCAGATCCACCAGGGGAGCCTCGATCCAGCGCCGCAGGCAACGGCCCCCCATGGCCGTCATCGTCCGGTCCAGGGCCCAGAGCAGGGACCCCTGCAGTCCACCTCCCAATTGGGTCTTGGTCAGCTCGAGATTGCGGCGGGTGGCTGCATCGAGCACCAGCTGGTCACCGGCAGTCCACGTCGTGGGCAGCTCAAGAGGGATCTCACAGCCCGGTTGGGTGTCGCTGAGGTAGCGCAACAGACCACCGGCAGCGCGCAGGGCCAAGGGTTGCTCCCCCAACCCCAAGCCATCGACGCTGGCCAGTCCAAACCGCGCCAAGACGGTGGCTTTCGACTCGTTTAGGGCGAAGGGGGTGCGGCTGAGGGGCGTCAGCTGCAGGGATGCAGGACACCAAGCAGGGCGTTCGCTTCCCTTTTCAGGTGCTGGCCAGAGCACTTCAGCGGCTTCCACCTGCAGGAGCTCCTGGTGCAGTTGGTCACTGCCCTCCCGTTCGGTGACGCGGAATTCGCCCGTGCTCACGTCGGCGATGGCCAGGCCCCAACGCTGTTGCTCACAGACCACCGCGCAGAGCCAGTTGTTGCGGCGGGCCGTGAGCATCCCCTCCTCCAGCACCGTGCCTGGGGTCAGCACCCGTGTGATTTCCCGTTTGAGCAGCGCTGGCTTTCCGGCGTTTTTGCTGCGCTCAGCGGCCTCCTCCACTTGGTCGCAGAGGGCAACGCTGAAGCCGCGTCCGACGAGGTCGGCGCAGTAGCGCTCGGCGGCGTGATGGGGAATGCCGGCCATCGGCACCCGTCCAATCGCTTTGCCGCCCTCTTTTCCCGTCAGGGTCAGCTCCACCAGGCGGGAGAGGGCAATGGCGTCTTCGAAAAAGCACTCGAAGAAGTCACCGAGCCGGTAGAGCAGCACCCTCTCGGGATGCTCTGCCTTGAGTTCGACGTAGTGGCGCAGCATCGGTGTGAGCTGCTCGCGGTCCACCAGGCTGTGGTGGTGCCAGGCCGGCAGGTCGTCGCTGTTGCTGCGGTCCTCAGTGACGACCTCTTCTTGTTCCTGCGCGGCGCTTTGCCGAACCCGCGGTCTGGACTGGGCATCCCGCTCGAGGGCCTCGTGATCCAGCTCGGAGTCAGCTTCTTTGGTTTGGATCGTTGCTGGCTCTGGCTCAAGCCCGAACAGCGAGCCCTGCAGCGCCAACTCGGTTTGGTCGGCCACAGGCAGGCTGTCTTCAACGCGGCCAGATCGTAGGCGCGCCACAACTTGTGAAGGAACCCTGGGGGCCTCCAACCTGCGTGGGAGGATTTGCCAACTGACAGGACGCCACCCCCAGTTCCATGACGATCCTCAACACCCTTTCAGTGCTGGCCCTGGTGGTGATGTCCTTCGCTCTGATCGTGGCGGTTCCCGTCCTGTACGCGAGCGATGACACCAGCGGCCGTTCCAACCGCCTGATCCTGCTGGGCAGCATCGCGTGGGTTGCTCTGGTGCTGGTCAACTGGGGCATGAGCTTCTTCGTCGCTTGATATCCGTCTGCTTAGGCTGAGCAGATCGCGAGCTCAGCTGACGTGACCGTTTTTGAAGGCCAGTTTTCCGGCGCGTCTGGATTGCGGGTTGCCGTTGTTGTTGCCCGCTTTAACGATTTAGTGACGGCCAAGCTGCTGAGCGGCTGCCTCGATTGCCTCTCCCGTCACGGGATTGATACGTCCGATAGCAGCGCCCAGTTGGATGTGGCCTGGGTTCCAGGCAGCTTTGAGATTCCTTTGGTGGCTCAGCGCCTGGCCCAATCCGGTCGCTACCAAGTGGTCATCACCCTGGGAGCTGTGATCCGCGGCGACACCCCCCACTTCGATGTGGTGGTCTCAGAGGTCAGCAAAGGTGTTGCGGCAGTGAGCCGTGACTCAGGCGTGCCGGTGATCTTTGGTGTCCTCACCACCGACACGATGCAGCAGGCCTTGGAGCGGGCCGGCATCAAGAGCAATTTGGGCTGGAGCTATGGCCTGCAGGCCATTGAGATGGGCAGCCTGATGGCAGCGCTGCCCCAGACCTAGTTGTCTCGGCGCATCAGCCGCTGTCCCGCGACCTCCTCAAACCCCAGCTGCCGGTAGAAGCCGGCGCTGGTGGTGGTCATCAGATAGACCCGCTCTACTCCCTTGAGCTGCGGAGAATTGGCCAGGGCCTCCACCAGCAGCCGGCCTAGACCCTTGCCCTGCAGGTCCTCAGGGATAACGACATCCCACAGAACGGCGCGATAGATCCCATCGCTTGTGGCGCGACCAAAGCCCACAAGGCGTTTGCCTTGCCAAAGGCTGGCGACGGCTGCGCTGCCCTGGAGCATGCGCTGCAGATCATTGATGGAGCGGTTCTCTGCCCAGAAGGCGTGTTGGTTGAACAGCCGTTGCAGCTTGAACAGGCCGCGGGTGGGCCTCCATCCCGGTCCCATCCCCATCCAGCGCAGTCCTGGAGCACCCGGGGCATGCAGGATCAGCCTGGTCCCTTCCATGCCAACATCCTCCCAGCGGGCGGACAACCTTGGCTCAGGAGCGCAAGGGCATCATTCTCGCCGGTGGTTCGGGGACGCGGCTTCACCCGATTACCCAGGCGGTGAGCAAGCAGCTTCTGCCCGTCTACGACAAGCCGATGATCTATTACCCCCTCAGCACCTTGATGCTGGCGGGGATTCGTGAGGTCTTGGTGATCACCACCCCCCACGATCAAGCCGCATTCCAGCGCTTGCTTGGGGATGGCTCCGCCTGGGGCATGGAGATCAGTTATGCGGTGCAGCCCAGCCCTGACGGCTTAGCCCAGGCGTTTTTGATTGGTGAGGACTTCCTAGCTGGTGCTCCAGCGGCTCTTGTTCTCGGGGACAACCTCTTCCACGGCCATGACCTGCTGTTTCAGCTGCGCAGCACCAACGCAACCGCTCAGGGGGCCACGGTCTTTGCCTATCCGGTCCGGGATCCGGAGCGCTACGGCGTCGTTGAGTTTTCCACAGATGGCCAGGTCCTGAGCATTGAGGAGAAACCCGCCAAGCCCAAGTCCCGCTACGCGGTGACGGGCCTCTACTTCTATGACGACTCCGTGGTGGAGCGAGCAAAGCAGGTGGTGCCCTCAGCGCGGGGTGAGTTGGAGATCACGGATCTCAACGGTCAGTACCTGCGTGATGCCCAGCTGCAGGTGGAGCTCATGGGTCGTGGCATGGCATGGCTCGACACCGGTACCTGCGATTCACTCCACGAGGCCGGCAGCTACATCCGCACCCTCGAGCATCGCCAGGGCTTGAAGGTGGGCTGCCCCGAGGAGGTGGCCTGGCGCATGGGCTGGATCAGCGGCGATCAGCTCGCGGCCCTGGCTCAGCCCCTGCGCAAGAGCGGCTACGGCGAGTATCTGCTGCAGCTGCTGGAGTTTGCCAATGCAGGCTGAGCGCCTAGCGACGGCTGCCGGAGTGCAGTTGTCCGGCCCCCTGCTGATCACCCCCCGGGTGTTCGGCGATGCCCGTGGCTTCTTCTACGAAAGCTGGAACCAGCGCAGCTTCAACGCTGTTCTGGAGGCGGACGGGCAGTCACCCGCTGATTTTGTCCAAGACAACCACTCCAGCTCCAGTCAAGGGGTTCTGCGCGGTCTGCACTTTCAACAAGACCCCCATGGCCAGGGCAAGTTGGTGCGCTGCATCCAGGGCGAGATCTTTGATGTGGCGGTGGATTGCCGCCAGTCTTCCCCCACCTTTGGCCAGTGGGTCAGCACCTGCTTGAGCAGCGAGAACCAACAGCAGCTTTGGGTACCCGTGGGCTTTGCCCATGGCTTTTTGACCCTGAGCGCCCAGGCGGAGGTGCTCTACAAGACAACCGATTTCTGGGATCGAGCGAGCGAGCGCTCCCTGCTCTGGAGTGACCCTGATCTCGCCATTGCCTGGCCCCAATCCACCGCGCCGCTTTTGGCTGAGAAAGACGCGGCAGCACCCTCTTGGCAGGCGCTGATCGCCGTAGAGGATGGCTTCCAGTGAAGGTTCTGTTGACGGGCGCAGCGGGCCAGTTGGGTCAGGCCTTGATGGCTGCGTGCCCAGAGGGGATTGAGCTGATCGCGTGTGGTCGCCACGAGCTGGATCTTGCGGATCAGGTCGCTTGCCGCCGCATCGTTCAAGCGCATCAACCCGACTGGGTGATCAACGCCGGTGCCTACACAGCCGTGGATCGAGCCGAGTCGGAACCAGAGCTTGCCCAGGCCGTCAATGCGCTAGCCCCAGCTGCCTTGGCTCAAGCCCAGGCGGATCACGGAGGCCGGTTGCTTCAGTTGAGCACCGACTTTGTCTTTAACGGTCAGCAGGGTTCGCCGTATCGCCCTGAGCAATCGGCAGAGCCCCTTGGTGTTTATGGCAGCACCAAGGCGGCTGGTGAAGCCGCTGTTCTGGAGTACTCCTGTGCCCGGGTGCTGCGCACCAGCTGGGTCTATGGCCCGGTGGGCAGCAATTTCTGCCGAACGATGCTGCGCCTGCTGGCCGAACGCCAGCAGTTGGGTGTCGTCGCTGATCAGGTGGGCTGTCCCACCTCCACCCTGGGCTTGGCTCAAGCCTGCTGGCGGGTTCTCGCCCTCGAAGACGGTGCTCCGCAGATCTTGCATTGGAGCGATGCCGGCGCGGCCAGTTGGTATGACTTCGCCGTTGCCATTGCTGAGCTCGGCGTGACACACGGCTTGCTCACCCGGGTGGCCCAGGTGAAGCCGATACCGACCGCTGATTACCCCACCCCTGCCCAGCGGCCTGCCTATTCACTGCTCGACTGCAATGCGACGCGCCAGGCCTTGTCCCTGCAGCCCCAGCACTGGCGAGCGGCCCTGGAGCAGGTGCTGCTGCGCATAGCCTCCAAACCAGCCCGCACCCAAGCGTGATGACGGTTTCGCTTCCGAGCTCGATCCAGCGCGTGCTGGTGACCGGTGGGGCCGGGTTTATCGGCGGGGCGGTGGTGCGGCGCCTGTTGGCTGAGAGCACCGTCCAGGTCTTCAATCTCGATAAGTGCGGCTACGCCAGCGATCTCACGGGTATTGAGCAGTTTGGCGAGACAGCAGCGCAGCGCCATCAGCTGTTGCAGGTGGACCTCAGTGACCCTGAGGCCACCGCCGCTGCCGTGCGTCAGGCCGATCCCGATTTGGTGATGCACCTGGCTGCTGAGAGCCACGTGGATCGCTCCATTGATGGCCCTGGCGTCTTTGTCAGCAGCAACGTGCTCGGCACCTTCAACCTGCTGCAAGCGGCCCGGGCCCACTTCGAGCAGTTGCCGGCGGATCGTGCGCAGGCCTTTCGCTTTCACCACATCAGCACCGATGAGGTGTTCGGCTCCCTGGGCGAGCAGGGTCGTTTTTCAGAGACCACGCCCTATGACCCCCGTTCGCCCTACTCCGCCAGCAAGGCGGCCAGCGATCACCTGGTGAGTGCTTGGCATCACACCTATGGCCTGCCGGTGGTGCTGACCAACTGTTCCAACAACTTCGGCCCCTGGCAGTTCCCGGAGAAGTTGATCCCGGTGGTGATCCTCAAGGCCGTGGCCGGCGAGCCCATTCCTCTCTATGGCGACGGCGGGAATGTTCGCGATTGGTTGTATGTGGAGGACCACGTCGATGCGCTGTTGCTGGCGGCCACCCAGGGCGAGCCCGGCCGCAGCTACTGCGTGGGTGGCTACGGGGAGCGCACCAATAAGCAGGTGGTTGAGGCCATCTGCACCCTGCTGGATCAGCGCTTGCCCGAGGGGGCTCCCCACTCCCGCCTGATCACCCCGGTGACGGATCGCCCTGGCCATGACCGCCGTTATGCGATTGATCCCGGCCGCATTGAGCAGGAACTGGGCTGGACGCCGCGCCATCCCTTTGAACAGGGACTGGCCGCGACGGTCGATTGGTACCTCGATCACCTGGGCTGGTGCCAGGCGATGCGGCAGCGCTCCGGTTGGACGGGAGAGCGCCAGGGCCTCTCAGCTGGGCAGGGCCGTCACTCTCAGTAGGCTGCCCGGAGCTCAAATCGGCTCTCTCCATGCTCAAGCTGCTGCTGGGTGACCCCAATGCCCGCAAGCTGAAGCGCTACCAGCCGATTGTTTCCGACATCAATCTGCTCGAGGAGGAGGTCGCCCCACTCTCCGACGACGAGCTGCGCGGCTTGACGTCCGAATTTCGGCAGAAGCTCAGCAGCCTCCAGGACGATTGCCTCCAGCGGGGCCTCAGCCGCGAAGCCACCCTCGAGCGTGAGCGAAAGCTGCTGGATGAGTTGTTGCCCCAGGCCTTCGCTGTGGTCCGCGAAGCCGGCAAGCGCGTGCTCGGCATGCGCCACTTCGATGTGCAGCTGCTTGGTGGGATGATCCTGCACGACGGTCAGATCGCCGAGATGAAAACCGGCGAGGGCAAAACCCTCGTCTCCACGCTGCCCAGCTACCTCAACGCGCTAACGGGCCGCGGCGTTCATGTGGTGACCGTGAACGACTACCTGGCACGCCGGGACGCCGAGTGGATGGGTCAGGTCCACCGCTTCTTGGGCCTGTCGGTGGGTCTGATCCAGCAGGACATGGATCCCTCCAGCCGCCGCCTGAACTACGGCTGTGACATCACCTACGCCACGAACTCCGAGCTGGGGTTCGACTATCTGCGCGACAACATGGCGAATGACATCGCCGAGGTGGTGCAGCGGGACTTCCACTACTGCGTCATCGACGAGGTGGATTCGATCCTGATCGATGAGGCGCGCACACCCTTGATCATTTCCGGTCAGGTGGAGCGGCCCCAGGAGAAATACCAGAAGGCGTCTGAGGTGGCGGCCCAGTTGGTTCGGGCTGCGGAGATGGGTAAGGACGGCATCGACCCTGAGGGTGACTACGAGGTCGATGAGAAGCAGCGCAGCTGCACCTTGACCGATGAGGGCTACGCCAAAGCCGAGCAACTCCTGGGTGTGGCTGACCTGTTCGATCCCCAGGATCCTTGGGCGCATTACATCAACAACGCCCTCAAGGCCAAGGAGATGTTCATCAAGGACGTGAACTACATCGTCCGCGGTGATGACGCCGTGATCGTCGATGAGTTCACCGGCCGGGTGATGCCTGGGCGCCGTTGGAGCGATGGTCAGCACCAAGCGATCGAAGCCAAGGAAGGACTGCCGATTCAGCCGGAGACTCAAACCCTCGCCTCGATCACCTACCAGAACTTCTTCCTGCTCTATCCCCGTTTGGCCGGCATGACCGGTACCGCCAAAACGGAGGAGGTGGAATTCGAGAAGACCTACAAACTCGAGGTCACGATCGTTCCCACCAACCGCACCCGAGCGCGTCAGGACTGGACGGATCAGGTCTATAAAAACGAAACGGCGAAGTGGCGGGCCGTGGCGCTCGAGACCGCCGAAGTGCACAAGCAGGGTCGGCCGGTGCTGGTGGGCACCACCAGCGTTGAAAAGTCGGAGCTGCTCAGCACCCTGCTGGCGGAGCAGCAGATTCCCCACAACCTGCTGAACGCCAAGCCGGAGAACGTCGAGCGCGAGGCCGAAATCGTGGCCCAGGCCGGCCGCACTGGTGCTGTGACCATCGCCACGAACATGGCTGGCCGCGGCACCGACATCATCCTCGGCGGCAACGCCGACTACATGGCGCGCCTGAAGCTGCGTGAGGTGCTCCTGCCTCGATTGGTGCGCCCGGAAGACGGCCACAAACCTCCGGTGCCCCTGCAGCGAGCCCCTGAGGCCGCCCCTGGCTTTGGTGCTGCTTCAGCGACTGAATCAGCCAAGGCCCCCTCGGAAGCCAAGGCGATCGGCACCCTCTATCCCTGCACGCTTACGGACGGCACGGATCAGGCCCTCTCCGGTTTGGCCCACGATCTGGTCAAGGCTTGGGGGGATCGTCAGCTCAGCGTTCTGGAGCTGGAAGACCGCATCGCCCAGGCGGCAGAAAAGGCCCCGACGGAGGACGCCCAGATCCTGCAGCTGCGGGAAATGATCAAACGTGTTCGCAGTGAGTTTGAGGTGGTGACCAAGTCGGAAGATTCGGTCGTTCGCGAGGCCGGTGGTTTGCATGTCATCGGCACCGAGCGCCATGAGTCCCGACGGGTTGATAACCAGCTGCGGGGCCGGGCCGGTCGTCAGGGCGACCCGGGCAGCACCCGCTTCTTCCTGTCTTTGGAAGACAACTTGCTGCGCATCTTTGGCGGCGACCGGGTCGCTGGACTGATGAATGCCTTCCGCGTTGAGGAGGATATGCCGATCGAATCCGGCATGCTGACGCGCTCGCTTGAAGGGGCTCAGAAAAAGGTCGAGACCTACTACTACGACATCCGTAAGCAGGTCTTTGAGTACGACGAGGTGATGAACAATCAGCGCAAGGCCGTCTATACCGAGCGCCGTCGTGTGCTCGAGGGACAGGAGCTCAAGGCGCAGGTGGTTGGCTACGGCGAGCGCACGATGCAGGACATTGTTGACGCTTACGTCAACCCTGATCTTCCGCCCGAGGAGTGGGATCTCGGCCGCTTGGTGGCCAAGGTCCAGGAGTTCGTCTATTTGCTGGAGGACCTCAAGCCTGAACAGCTCAGTGGACTCTCCGTTGATGAGCTCAAGGCCTTTCTGCAGGAGCAGCTACGCAATGCCTACGACATCAAAGAAGGTCAGGTGGAGCAGCAGCGTCCAGGCTTGATGCGTGAGGCCGAGCGCTTCTTCATCCTTCAGCAGATTGACACCCTCTGGCGCGAACATCTCCAGGCGATGGATGCCCTGCGGGAGTCCGTTGGCCTGCGGGCCATTGGTCAGAAGGATCCGCTGATTGAGTACAAGAACGAGGGCTACGACATGTTCCTCGAAATGATGACCGGCATGCGCCGCAACGTCATCTATTCGATGTTCATGTTCCAGCCGGCTCCCTCCGGAGCGGAAGCCTCCGCTTAATTAATTGGTGGTTCCTGGGTTATCCCCCAGGAACTCCAGAATTTCGCGGTCCATGAGGTTCTGCGCGGCGGCAGCCCTGCAGGGCTCATCCAGGGGTTTGCCTTCTGCCAGCTTGCGGAGGCAGTCCTGTGTGCGGGTGAGCTCCGTCTCGAGGGCGTCGATGCGCTCCATCAGGTTGCGAATCACCCGAGCCTCGGCGTCGGGAAGGGCGGAGTGGGCCAGGGGGTTCACGCGAACCCCGCTCTGGTGGACGACCCGTCCAGGCACGCCGACCACGGTGCTGTCCGGTGCGACATCACGTAGCACCACCGAACCAGCGCCGATGCGGGTGTTGGCACCCACCTCAATGGCGCCGAGGACCTTGGCCCCGGCGCCGATGACGACGTTCTCCGCCAGCGTTGGGTGGCGTTTCCCATGGGCCTTACCGGTGCCTCCGAGGGTCACCCCCTGATAGAGCAGGCAGTTGTTGCCGACGACTGCCGTTTCGCCAATGACAACCCCCATGCCGTGGTCGATGAAGACGCCACGGCCGATCCGGGCACCGGGGTGAATTTCGATCCCGGTGAGCCAGCGTCCGACCTGGCTCAGCAGCCGAGCAGGCAGGGGTGCGACCCGCCAGAGCCGGTGACTGATCCGGTGCAAGGTCAGGGCATGCAGCCCCGGGTAGCAGAACAGGATCTCGAACGTGCCACGCGCCGCTGGATCCCGTTCCTTGATGATCGCCAGGTCGGCTCGCAGCGCGTTCAGCATCGTTCCATCTTGCTGAGCAAGAGTTTGACCGAGGGGCCCTCGGTCATGCATGATCTCTAAGCCGGCGGTTGAGCCGCGGTGATTGCGGATGTAGCTCAGTGGTAGAGCATCTCCTTGCCAAGGAGAGGGTCGAGAGTTCGAATCTCTTCATCCGCTTGTGAAACAACAAGGCTGATTGTTCAGCTCATTGTTGCGAAATCAATTTCATTGCCTCTCCAGCCGAGTTCAGCTTGAGAGCAGCCCGATCTCTTTGCGTAGCTGGTCAATCGTTGCCGTCCCGAGGTAGCTCTGGGCGCAGTGCACCTGTGGCATACGCATCAGCTGAGAGCGGTTCTGGCGCAGGCTCTGCTCGACCAGCGGGAGGCTTGGGCGGTCGCAGAGCACATGGCTGGAGGCCCGCAGCAGGGCCAGCAGGCGACTGCTGACATCGGGGGTCGCGGTCATCAACAACAGTTCGTTGCCGCGCATGCTGTGCAGGATCACTTCAGCGGCCCGCAGGATGCCAGGGCTGATGCTGACCAGTCCCACGCAGCTGCCGGCGCGGAGGTCCTTCAGCAGGTCCAGCTCGTGGCGGAAGTCATTGAGATCCACGGGTACGGCCCGCACACCATGGCGTTTGGCGATCTCCTCCACGGGCTGGAGGAAGTAGCGGCTGGTGACCACCGTGCCGTTGCTGGAGTTCTCGAGCACCGCCTCCAGTTCCTCCATCGGAACGACCTCGACCGGGGCATCCAGGTGGGGGGTGAGCTCCTCGGAGATCAGCATTGAGGCGCCGATGTCCTCCCGCGGGGTGCTCACCAGTACCCGGGCGCCGCAGCGCAGCCGCCAGTCGATCTCACGGGTCAAGAGCTCCCGGGCCTGTTGCAGGGTGCAGCCGGCGTTCAGCAGGCCATCCACGCTCTGCCTGACCTCGCGGTCGATGTCTGGGAGATGCCGTCCACGGGGACCCGGCGGTGGCTTGATTTCCCGTGGGTTCTGTTGATCCCGGACGTAGATACCCGAGCCGGCCATGGCCTCCACCACGCCGTCGTTTTCCAGCTGCCGATAGACCTTGCTGATGGTGTTGCGATGCAGGCCGGTCTGCATCGCCAGTTGGCGCGTACTGGGTAGTCGATGGCCTGGCGGGAAGTGCCGCGCCGCAATCGCAAAGCAAATCTGGTTGTACAGCTGGCTCGAGGCCGGGATATCGCTGTCCTGCTGAATGTGGAACCGCACGCCCGAGTGGCACAAGCTGTTCGGGCCACCTTACGGACCTTTGTTCCCGGTGACAATTGCATTGTTGGCATAAAAGCCTGTGCCGGTTTCCAAGAGCGCGAATGCGATGACCATTGAGGCCAGCTGGGTTCAGATCTCTGTTCCAGCAGCAGCGGGTGTGACAGCCACGGTCATGCCGGGCTGGTGGGTTCTGCCTGAGCAGCCTCGCGGGGCGGTCTTGGTGCTGCCAGAGGTGTTTGGAGTGAACAGCTGGGTGCGCAGCGTGGCGGAGCGGTTGGCCCAGGAGGGTTACGCAGCCCTAGCCCTGAGCACTTTCTCGCGTTCTGCTCCCGATTTGGATGTGGGCTACGACGCGGCAGGTTTGGCCGCTGGCCGTGAGCACCGTGACCGTGTGACTGCCGAGCAGCTCCTGGCGGACGTCCAAGCCGCTGTCGATTGGATCCAGCAGTCCCATCCTTCTTTAAGACTCGGCTGCGTGGGCTTTTGCTTTGGCGGTCACCTGGCGATGTTGGCTGCGACGAACCCGGCGATCGCAGCCACCTGTGATTTCTATGGAGCCCGGGTCTCGTCCTTCAAGCCTGGTGCGGTTGAGAAGACAACCCTGTCTGTTGTGCCTGAGGTTGCAGGGCGACTCTGGTGCTTCTGCGGTGATCAAGATTCCTTGATGCCCGCTGAGGAGTTGCAGGCCATTGATCGAGCCCTGCGCTCAGCGGATACCGAAGGGAGTCGCCACCGACTGGTTGTGGCACTTGGGGCCGGTCACGGATACATGTGCCAGGCCAGAGCAGATTTCCATCCTGAGGCGGCTGCCTCGGGATGGAGTCAGATGTTGGAGCTCTTCGCTGAGGTCCTTTAGCCCTCGGCCTTGGCGGCTGCCTGACGAGGGGTCTCGATCGTGCGCACCGCTTTGCTGGCAGCAGCCTCGGCCTCTTTCTCTTTGGCCAGGGGTGTTTTGCGCGGGCTGAGGAACATGATCATGTTCCGGCCCTCACGCTTGGGCTCCTGCTGAATCTCGGCTTTTTCTTCGAGATCCTTGGCCATGCGGCGCAGGAGCTGTTCGGCCAGGGCGGTGTGCTGGATCTCCCGTCCTCGGAAGATCACGGTGCACTTGACCTTGTCACCTGCTTTGAGGAAGCGAGAGGCCTGACCGATCCGCACGTCGTAGTCGTGCTGGTCGATCTTGTAGCGCATCTTGACCTCTTTAACTTCGGTCTGGTGCGACTTTTTCTTGGCTTCTTTGGCTTTCTTTTCTTGCTCGAATTTGAACTTGCCGTAGTCCATGATCCGGCAGACGGGCGGGTCAGCCTTTTCACTCACCAGGACAAGGTCCAGCTCACGGTCCTTCGCGACGTCCAGCGCTTCTTCCCTTGTGATCACTCCTAGCTGACTGCCGTCGGCATCGACCACCCGGAGCTGGGGGTAATTGATGCGGTCGTTGATGTTGGGGAGCTCCCGAACAGGAGCACGGCGGTCAAAACGAGGACGGGGTGGCATTCAGACGGGCGAGAGGACGGAAAAACAGTTGCTGTTCACCGTTCACCCTAGGACGTGCTCGATCGCCGACAAGGCCCGCTTCAAGGGATTGCCCTCTTGGCCTGGTGCATCCAGCCAAAGGGGTTGATGCTGGCGGCGAAACCAGGTCTTCTGGCGCTTGGCGAACTGCTGGGTGCGCTTGGTGGTCTGCTCAATCGCCTGCTCTTCGGTCAGCTCGCCGCGCAGGAGGGCTCCAGCTTCCGCATAGCCAATGGTGTCCAGCAGGGCGCAGCCCTGCCCATAACGTTCCAGAAGCCCTTGGGTCTCTGCCACCAAGCCATCGGCGTACAGCGACCGACTGCGCTGGGCAATGCGTTGCCTGAGGTTGCCGGGGTTGAGCCCCAGTTCCAGGACCCGCCAGGGGGGCGGATTGGCGCCCTGTTGTTGGCTCAAGGGACGGCCAGTGGCATAGAGCACCTCAAGGGCTCGCTGGGTGCGGACGGCGTCATTGGCCATGATCCGCTCCGCGGCGTCTGGATCCGCCTGGCGCAGCAGGGCGTAGCACTGGCTTTGGCCCAGCGCTTCTAGGTCCGCCCGCAATTGAGGTTGCGGAGGGACCGCTGGCGGAGTCATCCCCTGGGTGATGGCCTTGATGTAGAGGCCGCTGCCCCCGACGAGGAAAGCAATCCCCCGCCGCTTGTGTTCTGCTTCGATCGCTTGATCGGCTTCCTGGCGGAACTCCTGAAGATTGATCGGTTGGTCAGGCGCCCGCAGGTCCAGCAGCTCATGGCGAACGGCGGCCCGCTGCTCGGCAGTCGGTTTGGCGGTGCCGATCGTCATCTCCTTGTACAGCTGCCTGGAATCGACAGACAGGACAGCGAGATCCAGGGCATGGGCGATCTCGATGGCCAGGGCGGTTTTGCCGCTGGCCGTTGGCCCCATCAAGGCGATGACGAGGGGCTGACTGGAGGGACTCATCAGCGCACTTTGCCGGTTGACAGCAAATGGAGAGGTGCCCCCCTTGCTGAAATTGCCCCTCAGCGAGCGCCACAAGCGCTTCTATTGCAGCGGTGGTAGATTAACCCTCAAAGGCTGGTCTTTGCTCGGCTTTTCGCCCTTGTCGAGCCTCCTGCGGGAGAGGTTCAGCTCCCGCAGGATTCCATGAGCGAAGCCACGAAAGTTCAGGCTGCCTATGGCGCCGAGCAGATCCAGGTCCTGGAGGGCTTGGAGCCGGTCCGTAAGCGCCCTGGCATGTACATCGGCTCGACTGGGCCGAGGGGCTTGCACCACCTGGTTTATGAGGTGGTCGACAACTCCGTCGACGAGGCCCTGGCGGGGCATTGCAACGAGATCCGGGTTGCGATCGAAGAGGACGGCAGCTGTTCCGTCAGTGACAACGGTCGGGGTATTCCGACTGATGTCCACCCGAAAACCGGCAAGAGTGCACTCGAAACCGTTCTGACGGTGCTGCATGCCGGCGGCAAGTTTGGAGCTGGCGGCTACAAGGTTTCGGGTGGTCTCCACGGCGTTGGTGTGTCCGTGGTTAATGCCCTCTCCGAGTGGGTTGAGGTGGTTGTTTATCGCCAGGGCAAGGAACACCGGCAACGCTTTGAGAGGGGGGCGCCGATTGGCACTTTGGCGATTGAGCCCGCTGCGGATGCCAGCCGGACGGGCACCACGGTGCGTTTCAAGCCGGATCTTGAAATCTTCACCGTTGGGATCGAGTTCGACTACAACACCCTTTCAGCCCGTTTGAGGGAGCTGGCCTACCTCAATGGTGGGGTCAAGATTGTGTTTCGCGATGAGCGTCCTGCTGCGCGCAATGCAGAGGGTGAGGCTCATGAGGAGATCTACCTCTACGAAGGCGGCATCAAGGAATACGTTGCCTATATGAATGCGGAGAAGGATGCCCTTCATCCCGACATCATCTATGTGAACTCCGAAAAAGATGGTGTTCAGGTGGAGGCTGCTCTGCAATGGTGCGTGGATGCCTACTCCGACAACATCTTCGGCTTCGCCAACAACATCCGCACCGTCGATGGTGGCACGCACATCGAAGGTTTGAAGACCGTTCTCACCCGCACCCTCAACGCCTTTGCCAAGAAGCGCGGCAAGCGCAAGGAAGCCGATGGCAACCTCGCTGGTGAAAACATCCGCGAAGGCCTCACGGCCGTGCTTTCGGTGAAGGTGCCCGAGCCGGAATTTGAGGGCCAAACCAAAACCAAGCTCGGCAACACTGAGGTGCGCGGCATCGTCGATTCTCTGGTCGGTGAAGCCCTGGGCGAATACCTCGAGTTCAATCCTTCCGTGATTGACCTGATCCTCGAGAAGGCGATCCAGGCGTTCAATGCTGCTGAAGCGGCTCGACGCGCCCGTGAGCTGGTGCGCCGTAAGAGCGTCCTTGAAAGCTCAACCCTCCCGGGCAAGTTGGCCGATTGCTCCTCCCGCGACCCGGGTGAGTCCGAGATCTACATCGTTGAGGGTGATTCTGCAGGTGGCTCCGCCAAGCAGGGCCGAGACCGGCGCTTCCAGGCAATCCTGCCCCTACGCGGCAAGATTCTCAACATCGAGAAAACTGACGACGCCAAGATCTACAAAAACACCGAGATCCAGGCGCTGATCACGGCCTTGGGCTTGGGCATCAAGGGTGAAGAGTTCGATGCAAAGAATCTCCGCTACCACCGCATCGTGATCATGACCGATGCCGATGTGGATGGCGCCCACATTCGCACTCTGCTGCTCACCTTCTTCTATCGGTACCAGAAGTCGCTGGTGGAAGGCGGCTACATCTATATCGCTTGTCCGCCGCTCTACAAGGTGGAGCGCGGCAAGAACCACACCTATTGCTACAACGAAGCTGACCTCAAAACCACGATCGAAGGCTTCGGCGAGAAGGCCAATTTCACGATCCAGCGCTTCAAGGGTTTGGGCGAAATGATGCCCAAGCAGCTGTGGGAGACCACCATGGATCCCTCCACCCGCATGATGAAGCGCGTTGAGATCGCAGACGCTGCCGAAGCCGATCGCATCTTCACGATCCTGATGGGCGACAAGGTGGCCCCCCGCCGCGAATTCATCGAAACCCACAGCGCCGAATTGGATCTGGCCCAGCTGGATATCTGATGGCGTCTCAGCCTTACGCCAGTTTGCGTTGGGGCGCCATCTTGGCTTTTGCCCTGTTCGCACCGGTGGCCCTTCCGGCTGGTGGCGGTGAGCGCCGGCAGGCGGAGATTCGGCGCCGGTGCGCCAGTGATCCCTTCTTCAGTACGACCGAGGGATGCCTGCAGGCCTCCCCAGAGCGCCAGGCTCCTGTCTTGGCCCAGGTCCCTGTGGATTCTCCGATTGAGGTGCTGAGGACCTGGCGCAATCAGCGTGGGGAACGCTGGTTGCAGGTCAAGGTTGCGTCCCGGCGGGGCTGGATGGCGGTGGCCTAGGCCCGATGCGCGACGCCCTATTGGTTGCAATTGGAGCCGTACCTGGTGCCTGGCTGCGCTTTCGCGTGGTCAATCACCTGGAGCCGATGCTCCCCCGCAAGCACTGGGGGACGTTCACAGTGAATGTCATCGCTTGCTTTGCCTTGGGCCTGGTGGCTGCGTTGGTGAGCCGTTGTGGGCCGGATCAACGTCTTGGCTTGCTGCTGGCCACCGGGTTTTTGGGCAGCCTCAGCACCTTCTCCACCTTCAGCGTTGAGCTACTGCAGGGCCTCAGGGCCGGCCTGTGCAAGGAGGTGGCGCTGTTGGCCCTGGGCTCTGTCGTGGCCGGAGTCCTGGCGGTCTTGGCGGGGGTGGCGATTGGTGGCTGATCGTCAACTCCGCTTTGCCTTGAAGGAGCTGGCCTTGGTGGGCTGCGGCGCGGTGCCCGGTGCATGGCTGCGCTGGCAGAGCGGCGTCCATCTGGGCCCTGTCCTTGGCGGCAGTGCCGTCTCCGATCTGCTGGTGAACCTGATCGGTTCGTTGATCCTTGGCTTCTTGGCGGGTCCGATGCCCCGGCGCCCCAGCTTGTTGCTGCTGTTGGGGATTGGTTTCTGCGGCTGCCTGACCACCTTCAGCAGCTGGATGCTGGATGTGGTCAAGCTGCTGCAAGCCGGTCAGCCCGTGCTTGGGCTCCTGCTGATCGTTGTGAGCCTGCTGTTGGGGCTGGCCTGTGCGGCGGCTGGTTTTCAGCTCAGCCGCCGCGTCTTTAACGCCTAGGCGAGGGCGGCTTCGATGGCGCCCTTGAGCTCACCGGAGTCGGGCTCGACGTTGCTCTTGAAGCGCTTGAGCACGGTGCCGTCCTTGCCGATCAGGAACTTCTCAAAGTTCCAGGCCACGGCACCGGCGGGCTCAGCTTGCGTGAGGGTGCTGAAGGGGGCCTCGCCGATGGCCACCTTGGCGTAGACGGGGAAGGTCACGCCGTAGGTGGTCGAGCAGAACTGCTTGATTTCATCAAGGCTCCCAGGCTCTTGGGCGCCGAAGTCGTTGCAAGGGAAAGCGATCACGCTGAACCCCTGGCTGCCATAGCTCTCTTGCAGGGCCTGCAGACCGGCGTACTGACGGGTGAAACCGCAACGGCTGGCGACGTTGACGGCCAGTAGGACCTGACCATTGAGGTCGCCGAGGCGTTGCTGCTCGCCACTGCCGTTGGTCACCACAACATCGTTGACGCTGATGGCCATGGAATTGATCCGGGGGAGGCCGGACCCTAGCGGCCCTGCCCCATAAACTCGGCGTGTTGCAGCTGAGGGGCCATGGGTGAGGCGTCTACTGCAGCGATGAATCCAGATGTGTTTATCCAGGATCTGCGAGGGCTTCTGGAGGCAGGGAATTACGACGCGGTGAAACTGCTGCTGCAGCCCGTCCAGGAGGTGGATATCGCCGAGGCGATCGGCGGTCTGCCGCGCACGCTTCAGGCTCTGGCCTTTCGGCTCCTGCCCAAGGACGAGGCGATCGCGGTTTACGAGTACCTCGAGCCCACGGTTCAGCAGACCCTGCTGGAGCGTTTGCGCTCCAGTGAAGTCCTGGAGCTCGTGGAAGAGATGTCCCCCGATGACCGGGTGGATCTGTTCGACGAGTTGCCGGCGAAGGTGGTCCGTCGCCTATTGGCGGAGCTCAGTCCGGCGGAGCGTCGGGTGACGGCCCAGCTCCTGGGTTACGAACCGGAGACGGCTGGTCGTCTGATGACGACTGAGTTCATCGACCTCAAGGAGTTCCACAGCGTTGCTCAGGCGCTCACGATCGTGCGCCGCCGGGCCCGGGACACCGAGACGATCTATGCCCTCTACGTGACGGATGCTTCACGCCATCTGACGGGGATCCTCTCGCTTAGAGACCTGGTGGTGGCGGATCCAGAGCAGCGGGTGGGCGACGTGATGACCCGTGAGGTGGTGAGCGTCGGAACCGACACCGATCAAGAGGAGGTGGCGCGGGTGATTCAGCGCTACGACTTCTTGGCGGTCCCGGTTGTTGACCGCGAGGAGCGGCTGGTGGGAATCGTCACCGTCGATGACGTGATCGACGTGATCCAGCAGGAGGCCACCCGGGACCTTTACGCCGCCGGTGCCGTGCAGGCCGGCGATGAGGACGACTATTTCCAGAGCAACCTGTTCAGCGTGGCCCGGCGCCGAGTGGTCTGGCTGTTGGTTCTGCTGATTGCCAACAGCGGCACTGCTGCGGTGATCGCTTCGATGGATGGAGTGCTCAAGCAGGTGGTGGTCCTGGCGGCCTTCATTCCCCTCTTAATTGGCACCGGTGGCAATGTCGGTGCCCAGAGCTCCACGGTGGTGATTCGCGGCCTGAGCACCCAGCGCATCCAAAGCCTGGGTCCTGCTTTGGCCATTGGCCGTGAAGCGATTGCCGGAGCTCTGCTGGGTCTGTTGATGGTGCTGGTGGTGGTGCCCTGGACGGCCTATGTGAGCGGCGGCAATTGGTTGGTGGCCTCGGCGGCGGGAATCAGCCTGGTGGCAATCACTACCCTGGCGGCGACCGCTGGAGCGGCCTTGCCGCTGTTGTTCAACAGCCTTGGCTTGGACCCGGCTCTCATGTCGGCGCCGTTTATCGCCACAGCCACCGACGTGGCGGGGGTCTTCATCTACCTGCAGACCGCGAGCTGGTTGCTGACTCGGGCCTCTGGCTAAGGGATTTGGCTTCCTGAGAGTCGCTTTACACTTCTTCAGGGTAGGCTTTACATCAGTTCACGTTTCGAGCCGTGGTCGTCGCAATCGCTTCGAGCCGACCCGCTGCAGCGGACCGAGAAACCGCCTTGGCCGGTGGAACCGATCTGGTGCGCTCGTATCTGCGGGATATCGGCCGGGTGCCTCTGCTGACCCACGAGCAGGAGATCACCTTGGGCCGTCAGGTCCAAGAGCTGGTGGCTCTGGAGGAGTTAGAGCAGGAATTAGCGAGTCGTGAGGGTGTGGAGAAACCCTCGCCTGCGGTGCTGGCCAAGGAAGCGGGTCTGACGCAGGTTCAGCTCAAGAAGCGGCTGAGGAGCGGTCAGCGGGCCAAGGAGCGGATGGTGGCCGCCAACTTGCGGTTGGTGGTGAGCGTGGCCAAGAAGTACACCAAGCGGAACATGGAGCTCCTGGACCTGATCCAGGAGGGAACCATTGGTTTGGTGCGGGGCGTTGAAAAGTTCGACCCGACCCGTGGCTACAAGTTTTCGACCTATGCCTACTGGTGGATCCGCCAGGGGATCACGCGGGCGATCGCCGAGAAGAGCCGAACGATCCGGTTGCCTATCCACATCACCGAGACGCTGAACAAGCTCAAGAAGGGCCAGCGTGAGCTGAGCCAGGAGCTGGGGCGGACCCCGACGGTGACGGAGCTGGCCGAGTTTGTGGACCTGCCGGAGGAGGAGGTGAAGGACCTGCTCTGCCGCGCCCGCCAACCCGTGAGCCTTGAGACGAAGGTGGGCGACGGCGATGACACGGAGCTGTTGGACCTGCTGGCAGCCGATGGCACCCAGCCGTCAGAGCTGGTGGATGGGGAGTGCCTGCGGATGGACATGCGGGGACTGTTGGACCAACTGCCGGACCTGCAGGGCCGCGTGCTGAAGATGCGCTACGCGATTCCTTGCCGTGATGTGCCTGATCCGGATGAGCCGATGAGCCTCACCGGCATCGGCCGGGTCCTGGGCATCAGCCGCGACCGGGTCCGCAATCTTGAGCGTGACGGCCTCGCTGGTCTGCGCCGCTTGAGCCAAAACGTCCAGGCCTACGTGGCGGTTTAAGACCTACCCTCGGCCAACGCATTCAGGTTCGAGTTTGAGTTCGACCCGACATCTCCTGCTCGGCATAACGGCACATCTGAGTCCACGTCGTAAGAGACAAACTGCTTTCTTAGCATTCATCTCTGTCTGCTCGGCGATAGCTGAGCTCGTTTCATTGGGCTCGGTCTTGCCCTTTTTGGCTGTGTTGACGGAGCCAGAACGCATCTGGTCTGCAAGTTGGGTTCAGCAGTTTGCTGCTTTTGTCGGCTGGGTCAGCCCCCACCAATTGCTCATTCCAGCTGCTGCAGGCTTTGGTGTGGCTGCAGTCATTACCGCTTCCATTCGCCTCCTTAATCTTTGGCTAGGAGGTCGACTTGCTGCTGCTATTGGATCTGACCTGAGTTGTGAGGCCTATCGAAGAACTCTCTTTCAGCCTTACGCAGTGCATGTGAAACGCAATAGCAGCACTGTGATCAACTCAGTTACTGCTCAGATCAATACGACGGTTGGGGCACTCAATCTCGTTGTCGCTACAACGACGTCCACGCTTGTGGCGATCGCTCTGCTGCTCGGTTTCCTCATGATTGACGCGGGGGTTGCAGTTTTTTCGGCATTCATCTTTGGAGGTTCTTATTTTTCAATTGGCTTCTTTAGTCGAAAGAGGCTTGCTGCGAATGGCCAAGCTATTAATGTCTCCCGGGCTAGAGTCTTAAGGGCTCTTCAAGAGGGCCTTGGTGCTATTCGTGATGTTCTTTTGGATAATACACAGAGTGTTTATTTGGAGGTGTATCGCAGCTCGGATAGGCCAATGCGCCGGTTTACTGCGAGCAACCAGTTTCTCTCGGCCTTCCCAAGGTTCTCCTTGGAAGCAATTGGGTTGCTTGTCATCGCTTTCTTGGCGGGCTTTCTGGTGCTTCAGAAGGGCAGTGGAGCCTCCGCTCTACCTCTTCTTGGCGCCTTTGCTCTGGGAGCGCAGCGGCTTCTTCCCGCCTTGCAACAGGCCTATTCCGGTTGGTCTTCTCTGAAGGGCTACAACACTGATCTGCAGGGAGTGGTGAACATGCTTGAGCAGCCATTGCCAAAGGTTGTTTCTCAAGTGAAACCCTTAGTGTTGAAAGAAAAAATTCGATTTCGGGATATATCTTTCCGCTATGCGCCTGAAGCTTCACCCGTTTTAAGTTCGTTGTCCCTAGATATTGCAGCGGGTGAACGTGTCGGTTTTATTGGTAGCACAGGTAGTGGGAAAAGCACTTCTGTTGATTTATTGATGGGTCTCTTGTCGCCATCGTCTGGCGTTATTGAAATTGATGGCGACGACTTGTACGACTCTTCGCACCCTGAGCGTTTGGCGGCATGGCGAGCCGCCATTGCACATGTTCCACAGAGTATCTATCTAGCTGATAGCTCTATTGCCGAAAATATTGCTTTTGGCATTCCTTCAGATCTGATTGATCGCTCACGTGTCCGCCTGGCTGCTCAACAAGCGCAGATCGCATCCTTTATTGAAGCGAGTCCAGATGGCTATGACAGCTTTGTGGGTGAGCGCGGGATTCGTTTGAGTGGAGGCCAACGCCAGCGCCTGGGTATTGCCCGTGCTCTCTACAAACAGGCCCAGGTGTTGATTTTGGATGAAGCGACGAGCGCCTTGGATAACGATACGGAGCAGGCGGTTATGGATGCCATCAACCAATTGGATCGCAATCTCACGGTGGTCATGATTGCCCACCGCTTGACCACAGTGGCCAAGTGCGACCGAGTGATCCGCCTGGACCATGGGCGTGTCGTTGCCGACGGCCCCCCGTCCGAGGTTTTGGCACAAGCTTGAGGACTCTGGTCAGCCTCAACGACACCCTCCGAGTTCCGCTTCTGGATTGGTGGCTGGCCCATGGTCGTCACGCGATTCCTTGGAAACGGACTGCTCAAGGACTGTCGCCAGCTGCTCAGCAAGTTCTGAACCCCTATCCCATTTGGGTCGCGGAGGTGATGCTCCAGCAGACCCAGCTGCAGGTGGTGTTCCCCTATTGGCAGCGATGGATGGGACGTTTCCCCACGGTGCAGGCTTTAGTTGAAGCCGATGAGCAACAGGTCCTGTTGCTCTGGCAAGGGCTTGGCTACTACTCCCGCGCCCGCCGGCTGCATCAAGGGGCCCAGCAGTTTTTGAAGACCTACGGGCAGGGTCTTTCGGACGATGCGTTCGATCGATGGCCCCGTGACCTAGAGAGCTGGCTGGCTATGCCGGGAATTGGTCCGAGCACTGCTGGAAGCATCCTCTCGTCGGCGTTTGATCTCCCGTTCCCGATCCTTGATGGCAACGTCAAACGGGTGCTCTCGCGTTTAATCGCTAGCCCCACGCCGCCGGCCCGCAACAGCAAAGAGCTCTGGGCTTTAAGCGAGCAGCTGCTTTCAAGGGAGCAGCCGCGCAACTTCAACCAGGCCCTGATGGATCTAGGGGCCACGGTCTGCACCCCCAAGAACCCCAGCTGCCAGCAATGCCCCTGGAGCGAGCAGTGCGCTGCCTACGCTTCCGGCGATCCAGTGGCCTACCCCGTGAAAGATGCCCCCCGTGAACTGCCCTTTCAGGTCATTGGTGTCGGCGTGGTGCTCAACGACGCGGGTGAGGTTCTGATCGATCAACGCCTGAATGAAGGGTTGCTTGGTGGTCTTTGGGAATTCCCCGGCGGGAAGCAGGAACCGGGGGAGGCGATCGAGGCCACCATCAGCCGCGAGCTGCAGGAAGAGCTGGCGATTGAGGTGGAGGTGGGGGAGGAGTTGATCAGCCTCGATCACGCCTACAGCCATAAGCGCCTGCGGTTTGTCGTTCACCTTTGCCAATGGCGCTCCGGTGAGCCCCAGCCCTTGGCCTCGCAGCAGGTGCGTTGGGTGCAGCCCCAGCAGCTCAGAGACTTTCCTTTTCCGGCTGCCAATGCGCGGATCATTGCCGCCTTGCTGGCGCGTCTGCACCCTGAGGAGGGAACCGCCGCGGCCTGATCGATGCAACCAGCCCCCAAGGTGATTTGTCTGGGCGAGGCCCTGGTCGATCGCCTCGGGCCCTTGGGGGGAGATCCGGCGACGGCAACAGCTGATCAATGTGACGACCGCTTGGGCGGGGCCCCGGCCAATGTCGCCTGCGCCCTGGCCCGTCTTGGCACTCCCTCGGCCTTTGTTGGCCGGCTGGGGCGCGATTCGATCGGAGAGTCCTTGGAACAGCTGATGGCCAGCCGCGGCGTGGAGTTGGCGGGCTTGCAATGGGATGCCACGCGCCCCAGTCGCGTCGTCTTGGTGCGCCGCCACGGCGATGGCGAGCGCGTCTTTCAAGGATTTGCCGGCGACCAAGGCCAGGGGTTCTCGGACCAGGCCCTCGATCAGGCTGAGTTGGAGCGGGCCTGGCCGGCCTTGGTCGCTCAAGCCCAGTGGCTGCTGGTGGGCACGATTCCGCTTGCCACAGCAGCGTCGGCGGCCAGTTTGCGTTGGGCGGTGGATCAGGCCAAGGCAGCGGGGGTGCGGATTGCCTTGGACGTCAATTGGCGTCCCACCTTTTGGAATGTCAGCCGTGATCCAGCCGCCGGTCCTGATGCGGCAGCCCTCAGCGCGATGCAGCCCCTCATCGCTGCGGCGTCGCTGTTGAAGTTGGCCAAGGAGGAGGCCCTTTGGCTCTTCGGAAGTGCTGATCCGAGCGTCATCTCGGCGGGCTTGCCCCAAGCCCCTGATGTGGTGGTGACCGATGGCGGCAACCCTGTCCAGTGGTCTCTGGCCGGTGCGTCCGGGGTGCTCGAGGCCTTGGCGCCACCCCAGGTGGTGGACACCACAGGCGCCGGTGATGCCTTTAGTTCGGGTCTCTTGCATCAACTGGTGCAGGGGGCGGTGCCGCCTGAGCAGATGCTCCGGTTCGCTGCGGCCTGTGGCGCCTTGGTCTGCGGCGGGGCGGGGGCGATTGACCCTCAACCCGATGCGGCTGCGGTGCAGAGGTTTCTGCAGCGTTAGCGCTGCAGCCTGGCCACCCGGCCGGCCTCGGGGTCGTTTGCGTCGAGCAGGTCCAGCTGCAGGGCCCAGGCGCCTTCTGGTTTGAAGCTCAGTCGCCCGGGCCACTCCACCGCCATCAAGGCGCCCAGCGCCTGGGCTTCCTCTTCTTCTTGGCAGAAGAGTTCATCGGCGGAGGCACTCTGCTCAAGGCGATAGAGGTCGAGATGGACCAAGGCGGCGGCCTGTCCTTGGTAATGCTGCGCTAAGGCAAAGGTGGGGCTAGTGATGGGTTCATCGATCTCGAGAGCCAGAGCAATCCCTTGAACCAGCGAGGTCTTGCCCGCTCCTAAATCCCCCTCCAGCAACAGGATGGGCCTGGGCTGCGGCAACGCGAGCCAGTCCAAGGCCAGTTGACGGCCCAGGTTCTGGGTCGCTGCCGCATCCGCTAACTGCACGCTCAGTTGTTGCATACCGATAGATTGCCCTTAAGCGAGCCCGAAGCCTCGGCGTCTCTGCAGATATTCCACACCTCTTGCCAAGCCACGGTCTGGGCTGGCGAGTGCATTCACCTCAAGAACATCAACCATGGTGGCCTCCCCCACTGCGCCTGCGCTGCAGAGCACCAGCACCTATGTGATCGCCGATCTGGGTCTGGCTGATTTCGGTCGCAAGGAGATCGAGATCGCTGAGACCGAGATGCCCGGTCTGGTGGCCCTGCGCAGCAAGTACGGCGCTGAGCAGCCCCTCAAGGGTGCCCGCATTGCGGGGTCCCTGCACATGACGATTCAGACCGCCGTTCTGATCGAAACCCTGGTCGCTCTGGGCGCCGAAGTGCGCTGGGCCAGCTGCAACATCTTCTCCACCCAGGACCACGCCGCAGCAGCGATCGCTGCTGCGGGTGTCCCTGTGTTCGCCTACAAGGGCGAGACTCTCGATGAGTACTGGGCCTTTACCCACCGCATCCTCGAGTGGGGCGACGGTGGTACCCCCAACATGATTCTCGATGACGGCGGCGATGCCACCGGTCTCGTGATCCTGGGCACTAAGGCCGAGAGCGACCCCTCCGTTCTGGACAACCCCAGCAACGAAGAGGAGACCGCCCTCTTCAACAGCATTCGCCAGAAGCTGGCGGCCCAGCCTGGCTTCTATTCCCGGATCAAGGCCCAGATCCAGGGCGTGACCGAGGAAACCACCACCGGTGTGGCCCGTCTCTATCAACTGCAGAAGAGCGGCGAGCTCCCCTTCCCCGCCATCAACGTCAACGACTCCGTCACCAAGAGCAAGTTCGACAACCTCTACGGCTGCCGTGAGTCCCTGGTGGACAGCATCAAGCGCGCCACCGACGTGATGGTGGCCGGCAAGGTCGCCTTGGTGCTCGGCTACGGCGATGTGGGCAAGGGATCTGCCCAGTCCCTGCGTGGCCTTGGCGCCACCGTGATGATCGCTGAGATCGATCCGATCTGCGCCCTGCAGGCCGCCATGGAGGGCTACCGCGTCGTCCGCCTGGAGGACGTTGTGGCTGATGTCGACATCTTCGTCACCGCCACCGGCAACTTCCAGGTGATCCGCCACGAGCACCTGATCCAGATGAAGGATCAGGCGATCGTTTGCAACATCGGCCACTTCGATAATGAAATCGATGTCGCCTCCCTGAAGCAGTACACCTGGGAGAACATCAAGCCCCAGGTCGACCACATCACCCTGCCCAGTGGCAACAAGATTCTGTTGCTGGCCGAGGGTCGTCTGGTGAACCTGGGCTGCGCCACCGGCCACCCCAGCTTCGTGATGAGCAACTCCTTCACCAACCAGGTGCTGGCTCAGATCGAGCTCTTCACCAAGGGCGCTCAGTACGCCAAAGAGGTCTACGTGCTGCCCAAGCACCTCGATGAGATGGTGGCTCGCCTCCACCTCGAGAAGATCGGCGCCAAGCTCACCGAGCTGTCCGCCGAGCAGGCCGCCTACATCAACGTTCCCGTTGAGGGCCCCTACAAGCTCGAGCACTACCGCTACTGAGCCCTGAGACAACAAAGCCCCTCAACACTGAGGGGCTTCTCTTCCTGAAGCCCGGTCGATGCAAGACCGGGCTTTTTTGTGCTCGTCCTGCGATCGCTCAGAACGGCACTTCGTCTTCGCTGGGCGCGCCGCCACCGAAACCACCACCGCCAAAGCCATTGGCTTCGGCATCACGTTTGGAGCCCAGCAGTTCCAGTCGGTCCACCCGAACCACGGGCTTGCTGCGCTCTTCGCCGCTGTTGCGGTCCGTCCAGCGGTCCAGCTTGAAGCTGCCGATGATCCCTAGTAGGGAGCCCTTGCGGACGTAGTCGGCGGCGACCTGAGCTTGCTTGCCCCAGATCTCCAGGTTGAACCAGTCGGGTTCGTCGTTATTGCTGCGGCGGTTCACCGCGATGGTCAGGTTGGCCACCATGCTGCCGGACTCGAAGTAGCGCACTTCGGGATCGCGGCCAGCGCGGCCGACCAGGGTGACGGAATTGACGCCCATGGCGTTCTCCTGCGTTTGCGTTGGATCAATGATGCAGTCCCCGGGCGGGGAGCTTCGAGGTGAGAGTTCCACCCTTTGCCCTGGATGTGTCACCACCGCTGCAAAACCCGAGTGGCAGCTAGGTCTTTGAGGGTGTCAGATCGCAGGATCTACCTATGCTTTGAGGGAATAGGGAGACGTCTGTGTTCTTCAAGCGTTTCCAGCTGTCCCGCGACATCGGCATCGATCTAGGGACGGCGAACACCCTGATGTATGTCTCCGGTAAGGGCATCGTCCTGCAGGAGCCCTCCGTGGTGGCGATCGACCTTGAGCGTGGTGTGCCCCTGGCGGTGGGGGATGAGGCGAAGCTGATGTTGGGCCGCACCCCTGGAAATATCCGTGCCGTGCGTCCCCTGCGCGATGGCGTGATCGCTGACTTCGACGCCGCTGAGCAGATGATCAAGACCTTTATTCAGAAAGGGAATGAGGGCCGCGGCATCGTGGCGCCCCGCTTGGTCATCGGCATCCCCAGCGGGGTCACCGGCGTTGAGCGCCGCGCGGTACGCGAAGCGGGCTTAGCGGGCGCCCGCAATGTGCATTTGATTGAGGAGCCTGTGGCCGCGGCCATCGGCGCGGGCCTGCCGGTGACCGAACCCGTCGGCACGATGATTGTCGATATCGGCGGCGGCACCACGGAGGTGGCGGTGCTCTCCCTTGGGGGCACGGTGCTCAGCGAGTCGGTCCGGGTCGCCGGTGATGAGCTCAGCGATTCGATCAGCAACTACCTCAAAAAGGTCCACAACCTGGTGGTGGGGGAGCGCACCGCTGAGGAGATCAAGATCCGGATCGGTTCCGCCTTCCCCGACGACGCCTTCGACGAATCGACGATGGATGTTCGGGGGCTGCATTTGCTCTCGGGTCTGCCCCGCACGATTCCCGTGCGTGCCGGCGACATCCGCGAGGCGATGGCCGAGCCCCTGAACGTGATCGTGGAGGCGGTCAAGCGAACCCTGGAGCGCACGCCGCCGGAGTTGGCGGCCGACATCGTCGACCGAGGGATTGTGCTAGCGGGGGGCGGGGCCTTGGTCCGCGGCATCACCGATCTGATCAGCCATGAGACCGGAATCTTGGTGCACATCGCCGAGGATCCCCTGCTCTGCGTGGTCAACGGCTGCGGCCGCGTGATTGAGGACTACCAGCGCCTCGAGCGGGTGCTCGACACCCCTGACTTCAGCAGGCTGAACGCGTAATGGCCAGTCGACTCCTCCGGGTTCCATTGCTTCAGAAGCTGCTTCAGGCCTGGCCTTGGTGGTTGCTGCTGGCCGTCTTGGCTGGCGTGCGGCTCAGCAAGGGTGCGGGCGTCCTCGATGCCTACGCCCTCTTGACTCGTCCGTTCTGGCCGGGCCAGGCCCAGTCCGAATGGCTCCGTTCTGCGCAGCAGTTGGATCAGCAGACGCGGCTGCAGCAGTTGGAGAGCGACAACGCCCGCTTGCGGGGTCTGGTTGCCCTGAATCAAGCCAAGGGTGCACGGATCTCGGCTCCGGTGATCTCCCGCCAGGCCTCCGGTTGGTGGCAACAGTTGGAGTTGGGCAAGGGCAGCCTGCAGGGGGTGCGCGCCGGCGCCGCCGTCCTCGCCCCGGGTGGTCTGATTGGCCGGGTCGCCAGCGTCACCCCCAGCACGGCCCGCGTCGCGCTGCTGACCAACAGCACTAGCCGCCTGGGGGTCTGGGTCCCGCGGGTCAAGCGCCATGGCCTGTTGATTGGTGGCGATACGCCGCGGCCGCGGCTCCAGTTCCTGGATAAGGACACTGGGGTGCGCCCCGGAGATGTGGTGACCACCTCCCCCGCCAGCACCTTGCTTCCCCCCAATCTCACGGTGGGTGTTGTCCAGAGCGTCGATGAGGAATTAGTCCCGGCCCCCGATGCGGTGGTTCAACTGAGCGCACCGATCGACGCGGTCGATTGGGTGCAGTTGGTGTCCCGTTAGCGATGGCCGGATTGCACCGCCATGGCCTCTGCGTGGCCTCTGCCCTCTCGGTCCCGGCCTTGACGTTGCTCTCACCAGGCTGGCTGAGCCTCGATGGCATCTCCCCGAGTTGGGCGGTGCTTTGGCTGCTGCCCTGGGCCTTGGTGGATGGGCCGTGGTCCGGGGCTTATGCAGGCCTGGCCTTGGGCCTGCTGCTCGATGGCTTGCATGTCGGTCACCTCACCCAGCTGCCTGCTTTGGTGCTTTTGGGTTGGTGGTGGGGACTCCTCGGCCGGCGGGGTAGTCCGATTGAGCGCAGCTTCAACCTGGGGCTGCTGGCGGCCCTGGGCAGCCTGGTCCTAGGGGGCAGTTTCTTGCTCCAGTGGCGGTTCCAGGGTGTGTTGCCCGAGGGTGGCTTGCAGCTGCTGGCGGCTCAGGCTTTGATCACGGCCTTGCTGGCACCTCTGGTTTGTTCGGTTTTGCTGCTGCGTTGGCGACAACTGCTCTCCGCACGGGGTTGAAGACGCCCAAACGCTTGGCCGCCGGGCTTGTGGCGGCTGCGGCGCTCACGGGGGTGCTCGCGGCTTGCGCCCCCGCTCGGCGGCAGACCTCCGCTCGCATCCCAATCCAGTTCTGGACCTTGGATCTGGCCCCCAAGTTCAACGACTACCTCAACGGAGTCATTGCCCGCTGGGAGCAGCAAAACCCTGGCTATGACGTGGTTTGGACCGATGTCCCCTGGGGATCGGTCGAGCGCAAGTTGCTGGCGGCGGTGTTTGCGCGCACGGCACCCGATGTGGTGAACCTGAACCCGCTCTTCGCGGCCAACTTGGCCAGCAAAGGCGGCCTGCAGCCCCTTGCGCCCCTCTTGCCCCAGGGTGCTGCAGAGACCTATCTGCCGCTGATCTGGCAAGCGGGCCAAAGTGCCGCTCCCGATGGTCAGCTGCAGCAGTTCGCCATCCCTTGGTATCTGACGGCCCGGATCACCCTGGCCAACAGCCAGCTGTTGAGTCAGGCCGGCTATGACGCTCCGCCGCGCACCTGGGCTGAGGTGCCGGCCTACGCCGAAGCTGTGAAGCGCCGAACAGGTCGCTATGCCCTGTTTGTCACGGTTGTTCCGGAGGACTCCGCGGAGTTACTTGAGTCCCTGGTGCAGATGGGGGTGACGCTGCTGGATCAGCGCCAACGGGCGGCCTTCAACACGCCTGCAGGCCGGCGGGCCTTTGCGTTCTGGAGCGATCTCTATCGCCGCGGCCTGCTGCCCCGCGAGGTGGTCAGCCAGGGGTACCGGCGCGCGATTGAGCTTTACCAAAGCGGTGAGTTGGCCCAGGTGGGCAGCGGGGCGGAGTTCCTGCGCAGCATCCAGACCAATGCGCCCCAGGTGGCCGCGGCCACTCGTCCCTATCCGCCGCTGACCGGTGCCAATGGCGCCGCCAATGTGGCGGTAATGACCCTGGCGATTCCCCGTCAAAGCAAGGTGGCCGGGCCGGCGACCCGCTTCGCCCTTTTTCTGACCGATGCCAATAACCAGGCGCGTTTTGCCGAGCAGGCACGGGTGCTGCCCTCCTCCACCGGTGCCTTGCGGCAGGTGGAAGAGGCCCTGGCGGATGAGCAACCGTCGACTCAGGCGGAGCGGCTGGTGCGGCAGGCCCGTTTGCTCTCAGCCCAAACCCTGAGTTCAGCTCGGGTGCTGGTGCCGGCGAGCCCAGGGGTGAAGCGGCTGCAGGCCATCGTCTATACCCAGCTGCAGCGGGCGATGTTGGGCCAGATCAGCAGTGATGCGGCCTTGGCTGAGGCGGAGCGTCAGTGGAACGCCTATGCCGCAGGACGCTGGCCCTAGGTCGACCTGGAGAAAACCTTAAGACTGGCGCTGCATAGCTCAGCTGGCCTGCAAAAGGCTATCGCCAAGAGAGGTCTGAGAGTTAATGTTGCGCTTCTTCACGCTGTGTAGTGCATGCCGCTCGACGAGCAGCAACGACAGAGTGATGCCTCTTCTGTCGAGGCTTCGTCAGAGCAGCGCGCCACCGTGATGGTGGTGGATGACGAGCCTGCCGTGCGTCGGGTGCTCGTCATGCGTCTCCAGCTGGCCGGCTATCAGGTGGTTTGCGCTGAAGACGGTGAGGAAGCGCTTGCCCTCTTCCACAAAGAGCAGCCCGACCTGGTGGTGCTCGACGTGATGCTCCCGAAGCTCGATGGCTTCGCGGTGTGCCGGCGCCTGCGGGCAGAGTCCTGCGTGCCGATCATTTTTCTCTCGGCCCTGGATGCAATCGCCGAGCGGGTCGCCGGCTTGGATCTGGGGGCGGACGACTATCTGCCGAAACCCTTCAGCCCCAAAGAGCTGGAGGCTCGGATCGCCACGATCCTGCGCCGCGTTGGCCGCGGTTCGGCCACCAATGAGCCCCGGGATGTACCCGCGGGTCAGGGCGTTCTGCGCGTCGGCGACCTGGTGGTGGATACCAATCGCCGCCAGGTCACCCGAGACGGTGAGCGCATCGGTTTGACCTACACCGAATTCAGCCTGCTGGAGCTGTTGTTCCGTGAGCCTGGCCGGGTTGTTCCCCGCGCTGAGATCCTCGAGCAGCTTTGGGGCTATCCGCCCCGCCGTGCCGCCGATCTGCGGGTCGTGGACGTCTACGTGGCCCGTCTGCGCGGCAAGCTCGAGCCCGACCCGCGCAACCCTGAACTGATCCTGACCGTGCGCGGCACCGGTTACGCCTCCCAGCGCATGGGTGAGAACGCCCCGATGGCGGCCGCCAGCTGATCCTGCAGGATGGCCGAACGCTGATTGATTCGGTCCTTTGTCTGAGCTGCGCGAGACCCGCCTCGAGAAAGGCAAGGCCCTAGCGGAGTTGGGCCAGGGTCCTTATGCCCTGCGCTTTGAGCCCAGCCACCGCACCGCTGAGCTGCAGAAGGCCCATGCGGACTTGCCGAATGGCGAGGAGCGGGATGTCTCCGTCTCCGTCGCGGGCCGGGTGATGACGCGCCGGGTGATGGGCAAGCTCGCCTTCTTCACCCTGGCGGATGAAACGGGCCCGATTCAGCTGTTCATTGAGAAGGCCACCCTCGGAGACGACTTCGGTCACCTCACCTCCTTGGTGGATGCCGGTGACCTGATTGGTGTCACGGGCAGCTTGCGCCGCACCGATCGCGGTGAACTGTCGGTGAAGGTGAAGAGCTGGCAGATGCTCAGCAAGAGCCTGCAGCCCCTGCCGGACAAGTGGCATGGTCTGGCCGACGTGGAGAAGCGCTATCGCCAGCGCTATCTCGATCTGATCGTTTCCCCGGACACCCGGGAAACCTTCCGCCGGCGTGCCATTGCGGTCAGCTCGATCCGTCGTTGGCTCGACGAGCGGGACTTCCTTGAGATTGAGACCCCCGTGCTCCAAAGCGTGCCGGGTGGTGCCGATGCCCGTCCCTTCGAAACCCATCACAACGCTCTGGATCTGCCGCTGACCCTGCGGATTGCCACCGAGCTGCACCTCAAGCGCCTGGTGGTGGGCGGCTTTGAGCGGGTCTATGAGTTGGGCCGGATTTTCCGCAACGAAGGCATCAGCACCCGGCACAACCCTGAGTTCACCTCGATTGAGGTGTATCAGGCCTACGCCGATTACAACGACATGATGGATCTCACGGAGCAGTTGATTGCTCACGTGTGCCAGCAGGTCTGCGGCACGACCCGCATCAGCTATCAGGGCACGGAGATCGACCTCACGCCCCCCTGGCGCCGGGCGACGATGCACGAGCTGGTGCTCGATGCGACGGGTCTCGACTTCAGCAGCTTTGGCAGCCGGGCTGAGGCCGCTGAGGCAATGCAGGCCCAGGGCTTGGCGGTGCCGGAACTGGCGGACTCGGTGGGACGTCTGCTGGTGGAAGCCTTCGATCAGAAGGTGGAGAGCACCCTGATCCAGCCCACCTTTGTGATCGATTACCCGGTGGAGAACTCCCCGTTGGCGCGGGCCCACCGCAGCAAGCCGGGGCTGGTGGAGCGCTTTGAGCTGTTCATCGTCGGCCGTGAAACCGCCAACGCCTTCAGCGAGTTGATCGATCCGGTCGATCAGCGCCAACGGCTGGAAGCGCAGATGGCCCGCAAGGCCGCCGGCGACGACGAAGCCCACGAGGTGGATGAGGACTTCATCAATGCCCTGGAGGTGGGCATGCCCCCCACGGGCGGCCTGGGCATTGGGATCGACCGGCTGGTGATGTTGCTCACCGACAGCCCATCGATCCGGGATGTGATCGCGTTCCCATTGCTGCGTCCTGAGGCGCGATCCAGCGCTGCGTCGCCTGCAATGGGATAATCGAACCTAGTAGGCAATCTCCCCCAGTCGGGGGCCCGAGATTCGATGAGTGGCGAACGCGTCGGCTTCCGCTTTAAGCATGCAGATGCTGTGGTGAAGCGCAATCCCCAGGGCCGCTCCCGCCGGGGCTGGGTGATGGAGCCGGTCGAGCAAACCACCAGCCGCGGCACCAAGATGCCCGCCTATCGGATCCGTTGGCGCGATAGCGAGCGCCCCGAGATCGTGCTGCAGCACATGCTCATTGCCGATCCCGATCCCACTCCGCCGCCCGAGGGCGTGAGCTTGGTTCCCCCCGAACCGAAAAAGTGATCTTGAAAGGCCTCGCTTCAGGGCCTTTTTTATGCCCAGCCCTTGAGGCGATAGAGCGCCAGGCCCAGGTGTTCCTTGAGGGCCACGCTGCTCAGATAGAGCGCTCCCGCATCGGGCAGGAGGTCTTGAACCAGTGATCCTGGGGTTGGGCTCCCTAAGCGTTGGCGTTCCGGCAGCAGGAAATCACAGGCCACTGGAATCACCTGCAGGCCACTCCGACGCTCAAAGGTCGCCAGGGACCGGGGCATGTGAAAAGCACTGGTCACCAGCAGGACCTGGCTCCAGCCCCGCTGCTTGGCCAACTGGCCGATGTCGCGGGCTTCGTCGGAGGTGGTTTGGGAGAGGGGATTGGGCACGATGTGCTGGCTGGGGACCCCCAGTTCTTCAGCGAGGGCCTTGG
>JACLAB010016675.1_pt1 | contig 42992 bp, 25 predicted proteins | sample 8027921 | NCBI WGS metagenome assembly JACLAB01 (sample SAMN15725117, study PRJNA655200) | protist metagenome | isolation source: fluorescence activated cell sorting (FACS) single amplified genomes of... | place: USA: West Boothbay Harbor, Gulf of Maine | collected 2000-07-19 | reverse complement strand
GAAGTCGGCAAGAAGCTCGGCGAATTGTGGAGAGCCATGTCTGATTCCGAAAAGGTGCCGTACAACAAGAAGGCGGACGCCGATAAGGTCAGATACGAGAAAGCGAAGGCTGCGTACAAGCCGAAGTAATCCTTTTCTGCTTAACTGGGGGGTGAAAGGTGTTTTTGTTCGAGAAAGAGGTGTACAGTCAGCTTTTTGGAGCTGGCCGAACATTAGCTTTTTCGAAACCAAAACGCGCATTTCATCAACGCACTAGAAGTAAAGAGAAGAGATGAAAAATAATAATAGTGGAGTAATATAAACGCAACGCATGTGCTACTACATGCATTATGTTGTTGTTCGAGATACACACTGATATCTGAGATACTCATTTTATATATAATAATAAGAAATACTATAACAATATTATTGAGAAAGAAACTCTCTTCAACACGGTCTTTTTTTCAAAAAAATTTCGTTTCTCACACAAAATAATAAAAGACTTGGTCCTCATTCCCCGCGCTCGTTTATTACATACATCTTCTTTTATATATCATCCATTCCATTCGAGGAGAGGAGAGAACAAACTAACGCTTCTTCAAACTTCAACCGTTGATTCGGTTCGTCGTTTTTGACTCGAGAGAATACGTCGTCCGGGATTGGTCATCAAATATTATTAAGAAGAAGAAGCATATAATACGTCTCAAAAATCAGAAGACGAGAGAATATTCAAATATATCTGAACAACAACAACAAACAAGAATGACGACGACGAGTGCTCAGCCAACGAAACGATTAACCGAGAGGCAACAATTAGCTCTAGCGTTAGCTGAATCCACCCGAGATTGCCCGGTGGATGCGCTGATCGCGAACAAAGTTTCGCCGTCCTCGAGCAGCAGTGAGAGCGACGGTGAGACGGATGACGACGACGACCAACGTGACCAACAGTCTGAAGACCAAGATATGGAAGAAAAAGAACAAAACGACGAGAAGAAGAATAAGAAGAAGAATACGACGACGAGGAAATTGTCTCCGAAAAATACAAAACACCCGCAACAACTGCAAGTCCCGATGTCTCGACAACAGAAAGAACTCGCCAAGTTAGCTCCTTGGGCGTGGGATCCGCTCGTTTCTCGACACGCGCCAGGCCCATCGGCGCTGAGAGACTTCTCGGAAGTGTTGCCTTCGTCCGGGGTGAAGCACAAACCGAGAGCGACGATGATGACGCCAACCGCCGCAAGACCAGCCTTGAAAGCAACTTTCGGGTCTTTAACTGGGTCTGCGAAGAATAAGAAAGCCGAGAAGGAGAAGGAAAACGTAGTTCCATCGCCGCCGTTGTTGAAGAATATTGTTGCTTCTTCTACTAACAACGACGCAGCGAAGAAGTCATCGAATACTGCGAATACCAAGGCGGTTTCAGGTGGTGCGAAGAGAAAAACGGCAGCGGCGGAGAAAACTCCAAAGACGCCAGCAGTGGATGCTGTCGCTACGAAAAAGGTGCGGAAGAATGCTGCTTCGAACGCCGAGAAAGTTGCGGCGGCAACGAAGAAAGAAGAAGAAAAAATAGAGAAAGAGAAGGAGATTCCCGCGACGGCAATAGCGACCAAGAAGAGGTCAACGATCGCGGCTTCGAGAGGCAAGAAAGGTGGTGCCGTGGCCACGGAAGAGCCGAAGACGGCGCCGCAGAAGCGCACACAAAAGAGCGAGCAAATAACCCCCGTCGCTTTCGAACTCGAACCGGCGAGCGGCGCCGAGTCGAATAAAAAGAGCGGCGAGAAGAATCTCAAGAGAAGCGCCGTTAATGCCGCTGGTGCTACCACTGATACCGTCGTTCCGGCGACTGCTGCGAAAGGTGCGCGAGGAAAGAAGGCAGCAGTGATCATCGATACGCCAGTGGTGACGGCAAAGAAGAAGTTGAACCTCCAAACGCCGGGAGCGACGACGGTTGAGAACAACAACAACGACAACAAGAGGAAAGCCGTCGTCGCGGAGCGAGAAGCAGCCGGAACAGCGGCGAAGAAATTGAACCCGTCGACGAAGAAAAGGAAGAAAGATAGCGGCGTGAATACCACCGCGGTGGGGACGAAAGATTCGAAATTAGATCCCAGCAAACTCGTACCGCCGGAGTTTCAACAAAGACAACTCACTCCGGAGGAGAGAAAAGAACGCCGCGACAAATTTTGGGTATTCCTGGAAACCATCAAAGTCAAACCTCCGAAAGAGAGCTCAGTATTGGTCAAGGAGGCGATACCTTCGCATAAGTTATACCAGTCGTTCTGCTTTGCCACCGGGCGCATCGCTCGCGAGGCGTTCAATCCTACTGATGCTGCTGCTACTCGTAAACAAGGCTTCGCGAAAGTGACTTTGTCCTCCTCTCGCCAGTACGAAGACGAAGACGAGGGGGCGGCTTCGTTAGCGAGAAGAGTTCGATTGGTGCCCATGTCCCAATCCCTTCGAATCGCCGTTCGCGCGTTGAAATAAATGAGAAAGAAGAAGGAGTGCTGCTGCTTTGTTGTTGTTGTGATACTCATCATCGTGCTCTCGTATCATAACCCATCATCTAAAAATCGTAAATCAACGCACACACATCACACACCAAAATCTGTCGGTAAAAATTTTGAATTTTTCGAAGGTGTCTTTCGCCCCTTTGTTTTGTTTCGTTGAAGGGCTTTTTCGAAAAACTTTTGCATCGTCTTCTTCTTCTTTTACAACACAACTTTTACAACGACACAACATCTCACACATAGAATATATAATACTATATAATAAAGAACAATACTAACGATGTCTTTTTCTTCTTCTTCCTTGTCGTCTTCTTCCTTGTCGTCTTCTTTTTTGGTGGTGGCAGCAAGCCGCCGGAAAAGCAGAACTCTTCAATCACCATCGTCATCTCAGTTGTTTTTAAAAAAGACGGCGACGACGATGAGAAGAAGAAGAAGAAGAACTTCTTGGGAAAGATCGTCATCTTTGATCGTATCATCGGCGAAACCGAGAGCTTTGATTTCGGTTTCCGATAAAACGAACTTGGACAAGTTAGCTTCCGGTTTAGTCGCTCTCGGTTTTGAAGTCATCTCCACCGGTGGCTCCGCCAAGTTTATTCAAGACAAGAACATTCCGGTGACTTCGGTGGACTCGGTGACTTCGTTTCCGGAGATGTTGGACGGAAGAGTGAAAACGTTACACCCGGGGATTCACGGCGGAATTTTAGCGAGAAGAGAGAATGAAACGCACATGAAGCAGATTTCAGAACACAACATCGATTTAATCGACGTCGTCGTCGTGAACTTGTATCCGTTTCGAGAGACGGTTTTAGGCGGGAAGGCGTTTGAGGAGTGCGTGGAGAACATCGACATCGGTGGACCGGCTATGATCCGAGCAGCGGCAAAGAACCATCCGCACGTGAGCGTTGTCGTCGATCCGAACGATTACGATGAGTTGTTGGAGAACTTGAAGAAGGATGGTTCCAATTTGGATTTCAAAAAGTTGCTCGCGTGGAAGGCGTTCCAACACTGCGCTTCCTACGACGCCTCGGTGGCGGAGTATTTGTGGCAAGAAGATTCCATCGGCCACGGCAAACCTGCTCCAGAGAAGACGGTTTCTATGACTTTGTTGAACGAGTTGAGATATGGGGAAAATCCGCACCAACCGGCGGCGGTGTATTCGGACAGCACGTTGGCCGAGTCATCGGGTACCGGCGTCGCTCGATCCATCGTGCACCACGGTAAAGAGATGTCGTACAACAACTACTTGGATGCGGAAGCGGCATATTCATGCGCTTGCGATTACCCGTCCTCGGACAGAACGTGCGTCATCGTCAAGCACACGAATCCGTGTGGTATTGCCTCGGAATCTGCCACCGGCGGTGACTTGTTGGAGGCGTACCGATTAGCCGTTCGAGCCGATCCAATCTCCGCTTTTGGCGGCATCGTCGCTTTCAATTGCACGGTGGACGAAGAAATGGCCCGAGAAATTCGCGAATTTCGCTCACCGACCGATGATGAAACGAGAATGTTTTACGAAATTGTCATCGCTCCGTCGTACACGGAAAAAGGCTTGGAAGTTTTGAAAGGAAAATCGAAAGCGTTGAGAATTTTAGAGACGAAACCGAGAGCGGCGGACGCGCCGATGGGTTTGCGCCAAGTCGGCGGTGGATGGTTGAGCCAAGAACCAGACTCGTTAGTCCCGGAAGACATTGAATTCACATCTGTCTCTGCGACCAAGCCGACTGAAGACCAATTAGAAGCCTTGCGATTCGCGTGGAGAGCTGTGAAACACGTCAAATCCAACGCCATCACCGTCGCCAAGAAGGGCAAATTGTTAGGCATGGGTTCTGGTCAACCGAACAGAGTAAACTCCGTCCGCATCGCGTTAGAAAAAGCTGGAGACGACGTCGAAGGTTCCGTCTTAGCTTCCGACGCGTTCTTTCCGTTTGCTTGGGGTGATTCCGTCGAGAAAGCGTGCCAAGCCGGCGTCAAAGCCATCGCTCATCCGGGCGGATCTATGAGAGACCAAGACGCCATCGATTGTTGCGACAAGTATGGCGTCGCCTTGGTCACCACCGGTGTCAGACACTTTAGACATTAATATTATAACGATTAGCTTGTTTAATTGACGTACCTACCTCCGATGATGATAGTATAATAATACTACCATATAATACATTTATTTTGAAGAAATATGAAAGAAAAGGGGGTGTATCTCAATATCAAAAAGAGGGGAAAAAGAACTTTTTTTCACTGTGGGCACCCCCACACATCGTCATTTTTTAGAGGAACAACTTGTAACGACACCATTTTTATAACTTACTTTGAGTACTACTACGAGTCCTCTTAAGTCATACGTTATTAATTCGTTTTTGTGAGAAGTCGTCGTTGAATAAAAGTAGACCATAAAAGTAGATCAGCAGAGAGAGGAGCGTTTAGGCAGAGCAGTGTTTAGTATTATTATTATTATATAAACTCATCATCATCATCGTTAAAAAAAAAACGGGTACGAACGAACAAAACGGGAACAACAACAACAAAAAGAAAAGAAAAGAAAAAAGAATTCAAAAATGTCTCCTTCGACGACGACAACGAAAGAGGCCGCTCCGAATAGCGCGACGCATGCGGGGGCACCGCAATTAATAACGAATTCACCGTTATCTCCACCACCACCAACGACGACGAGCAGCCGATTTGCCGCGTTGCAAAGGAGAGATTCCTTGTGCAACTCAGCCGAGTTAGAAAGTGGGAACGGACGAGGAGGAGGAGGAGGAGGAGAAGCGGTAAAGGGAAGGCGAACGTCCACGGCGTCGACTTTGTTCGTAGCCACGAATCAACAACAACAACAACAACTTCCACCACGTAAACCACCGCGAACGATCGGATCTCAAGTCAAGCGCAGACGCAAATCGATTAATGAATCAGACTCGCGAGGCGCGTTTGACGCGTTGCCGAACGAGTTAGTCGAGGCTATTTTGTTGAAACTCGACGCCCCGGCTTTGGCGAGTTTGCAAGCGACGTCGAAGTATTTTAGGCACTCTGGGGTGTGCGATAGAGTGGCGAGGTTTATATTAGCGACTAGAGATGGCGAGCCTGGGTTTGATGAGAATCATAGAGGCGAAGTGAACGACGAAGAAGAGGAGGAGGAGGAGGAGGAAGAGATTTTAGACCCGCTGCAGAGGATATTGGACGACGATTCCGAGGAGGAGAATAGAAGAAGCAGTAAAAGGAAGCTGAGAACGAGGAATAACGTTAGGAGTAAAAGCATCGTGCCACCGACGGTTGGAAGCTGTCGCGTGAGACCTCAAGACTCGGCGATTGCCGTGTTACGCTTTAAAGACGTCATGGAGAGAGCGGAACGGGCATCCAGTCTCGTTTCGTTGGGATCGTTTCACACGGTTCGAATCGCGGACAGGTTTGTGCCTTGCAAGTGTCTTGATAAACGTGGTTTTTGTCGTCGTCATCAGTGCAACACTAATCATTGCCAAGTGTTCCGCGTGAGCGACGTAGAAACGTCTGGAAGAGGGTTCCACGGCCAGCTCGGAAGAGGGCAGGATATGTACAACGCGGAAGCCTCGTTCGGCAAAGTCGCCATGGGGCCGCTCAGCTTCGATGATTACGACTACGAGGATTGTTTTAACTCGTTTAATGACAATGATGAAGAGTTTGTCCAGTCCGACGATAACAATACTTCATGGTATAGGACACTTGAACCTACGACTTTCGTTCAAGTCTCCGCAGGAGGTTCGCACTGTGCGGGACTGACCAAAAATGGGACGCTGTACACGTGGGGCCTCGCCTCCTCGGGAGAGACGGGACATCACCATACACCTATTGAAGTTGCGATTCCGAGGAAAGTATTTTCGATGGCGGAGAATTTGCATCGAGTCACAAAAGTTGCGTGTGGTTCTAATCACACTTTAGCCGTCACGGTCGACGGTCAGTTGTTTTCCTGCGGTCGTGGACGACACGGTCAGTTAGGATTGGGTTACTTCCACGACGGCGGTCCGTTGACGCGTTGCGACGCGTTACGTGGTATGCACGTCACTAAAGTTGCTGCTGGTGGACAGCACTCGGTTTGCATAACCGATGATGGTAGAGTGTGGTCGTGGGGAGATTGTACAAAAGGTCAGCTCGGCTTAGGGGATTTGCGATTCGCGACTAGTGCCGGATGGCACACCGGCGTGCCGTGGCCGTGCCTGGTCGAATCGCTCTGCGAAGAAAATTTATCTTCCTTCGATTTACTAGACGGCAAAGATTCAGTCGTGCAAGTGAGTTGTGGTAAAATGCACACGATGTTTGTGACGCAATCTGGCAAACTGTTTGCGTGTGGTAATGGCTCCTACGGCCAGATCGCCGGCCTTGCACCCACGCTGAAAGAACAAAAAAGTAGAAACGGCACAGTGGGAGGTTACAACCAATACACGCCAAAGCAAATCCAGATTAAGCACCACGTGCGCAAACAGGATGGCACAACGTTAATGCACAGAGTTCGAGCGTGCCCGTGCGTGAACGCGAATCAACCATCGAATGGTAACGTAATTTGTAGAGTTGCTCAAGTAACGTGCGGAGGGAATCATTCGTTAGTACTCACTGGCTGTGGTGCCGTTTTTGCCACCGGTACGAACTCGTACGGTCAACTCGGGTTGGGCGACGTGGAGTCTAGGGACGTTTTTAGTCGCGTGTGGAGATTTCACGACAAGAAACTAAACGTCGTCAGTATCACAACTGGAGCACACCACTCCGCGGCAATTGTTTCCAATCAAACTGTTTTGAAAGAGACGGATTGCGAAGAACGCATATCGAACGACGAGTGGTTGGAAGCGAAAGCTTGCTCGTACGCCGCCGGAGGCAAAGGGGAATACGACAAGTTGCATACAAAATACGGGTACAAACTTTATCAGTGGGGCAGAGGCGACTGGGGTCAGTTAGGTAACGGTGAGAACCGTGGTAAATGGTTGCCGACGTTGACAAAGTCGAACGATCCATTGGCGAGACCGTCGAGAAGAGCTGATTTTTTGGGGTACGAACGATACTATGAGAGCGAAGCGGAGTTACAGAGGATAGCGAAAGAAACGGAAATTAGAAACTTTGAAAACGGCGTCAATAATGATGACGTTGAATAATAGATAAATGTTTTTTTGCAAATACATACACGTATATATTAACAAGTAAACAGATTTTTATATCACGTAAGATCAGAGCTCTTTCTTGTCGCCTCCTCGGAATCGGTTGAACGCGCCCGAGACTTTAGAGAACAAGCCGCCGCCTTGTTCTTTTTTGTCACTTTTAGTGACCGGAACTTCTTGACCGGACACGTCTTCTTCGTCGCCGTCGTCCTCATCGTCGTTGTCAACAGCGCTATTAAACGCTCCGACGTCATCGCCTTCTTTTTCTTCTTCTTCTTCTCCGGAAGGCATATCGTCGCCATAATCGCCGTAGTCACCGTAGTCGCCCATGCCGCCCATGCCGCCCATGCCGCCCATTCCTCCTTCATCGTCGTCGTCGTCGTAATCGTCATCTCCACCTCCCATGCCGCCCATTCCCATCATGTCGTCTCGATTATACATCTGCATTCCCGGCATTCCCGGCATATTCTTCAACTTTCCCATCATCCTCTCCGTATCGATGTCTTTCTTCTCTTTTTTCTTAAACTCCGGCAACGGCTTTCGCGTCTTGGAAACGCTCTTGGCCTTCTTGGAGCAACTCTCCGTCTCCTCCGTGCACAACCACTCCTCGATCCCTTTCGCCGTTTTAATTCGATTCTTAAACAAAATCTCCGCTAAATCCGTATCTCTCCCTTCCATCACATCTTCGCACGCTTTCAACATCGTCTTACACGTCGTTTCGCACGACGAATACGCGTCTTCACCCATAAACTTCAAAACCAATTTGTTTCTGAAATTCACTTTCAAATCGTTTTGGACCGCCCACATGGTCTTATCGTCCGATTCGTCGCACATTGATTCCATCTCTTCGATCACGTCAACCTCGGCCAACTTCTCTCCTTTCTCTTCTCTCAAGCGCATGCCGCTTTCAAAGGCTATTTTCGAGACTTTCTGACAGACTTCGCAATGGATGAGTTTCGAATCCGATTTGACCGCTCGAAACGTCTCTTTGTTCTTCCCTCCTCCCATTCCGGGCATTCCAAACTGCGCTCGAACGACAGCAACACTTAAGAGGAAGAAGACAAAGAACGAAGAGAGAAGAAGAGAAGAGGAGGAGGAAGCAGATGATGATGATGATGATGATGATGTAAACATTTTTTGTTGTTTAGTAGTAACTTGAACTTTAAAATGACGACTTTTCCTTTGCTTCCTTTGCCCGCCGCCAAAAAAAAGAAGAAGAAGAAGAAGAGAATACACTGGAGAAGGTTTTTTATCAAACTTCTTTACTGAATTTACTTTTTCATCAAACAACACACGACTCGAGCGACGCTTATGTCGTACGAGAAGAACGCATTCTTTTCTCCGTCGTCGCAGTTGTCATCATCGTACGAGAAAGACTGTGGATGAGAGTCACCACCACACAAAACGCGTCGAGCACCCGGTCTTCTACATTTTAAACGCATCTGCACGCAGAACATATCCGCGCGCAGCGAGCCGCAAGCGATCCACAAGGAGCCTCCTCCTTTCGTATCATTTCTATCGCTCTCGTCGAGCGCTCGGGAAAGGTCGGTTACTTTAAGTGGAAGAACTGTTTTCAATGTAGTGGTTGAAGTGGTAACAGCATCGTTGCCGTCGTCGTTCCTTTCCACAGAGACGCGAACGTAGCGAGGGTTTGAGAACCATCGAGAAGAGGAGCGCGAGCACAGACGACGTTGTTTCGATTGCGCGTCGTCGTCGGGGAGAGTTTCTTTTCCTCGGTCTTCTTCACCAGCATATGCGCACTTAAATCTTTCGCCTCGAACGTATCCCGTTGTGCCGTCGATACTTTTACCCGCATCTTTCTTCTGCGAGAGCACAACGTCTGCATCTGGAAGAAGGCAATCTGCGTCCCGGGCATCAAACGCGTACAGTAACTCTTGTTGTACCATACGTTCTTCTTCGTTATCGTTGTGCAGAAATTGGACGCGAACGGTGTGAGCAGACGATGTCTGCGGTTCTGCAAGATCATCGTTGGTATTTGTCGCAATGCTTTTGATATTGTCGAGAACATCGTACTCTTCATCGAACATATTCAGAACCTCCTGGCGCACTCGGGCGGAGTAGACGTCGAAATTTTCTGAATGCCTCGAGACAAAAGCATCCACCCAACGCGTTGCGTCCTCTTTCGCTTTCTCATGAACGGTTTGTCGAAAACTTGTCGACTGAATAGGTTGAATCAAAGTGAATGCGCTTCTTTTCTGTGTTTCTTTTTCGTGCTTTGAATTTTCTGATGCGCACGTCTCCTCGCCTTTTTTCATCGCGTTCATATTTCTGGTCAAAACGTGCGCATCAAACAAAGTTGTTTCTACGTCCGCGCGCTTGTTTCTTTGAATCTCGTGCAAATGATATAAGATGGCGCGCTGGAGTCCATCGCCACCTAATTGAGGAATTTGATCGATTAATCGACTATTCCCGTCCGATCCCAGTAACTTCGATTTCAAGTCAATTAAGCTACGTTCAAACGTTGAATCGTGATAGTCGTGTCTTCCGGAACACACCGGCTCGGCTAAAAGTGCTCGCAGACACAACCAAACTTGCGCTTCTGGTTTCGGCATCTTCACTAGAGATTTTGCACTGATCCATCGACCGTCGTTGAGTACTTTTTGTTCTTCTTTTCGAAACCACGGTACTTTCGACAAAAGCGCAGGAAGCAAATGTGAGTGTATTTTATGCTTCGATATTAATCGCGCGACGACCGAGAGCGGCAATTCCGAGACGCTGTCGCATATGCTCCGCAAAATCGATAAGCACGACATTGTTCGACACAAGTATTCATCGTTTTCTTCTGAATTCTCCGATAGAGTGCTTTTCTCTGTTGGATCACTCACATTATTCAAAGCCTCTAATCGTTCCACGCAATAATCCACCAAATCGAGCAGGTTGGATTCGTTGAGACTTTTACCTACCGAACACGCATTATCGAACACGGCTATCTCTAACACGCCAAGAATAGAGCTTTGGAGCTGCCCGACGTGCAACAACAGCTTTGATTTCGCTAGATATTGCGTCATCATTTCTTTCCTTTCTCGCTCTATGCGAGCCGACAATACTGGTAAAACGTCATCCTTCCACGCTTCCAGCGCAAACAAGCACCGGACCACGTCGTCCAAAATCTCCCCCGTTGACTGCGCATCTTCTGCAACGCTCGCACAGTCGCTACAACTGTTTTCCAAAATTTCTTCTCCTCCTTTCTTCGCATTTTTCAATACCAGTCGCAGCGCTGCTTTCCTCGCCCGGTCTGCGTTTAACACAAACTCGTGCCATTCGGGCGAGTCAACGTTTTCTGGGTTTTCCAGATACGCCTTGAGGAAGTCCCGTTCTTCCCCTGCTCCTTCATCTGTGCCAACAAAGAGCGAATGAATGCAGTTTCGCACTGAATGCATTTCGCGCGCGGATGAAGAAAATTGCAGATGATTCGTGTCATCTGCAAGTATCCCGGGGTACGCGTCTGTCTGCGCGATTGCGACCATGAATGTCTTGTTGTTGTTGTTGTTGTTGTTGTTTATCGAAACCCCTAATAATAATAATAATAATAATAACGGACAGAGCAGTCGTATTTTTTAAATCCCAAAAAAAAAACGCACAAAAAAGCCGTTAAATTAAAATGAAAAACCCCCTCTCACCTAAAGTTGTTGTTGTTCGCGCGCTGCTGCTTTCGGGGTTAGCGCTTCCGCTGTGCATCGCATCATCGATATCGACAAACACGCCAGCTTCGCCATGTTTTCAAGTTCTCAACGACTTGTTGGAAGAAAGCGGCAAAGTTTCCGCGCAAAACGGTCGCACTTCATCAGTTTCGTCTTCCTTGTTCTCAAACGCCGTTCAATATGCGTTGTCTGCTGGGGTCAACAATCGAGCCACGTCGGAAGGGAGCACGAGTTTAGGTATCGGATCCTCGTCTTCAGCGAGAGGTAGCTTCGCGTCTGGAGTGTTTGCAAACGCTGCGGCAGAAGGTGCGAGTTCTTTCGGAGGGGGCACGGATGCGACTGGCGTTTTATCTGCTGCTCTCGGAACGTATACAAGAGCGTCGGGCGTTTCGAGCATGGCTACGAATGTTGGGTCGGAGGCGACGAGCGATGCCTCCTTTGCTGCAAATTTATTAACGAAAGCGACAGGTACTGTGACTCTGTGAATTCTCTTTCTCTCTCCATTATTATTAATTCTCTCTATATACCAGGAATTGCTTCTTCAAGCTTCGGCAAACAAACTATCGCGAGCGGTGACTACGCAAACGCATTTGGTGAGAGATCAGAAGCAAGGGGAAGATCGAGCATGGTATCCGGAGAGCGCAACCGAGCAAACGGGAGAGCTTCTATGGCATCAGGTTTGTTGAGCTTAGCGCAAGGAGCTGGAAGTTTCGCACAAGGCCTTCTCGCGCAATCCTATGGATCTGGAGGATTCGCGAGCGGTATTATGGCCCGTAGCTTTGGTGAAGGAAGCGGCGCGTTGGGTATATCTTCATTCGCGGCAGGTTTGTCCAGTTTTGCAAACGGTTTGAACGTTCGCGCTAATCTTGGTATTGCCAATTTCGCATCCGGGGCAAATTCGCAAGCGTCTGGTCGTTTGGCGTCTGCGGCGTTCAATCTAAACACTACCGCCGGTGGAAGTGCGAGTGCGTCTTTCGGCAACGGCACTTTAACGAAAGCAGAAACGAGCTTTGTCATCGGTCGAAACAACGCGATTGAAGTCAACGCCTCGAATTCTTTCGTGGGTGGTGAAAATTCGATCGCCTATGACGCAAATAGTTTCGTCTTTGGCAAAAATGTCGTTTCAAGAGGTGAGAATAACGCCGTTTTCGGCGGCACGGTATACGCGGATAATTTTAAGTTATCCAAGGGCACGTTTGGTGACATCGGGAAAATGGCGGATCGTATCAATGAGTTAGTGCGTGTGGCGCAAAACTTGAACGACCGCGTCACGGAGATAGAGTTAAAGTACATTGGGAAGTAATGAATGTAGCGTCGATGATAAAATTGGTTCAGTAGAGTATTTCTTGTATATTCCTTCTTTATATATTCTTACACGTTCTTCACGTAAATCCCTCAAAATGGCTGTAGTTCTCCTACGGAGTGTACGGTTGCAATTCGCTTTGGAGATGGAGACCAGCTCCAGGTCGGTACCCGTTGAAGATGCACAAAACTGTGACGTTGTCGTTATATTCTAACCCATTCAACAGCTTTGGCGTGAGGAGAAAGCACTGCGGGGTCGACGGTTCCGACGCCGAGTCCACCATTTGTTTAAACACTTTTCGTTCATTCTTCGGATCCATACCTTGGTTAATTTCGTCAACGACGCGGAATGGACATTTTGTCAGATTTTGGAGCGATATGAGGTACAACATCGTCGCAACGGCGCGTTCGCCACCAGATTGTCTATTCTTATCGAGCGCGTGTAATGGTTCACCTTCTCGGAACTTGACGTGAATATCCAACGCGTACTGTGAGAACTCATCTGGATCGTCGGGTTCGCGAAGTCTGACTTCTCCGTGGATACCAACTTGTCGGCAGTTTGTGTGAAACGCTACCGAAATTTCCCCCAGAACCTTCTGGAGCTGCGGTAACCATTGCTCCTTGAGTCCTTTGATGACCTCTTGTCCGCCATTCACGGTCGGTGCGAGTGCTGCGATTTTCTCTTTCAGGTCTTTCTTTTCGGCTTCGTATTTCTTATATTGCTGCATGGCGGTTGGATTGTTGCACACAACAGCGCTCGCTTTTTCTTCCCAAAGTTCAACCTCCTTCAACAGCTCGTCTTCATCGTCCGGCATACTTTCCATCTTCTTTTTCAACTCTTCCGTGAGCGGTGCTTCGGCATCGGCTTCTTCCTTCGCTTCTTTGCATTGTCGAGCACTTCGTTGCTTCTTTTCAGCAATTTCGTCGTGCGCATCGGCTACCTTATCACAGTCGTCCCTGACTTGGGCTTCAATGTTCTTGTAGTGCATCAAGCGTATCTTTGTATCAGTATACTTCAACTCGGCCAAGTCCTGTTCCTTTCTCGCCGCAAAGAGTGCATCTAAAACGGCGACGTATGTCTGCACTTGTTGCGCGCGTTGCGTCGCGAGAGTCGCGAGAGACTTTTTTAATTGTTCGCGAGTCGCCGAGAGGTTCGTGTTCGCTTTTGCCAGTTTGTACGATTCTTGCAAACTTCTTAGCTTTGCCTCTAATCTTTGTTTATCTGACTTCGGTTTGTTCAATCGCGCTTTTTCCTCTCGCCACGCTCTTTCGGCTTCCATCTCTCGCCTTTTGAGCGCGTTTGACTGTTCAACGATATCATTCTGGTCTTTTTGAAGTTCTTGGACTTGCGACCTGGCCTCCGCCAAATCTCTCTTCACCTTTTCCATGTCCTCTCTGTCGACTTGTGCGCCAAACAGTCTGAAATTTAGCGGTCTCATTTCTTCCGTTTCAAACGTAACTTTCGAATTGTACCTCGATCTGAGTTCAATAAAGACGTTTTTAGTCGTATACACTTGGCCAATCTTCCCGAGCTTCGAGTTGACCATTTCTTGGTACTTCGCAGCGTCCATGACTTTCACGTCGGCGATGGCGGCTTTATCTACGCGATTCAAAGCGACCAAGGTCTTCATGACGCAGTTTGGCGCCGTAAACGTCAAATCTAACGTTTCCGAAACGCCATAGGCTTTGTACTCGTTCTTAAAGTTCGCGCCTCTCACGTGCTCATTCGTGTCCGTTTGGTTGTTGCACATCAAATGCCATCTTTTCGTTTTGAAGAGGTTATTAATCGCGCCCAGCAACTCTTGGTCGTCATCGATGACGTAGCTCGACAACATCGAAAGCCCGAGATGTTTTTGTAAGAACGTCTGGTTGTTTTGATTGTTGCACTCAATTTCGCACAAAACTGGTCCTTTGAGCTTCTTCTCTTTGTTCAATCTTTTCGCCAAATCACGAACTTCCTTATCGACCTCCGTCATATTGATTGCGTTTCTGTGCGCATGCGTCAAAGCTTTCAATTTCTTTCCGCGAACGCTGTCCAAATCCGATTGGCGGATTTCTAAGTTTCTCACCCTCTGTTCCGCGGGCCGCAATCTCATGGACGCCTGGTCAATACGAGTATCAAGCGGTATCCGATCTTTTCGTACGCTTTCGTATTTCGCCTTCAAGGTTTTCAACAAATCCAAGTTTGTATCGGCAACCTCAGGGATTTCGCTCATCGCTTGCGTAATATTCTTAATATCGGCCTTAATTCTGTTCACGGTTTTTTCCGCATCCTTCTCTTTTCTGTTTGCCGAAGAGAGCAGCCCGGCTTTATCGTCGTATGTCGTTCCCAAACCTCTCAATTTCGTGAGTGCGGTGCGCTCTTTAACCTGAGCGTCCATCGTCGCTTTCTTTTTCACGCTGTATTCCTTGCCCATCTTGTGTTCTAAAACTTCCAGTTCCTTCACCGGCTTGGCCGCGATTTCTTTCTCTTTAAGGCAACCTCTCAACTTTTCTTTCGATTCGGCGTACTTTTCTTTGATTTTGCTAAACTCCACTTTCTTCTTTTCAAATCTGATCCACGGAATCTTCATCTTGTATTCTTCCGCTTTCGTTTGAAACTCCTGCTGTTTCTCCACTTTTTCCTTGTCCGCGGACAACGTCTGCAAACTTCGCGTGTTTTGATCTAAACTGTGCTGCAACATCGACAATCTCCGCTCATCGTTGCGAATGTTTTCTTTCTTCGCGATCAACTCTTCGTGCAACTTCCACAACTCTCCGTTATTTACCGTCGTTTCCGTCGTCGACAACTTGTCCGTTTCCGATAATCCGGCGAAACTCGCCACTTTATCTTGCGGTAAAAAGTTCGTCAAGTTCCCCAATTCGACGTGATGCTTTCCCTTTACCAACAAGTCGACTTCGGCCGAATTCGACGGTTGCCCGTTGATGTGCCACGCGGAACCCGTGTTTGCTTTCGTCCCGCCTTTTGCTTTCGTCAGCGTTCTTTTCACCACGTCCACCTCGTCGCCTCCGCCGGAGGTTCTTTTCAAGGTAATCTCAATCGTCGCTTTCGTCTCGCCTCTTTTCACGAATTCCGACAGCTCTTTCGCTCGTCCTAACAAATCCGTTTTACCGTTCAAGCCTAACGCAATCGCGCAAACGAAACTGGACTTCCCGGTCCCGTTCGCGCCAATCAACACGTTCAAATCTGGACCAGGCGTCAACGAGACGGAGGAATACGTCATGAAGTTTGATAAAACGATTTTAGTGATTGATCCGGCGGCATAATCGGACAACGGGTGCTTCTCGCCTTGCCGTTGGTGTTTCTTCTGCGTCGTCGTTGCGAGGGACTGCGCGGAAGCGTTTCGTTTCTTCGTCCTCGTCGGGTCCATGTTTTCCGAATCTTGGATTGGATTCATCGTCGTCGGTGTGATGAAGATTTTGGCTTTTTTAAAAATTTGAATCTCGACTGAAAAAAAGTGTTCCCAAAGCTGCCCTTTTTCTCATCAAACTCATTTTTGTCATCTGTCATCACACAAACACTTCGGACCAACACATTTCGGAACAACACAGACGCGCACAATCTTTTATTAAAGATGACGACGATGATATTTAAGAGCAAATTATTCATTCTCTCGTTCTAAACGACAGAAGAGTGTGTCTCTGAGAGCACAAAGAGAGCTCTTCGTCTTCTTCTTCTTCTTCTTCTTCTTCTTTGCAGCCGGGAAAAAGTGGATTAGAGGGACCGCGTGTCTGTCGAAGAGATGTCGCCTCCTTTTTTAACCGCCGAAAAGAACGTCCGAGAGAAACTGAAAAAGATTAACCAAGTCATCGACCGCGCTGATGGATTGTATCACCAGAAAGCGGCGAGCGGGCGGGATGTTAGCATCCACGACGACGAGGATAACAACAACAACTTCAACAATCGTGGTACTGTTGGCAATGGTGCCGATTCGAGTAACGCGAGTCTCACCAAACTCCTTTCGCAGCCGATGAAAATGAAAGACGGGACGATAGGCGCGCCAATTTTCGTTTTAGCCACGTGTGCTGCGGAGGGATTGGACAGTCATACCGTGAGAGATGTGTTTGAACGATTGATACGGTACGGCGCGTGGCGCGTCGCGTTGGACGAACACGGGACGTACCCGAGAGTGGCGAAAATGATATCGCCCGTCGCACTTCTGTGCTCGGTGTACGCGCCGCACGTGTTAAAGCAAGCGGTCGTTGATAACGTCGATCACGATAAGAAATACGACAGTTTGGACGGGAAAACCGTCGTCGCTGTGAGCACGGTAAAGGAGGAGAACCACGAGGAAGCTAAAGTGCACAAACATACTCTCCAAAATCTAAATAAAGTGTTGGAGATGTTTGTCGACGCGGGCGCAAATGTGGACGAAACGTATCAAATTGATCCGAGCGTAAGTAGTATATACACGCCTTCGCTTTCATCCAGAGATGGCGGATCGCCAACGTCTTCGGCGTCGGCATCTCCAAAGAAAGATACGGAAGACTCGACGGAATCGTTGTCGTCATCCAACCATCAATACCAGCAGTACGCGTCGTACAAGTTTCCGTCATGCGCGATGCACTCAGGAACTATTGGAAACTGTCTCTTCTTTCTATCGATAGCTATTTCTTTCGGTTCTGATATTCAAGAAACGATAGAAGCTTTACACATCATCACTCAACGAGGCTCGAATAAGCAGTGCGATCTCAACGTAAAGTGCTATGTGCCAGATCGGCCGTTTGATTTTGAATACGACGAAACGAAATCGTTCCTAGACCTCGAACGCAGAGTTTGCCCTCGGACTCCTGCTGGAGATTACATTTCCAGTTTACAGTTCCTCGTCATGTCCCTGGTTGAAAACGCTGCATTTTCCGTGGAAATTCGCGATGGAATTGCGTCGTTTTGCGTGCGTCTGATTGACCTCGGTAGCGTGCTTGGTATAGACGTCAACAACGAGTGCTCCTTTTACGCACAAAATGATTTGAGCAGATTCGAGATTAGCAATAAGCGTTTGGCGTTTGATTTCATCGAGTCTAGAGAAGAACTTGCGAGAGGTTCGGCAGGAAACGCGTGCAATGCGTTGCAGCCGAAAGGCTCGCCTCTGTTTTTCACTGGAATTGCACTTTTAGAAGGCTGCGGTACCCCGGCTTTGCGACTAGCAAAAAAACTTTTAGAGAAAGGAGCGAACCCGAATTGTTTCGGTGATTATCCCATGATTGGTTCAAACACGCCTCTCGTCGCGTTGGCGCTGTATTGTTCGTTAAATCCAAGTGGTTGGGACGAACAGCACTGCATACACTACGTAGAGAAACCATGGTGGACTCTCTATTACGAGGCGCCAAAGCCGACGCATCATGAATCGAGAAGATCCTCGGCTATTCCGAACAATAGCTACAATGCAAACAACTCGGCGGATGATACGAGAGGACATATTCGTAAAAATGACTCACACGACTATGATGGCGATGCGCAAGTGATGATCTCGGACCTTCGTGATCAGCGTACCTCATACAAGGATACCAGGCAAAGAGAGCGCAACGACCAAGAAGAAGGAAACGTAATGCACCATCAACAACAAAATTCTTCCCCGACGTCCTCACTCAACGGTACAAACGATAGATACGGGATCGACGCGATAAGCACGTTTGATTACGCGGCGAGCGCATTCGTTGATCGAATGCACGACTTTTTTAGAGAACCAAAGCGCGGTGAGCGCGCATTGAAACACTCCAGTGAACTTTTCAAACTTTTGCTTGATTACGGCGCGAGTCCATCGACGGAGTGGCAGCGAGTGCCGCGTTTACACATCGACAATATCGAGAAACGCGAACACCGGGTGTCTACTCTTCTCTCAATTGCTATCGAAGATATGTTAAACTTTGTCGAGCACGGCAAGGGTACCGTAGAGTTGCTCATAAAGAAGGGCGCGGATATAAATAAGTGTGGTCTCGGTCCCTTTCCTGTTTTTTGCTCACCGTTGTTTGCTGCATCAGCGGCATTACGATATGGCCACCCCGATGCGGATTGGTTGTTTGAAACTATCATAAAAAGCAGTGCAAGCGCGAACGCCCTGGGCTATTTTCCCGGTGGATCACAATCAACTGCAATGATAGAATTAATTCGCTGCGTTGGCGAGTCAAAATCTAAAGTGCGCAGAGAAAACGTTTTTTCAAAGATTGAAAGTCTCCTGAAAATGGGTGCTGACGCGAATCAGTCATGTTTAGATTGTTTTCTGAACACGACACCAACAGCATACACCGATATCATACAGTATCGAGCTGGGTTGACTCCGGACGTCACTCCTCTTGACACTCCTCTTGATACTCCCAATTCCATTAATATAATAGATAATAGCGCGGTTAGCAAAACTTGTGTCGAAGATGACGACGACGATGACGACGACGACGACGACGAAGGATACAGTTCAAATGGTTACACTCGATTTTACGATCCTTACCATGAAATGTACTATTACGTGGATGAAGCGACAGGCGCGTCTGATTGGATGAAGCCGGATGTTTTCGTCGATCCGAAAGAACGAAAAATCCGTCCCCCTCTGCAACCTCCACACGATTCTGATGATAACGATCCCGAACAGCACGGGGTGCCGTATATGGATGAATTGTCCGAAGATTACGATGAAGATTCGTACGATCAAGGCTATAAATCGAACGATTGGGTCCGCTGGTACGATGCTACATATGCAAGGTACTACTACTTCAACGAAAAGACATACGAAGTTCAATGGGCAAAACCTGAGGATTTTAATGAGTTGGATGTAGCCAAAGTAACGAAGTCTCCGCTCGCAGCACGTGCTGTATCCGATGCGGACGTCGCCAGAAGTTTACGGGAAAAGATGGATCTGGAAGTAAAAGGGAAGGAAAACGCGACAAAAATAGATCACAAAGCGGCCGAGGCAAAGGAAAAGAAAAAGTCCGCTGACTCTGACGCATCGGTGGAAACGAAGCGAGTTTCATTGCATTCGTTGCGAGTTGATGCGGGTAAATTAGCGGACACGAGAAACAGTGAAAACGTCTCAACAGAGGAAAGTGACGGCAAGAAAGGGGCTGTGCGAACATCCGTCTCCTCGAACAAGTTCAAATCGGCATTTAATAAGCAACAAAGGGATGAAATTTCGTTTGATACGAAAGCTTCAGAGCCTTTAGTGAGCGATACTGCAGATGTTCTTCCGAAAACGATCGATCGGACAGGCGAGTGCACGTTTTCTCCGTTATTCGTTGCAATGGACTGTTTAGAAGGTGACGGTCATCAAGTTGCGGCAAGAATCATACTTCTCCTCCTCGATTTTGGCGCCGATATCGAATACGAACAGGAGAGAAACTTGAGAAGCTGGTACGAGGGGTCGATGATCGCCATCGCGATTCAGATCGCTATTTCATGCGGCAGTCCAATCGAATTGACGCATCCGTCTGTTGGTGACGGTGACGGTGACGGTGACGGTAAAAACGATGGAAACAGTAATAAGGAGAATTTCCGCGGACATCGCGTCAAAGAAAGACAACAAGAACCCGACAATGACTCTTTCGATGGTAACAAAGAATTCACGCGCGGTATCATTCAACTCGAACAACATATTCCTACTTTGGAAACGATATCTGCTACTGAAGCCTCGGCCCAGGGTCACGGTGGTGTAAGTGACGGGTATGGTAATAATAATGATTCCGATTTCGATAGTCGAGAGATAACGTCTGATTCCGTGCAACAGAACGATGGTGTTAAAGTCGCTATGGATATCGCCAGAGTGGGTAAGCTGAGGCGCAAGCAACTGGGGATGACAGAAGATACGCCCAGACACGACTCGTACGACAGATTGAAGTCCCTCAGAGGTGACGCTGAAACTATACCTGACACAAAAGAGGCAAGAACGACGGTAGTAGCTCAAACAGTATACGAATCTTCGAAGTTTCGTTATGATGCGGCAGATCTGCACTTGGTGCAAGCCGAAATCGCACGTGAACGCCTGCGTTTGAGATACCCTCAGGATGAAGAAAACCAAGTGCCGGAGGAAAAAAAGTCGTTTTGGAAAACAGTAGCCAAGGCGATAGGTTTCGAAGATTCGGATGATGAAGGTGATGACGGTGAAGATACGCTTATGGTTGGCATGTTCTTCGATACCGTCTTCGGATTCGACGATGGTTTCGAAAAACAATACAAATTGAACACATTTGAAGAGGATCACGCGCGAGCGTCACTCGCGAGAATACACTATGGAATTGACGATCGCGGTTCATTAAAATCTTCCAGAATAAAGATGGAACAGTTTCGAAAAGCTCGGTTCGAATCGGCAACAAAGGTTGCGAAGGCTCTCATCGCGCGTTCATCTGCGAGAGTTTTGAATAGGCTCTGTCGCAATCCACTTCTAGAGGAATACGGTACTGATTTGGTCCCGTTCGAGTTTACGCCTTTTTTCGCAGCCTGTTTTGGCGCGGCTACCGCAGAGAGCGACGAACAAGTTAAGTTAGGCATAGAACTTGCTCGGGATATTCTCGCGAAAGGTGCAGACTGTACTGTTGTAGGTAGGCACGCGAAAGATAAACCATCCGAAGCAAAAGTGGCAGATTACGCCAAGTCTATCGAAGCTCGGACTGCCCCCTTTGTATGGGCGGTGACGGCCTCTGCGAGATGCCCCAAACCAGAATTTGGAGGCTTAAAGCTCGTCAAGGACTGCTTAGCGAAAGGTGCCAATCCCTTACTGTGCGAATTGGAAACGACGCGATATCCAGAAGGTCGAGGAATGACTATTTCAAATAATCCATCGAAATTGCTCAATTTATGGGATGATAAGAAATTCTTAGAAAACATGCCGCCGAAACAACGCCGTGAAGCGGAGGCTTCGCGCATTGAACTCGGACGTTTGTTAGGCGAGGCATCAACGGTGAGAAGTGTTTTCACTAAATCAAACGCACTTGCCAAAAAGAGCATGGACGCAATCATTGCAGACGCCAAGAAAGAGTGCTTCCTCAACGGGAGATGGGGCATGAAAGGCGAGAAGAATCACGGCGTAACGAGAAGGAACGACAACGACGAGATTGAAGACATTGCTACTATTGAACAGTCTGCTCGCAAAACCACGCAAGCGCTCATGCAAGCGCTCTCTCGAGACGATTTGACGAGCGAAGAAGTAGCCGTCGCGAGTGACGAAGAAAATATTATGAAATTGAGCGAAGACTTATCAAAACTCAACGCGTCTCTCAACATCACGGCGAATCAGACCAGATCGACGATAATAATGGTGCCTGCCATGTCTCGAGCGGTCGAGGACGCGAAGTTTGAAAGCGGACAAAAAGATAAGTTTGTGATGGGTGATATTATGAAACCTGTCTTGGGAGCACCGAAACGTTTCGCGCAAGTAGCCGTACTTGCTCGTGAGTCTTCTCTTCGTAATAGAACTGGACGAAAGAATAACTCTAAAACCACGCTGAAAGCACCGATGTTTTCTGCCATGTCGTCGTCTTTTGTAAAGAAAGATGGTCTGCGTTACTCTTTATCACCATCATTCCTCGGGAGTTTTCGACGCAAGAAAGAGTCTTCTGCAAAGAACGAGAAGACGGTATCGTTTAAGTAAATGCTATTTTTTGTAATGTGCTGTACTAAAATTAAAACAAAATTACATCTCTAAGTTACATGGTATCGTATATACACGCGGTACCGTTTCTGCGGGAAGGCTGATAATATTGCAAATTATCGCGCGTCGTCAAGTCCAACGTGGAGAGTTCAGGCGTCGCAGCGTTGTTTTTGACCACCACAAACGCGCGCGTTTGTTTCTCTTTGCCGTTGCTACGATTATTGATGCCGCCTAAGCGCGACTTGGTTTGCGTCCATACTTTCCGAGCGGCGCGAATGTAGGAATCGAGCGATAGTCGCTTCTTGCCGCCCGTGAAACCAGAGCTCGGAATGATGGTGCTATTATTATTCCCTCGCTGCCGCTTCATTCTTTTGTAGGTAGTATTATTTCCATCAACTCTCACATCATCTTCTGTCTTCTCCTTCGTTTGTACTTTCCTTCCTTTTCTCTTCGGGCTGAAAGAGAATAAATTCCAACGCGCGTTTTTTTTCGCCTCTTCCATGTTTTGCTTATGCTGAATATCGTCATCATTGTCGTTGTCATCATCGTCATCCTCTTCTGCGAATATGTCGCCTTCGGCGACGTCGTAGAAGCACACGTCTTCCTTCCCGGTATTTTTCGTATTTTTGTTGTTGCTGCTACCGCTTCCTTTTCGTTTCGTTTGCTCTAAGACGCCGTTGTCTGTCGACATTGCCGAGACGTCACTATCCAGGTTCGAAGACCCCTCCAACAGCATCCCGCTCAAACACGCTTCCGAGGAATACTTTCGTTTCAAAAGGGCGTTCTCCCCTAACGGAACGAGCATATCCGCGTACTCGTCGAAAATAAAATTTGGCATGTGTTTATGCACGGTGAGAACGAAATCTTTACACGAACACGGTTTCGCCAATCGATCGTCGACGATGCCTTCGATTAACGCAGGTACAATCATGTGAAACTCAGTTGTGAACATCAAAATCGGAACTTTTTCGAAATACTTTTGTTCAAAAGGCAGCCGTTTCGGTTGATTCATCATCGCGTTTTCTTCCTCCTGCTTGAATTTTTCCATGGCTCGAATATACTTACACGCCGATAACCCGTCGCACTTTGGCATTTGAAAATCCATCACGATCATTGCCAATCTGTCGTGACTATTATCAGCATTAGCATTCATACTCTTATACGCTTCGATCGCTTCCAACCCATCTCTGCACTGGATGACTTTCACTTCCCGAAAGAACACTTTCGAAAACAATCGAGTTAAAATTTTCAAGTTGACTTCGTTGTCGTCGCATATGATAACCGCCAGCTTTGGTCTTGAATTCTCGAGTCGTCGTTGGTTTTCGAAATACGCGTCTTCTTGCTGTAAAAACATCTGTTCCTCTTCCACGTACCACGGTGGGACTTCGTGTTGTTGTTGTTGTTGTTGCTCGCGTATGATGCTTTTTTGCAACTCGGTTAAACCACCATCATAATCTTCGTGAGCTTGAACCGTCGTCGTCGTCGTTTGTGTATGCTCGAGACTTTTCCGCTTCATCTATTCTGCGTATTATCAAAACTGTTCTTTCTTTCTCTCTTATTATTATTATTATTATTACTTTTATACGCGCTTGTCTTCTCCCTTTTCTCCAACCCTCTCTTTAGAGTATACGCGCAAGAGAGAGAGAATAATTCCACGTAATAATAATAACGTGAGAAACAAAAAGTGGTGGGATTCTTGGAAAAATCCCCGCTTTTTCGAAAAGAAATTTGATTCGATTTTTTTTTCCTCTTTTTTTTCGAACCAGAGAGAAAAGCGAAAGATTTGGACAGAGAGCGAAAGAGTCCAGAGAGAAAGAGAGAGGGAGAGAGAGAAAGTGTGAACCTGACACGTGTTTGTGTTTTGCGTTCAATCGTCCCTTTTTTCAAGGGGAGAAAAATCTTCACTTCACATACACATAAATATTATATATCACACACACACATATATATATATTTAAGAAGAAGAAGACAGAGATGATGGCATCGTCTCAAACTTTATCTTTCGCGCGCGCAGTCGCACCTTCCCCAAGAAAACTTACTCGTAAATCTACCCTCTCCTTTTCAAACAAGAGATCTTCTTCGATCAAAATTTCCGCGTCGTCGATCCCAATCCACATCGAATACTGCGAAAAGTGAAACTACCTCCCCCGCGTTAAAATGCTCATCGATAAAGCAGACGCGGCGTACCCGGGGAAGTTTACTTTTACCATGAACGATAACGAGATTTTGAAAAAAACCGTTCCGGAAGGACAAGGTTGGGCGATTGAAAACCAAGCCGAAAAGCCGATTCCGAACGGGGAAAACGCCTTGTGGAGAAAAGGCGCTTTCGAGGTTTTGAGATTAGACACGAACGAGTTGTTGTACTCGAAGAAAGAGACTGGGAGTCATTTGGTGGACGGGAAACCGGGAGGTGCGCTGGATGTGTTCATCGAGACGAAGATGAAGGATGCTTAACTTGAAAATGTCTTGCTCGCTTGTAAAAGACAAAGGTCGTATCGTCTCGAGATTATGCACGACGAAACGTGCACGTACACGCGTGTATCTATATATAATTTAGAAGAACAGAAAGAACAAAGTACAAGTAAACGGGATGAGAATGATGTAAAAATTATAAAGAAGTGATGAACGCGTTCGTAAAAGATTACAGGACAGACAAACTTGTCCAGCGAACGATGTTTTGATGGTACCATCCCTCGTTTACTCGAAACGTTTTGATACGTGTTTAATAAAAATAATATAGCGTAACAACAAAGACAACTGTACTCGTCGTCGTCCTTAAATTCCCATCTTCATCAGCGAGTTCTTGGACAAACCGACGTCGGTTTTAATCCTCGTGACGAGCTCATCTAATCCGTTAAATTTCATCTCCGGTCGCACGAAACCGAGGCATTCCACGGACATGGTTTCTCCGTAAAACTGTTTCTTCCCGTTCTCAAACGCGAGTCCGTCCTCGTTCTTCTCCACGCAGTGCACTTCAACCGTGACGTCGTTTTCGTAGTTTTTCTTGTCGACGAACGAAGGGCGTCGACCGACGTTTAAGACGGCTATTTTTTTACCCGATTCGTCGCCTTCTAACTGACAATATCCGAAATAGACTCCCAATGGAATGTTTTTCACGTCGACGGTATCGTCCTTCAACTCCTTTTGCCAGTTCAGAGAGATTTCGGCGGGATCCAAATTCGCCGTCGGTAAACCCATCTCGGCGCTGCCGCGACCGAAACCTCTCACGACTTTAGCTCGCATGTGAAGAGGTTTCGCCAGTTTATAGTTTTCCGTCAAGTATAAAACTCTCGTGGCGTCTAAATCGTTGTCATCGTTTTGGACGTTGTTGTTTCCTATCGAGTTGTTGTTGTTGCTATTGCTATTGCTATTGCTGCTGCTACTTCTATTATCTATATTACTATCGCTGCTCAAATCTAACGCTTTCCCTCTCTTCGCCTCTTCCTCCGTCCACGCTAACGGCAATCCTTTTACTAACGCCTCCAGCTCCTCCTTTTTCAATCTCGCGTAACTCTCGTCGCCTTCTCTGGTCTCCCTGGACGAAATAACAATCCTAGACGTCGCCTCGTTTACGCCACCCTCATCACTTCCCGACGACGACGACGACGACGACGACGACGACGACGACGAGGTTGTTTGTTTCAATAAATTCGCCGCTCTCGCCAGCGTCTCTTTCCTCTTCTTTTCCGGAAACTGTTCGAACGTGTCGTTGAAGACGATCGCGTCGAACGGACCGAAATACGGTTTCACTTCCTCTAAACTCATCTCGGAGAGTTGGAAATACTTCGCGCCTTTCTCGTTTCCTGATATTCCCACGTCCGGGACTTTCTCCATCGCGCGATCGAGCTGTTCTTCCGATACGTCCACAACCGTCGCCAACTTCGCCCCTTCTCCTTCAAACGCAGCACACGAGGACACGAAACGCTCCACGACCTCGCCGGTCTCCGCGCCGACGAGTAACGCGGTTCCAAACGGTTTCGACCTGATGAAAGCGGGAAAGCACACATTAAAAACATTTTCCGCTCGGTCTTTCTCTCGAGGGAAGTAACACTCGGAACATCCTCGAGAGGCTTCGTCCCTCAACGCTTTGACGTAAAAGTCGTTTCCGTCGTCAAAGTCATCGTCGTCGTTGTTTTTAATGTTGTTTGCTCTACATCTTCTTCTCCGTGATGATGTTTCCTCCGAACGACTTTTACGACACAGACTTTTACGACGAACATGAGGAAAACAACTGTTGTTCTTGATGGTGGTGGTGGTGAAAGTCGTCGTCGTTTGAGTAGTGCGTGGCTTCATCCTAAACTCGTCGCTCACAAAGCGTGTTTTTTGTGCTCGATTTTATCCAAAAATCCATCCGAAAAAGCAACAGATTTTTTGTCGTGAGACTTTTCCTCTTATGTCACACAGTTATTCTAATGAAGAAGATGGAGAGATGAAGAGATGAAGAGATGAAGAAGAGTGAAACTTTCTCTCCCAGTGCTAAAGCTCACGCTGAAATTGTTGTCGCGCGGGGTGTTGCTGAAAAAAAGAGCGACAAAAATGATTCAGACGACGACGATTCAGACAAAAACAACAAATCCAAATCCATCCAAACGCACGTCCTCTTGTTCCTTTCGCAACTGAACTGGATGGGAATGCACATCGTCTTCGCGGTCGCCTTGAGAAGTTCAACGAGAGCGATGGTTTTATCCTTTTACAGAGAGATGTTGGCGTGTGTTTTACTGACGATGTATTGTTTTTATGTCAGACAGAGGAGGAAGAAGAGGAAAAGGAAGGAGATGACGACGGATGAGATGACGACGGAGGTGGTGGTGACGGCGACGGCGGAACAGGCGAACGATGATGCAACAAAGAAGACAAAAGATGAAAATGGGGTGACATCGATGCAAATAGTCGCAGTTTCCATAGTTTTAGGCGCAATATTAGCTCTGATACGAGGATCGGTAGTCTTAGCGAACGCGAACGCGGGGCCGGACGTGACCTCGGCGTTGGTGTTGACGACGCCCGTGTTGACGTTTTTCTTCTCGGCGTTGTTGCGAGTGGAACACTTTTCGTTTCGAGAGGTGAATCGAGAGCATCCGGAAAACGTGATGAAAGTTTTGGCGATTTTGTTCGTGACGATTAGCGTTGCCGTCGTGTGTTCGTATAAAGGTGCGTTGATGTTTGGGGACCCGAAAGAGTACGAAGCGCCGAACGTTGTCGTCGGCGCGATATGGATGTTGACCAACACGTTGGCGAGCTCCGTGGCGATTGTCATGCAAAAAATGATTATAAACGCAAAGATACCAATCGAAGTAGTCAACGCGGCGATGACCGGTATAGGCGCGTTTTGGTTACTCATCGTTGGTCTAATCGCCCACGGAACCGCGAAAGATATTTGGACGTTATCTTCCGATGGTTTATACGCCGTGCTCTTCGGCGCGTTCTTTCCGAGCGCGATGAATTTGATCATTTTCGCAAAGAGTTCGAAACTTTTAGGCCCAAACATAACTGCGAGGTACTTTTTGTTACAACCTGCGATGACGTGGGCGTTGGATTATTTGGTTCTGAAAGACGCGGTGTACGAATCTTACGTGATATGTGCTGTTTTCTCGGCTATGGCTATGATGTCCTTCGCGAGCGCGAATTCGTTTGTCCGAAATACGACGAGTAAGAAGGAAGAAGAAAGAGAAGAGGAAATGTAGATGTAGTGGTATAATAGATGTTAGAAATAATTTTAGGTTGTAGTATCTTGTTCGTTATGCACAGATTGCTGTATTTCACCGCTACTGTTTGCTGCCGCCGCCGCTGCTACTGATTATTAACATTGATTTTACACAAGAGACTTCTTGCTTCCTCGTCTTCTTTTTCGTCTTTCATACCGACGATTTAACCACGTCGTACGTGCCGTCCTCGTTGAGAACAAAAGTGACCCCCCCTGTTTTATCCAACATCCCGGATTTGCCTTTCGACATCGATAGGCAAGCTCGATGGTAAACGTCTTCGTCCTTTTCTCCGTCTTTATTCTCGCCGCCGCTGCTCATCGTTCTCGCGTGACTTTCGATGTCGACGACACGCTTAAAAATCTGAGGATCGTCCAAGTTTGTCTTTTGCCCGCAATGAAATTGCTTACAAAATTCTTCTTCGTTTTCTTTGTTATTAGTATCGTTTTCGTCATCTTCTTCCTCTTCTTCCAAAACCTTTTCTTCTTCAACCTCCCTCGTTTCGTCATCTTTCGCGTCTCCTAGAATCCCAATCAACTCGCTTAACTCCTCCGCGCACTCCTCGGCGAGTTCCTCGTATCCTTCTAAAAACAATATCCTCGCGAACAAACGCATCTTCGTTACGCAGTGTTGCCCTTTCGCTCGCGATATCGCATGCATCCTGTTCCTTAATTTCGGTTCCGTCATCGTTCGCACTCTCATCAACGTGTGTTGATACGACGCCGTGCCCACGATGGTCTGTTTCTTCTGTTTCATCTTGTTTCTGTACGAAAACTCCTGCTCTGCGATGCGATGTTTTCGTTCTTGTTCTTCGTCTCTTTCTTTGAATTCTTCTTCTTTGTCTTCTTTGATGTCTTTGTCTTCTTCTTGTTGTTGTTCGTCAGTTTCTCCTTTTCCTCCTCCTCGTTTTAATCGCGAAGACGATCTTCGAACACCGACAACTTTTTCAACGTCGTCAGTTTCTCTTTCGCGTCTTTTCTTCTCCTTCTTCTTCTTCTTCTTCTTCTTCTTCTCATCAGATGAATCATCCTCTTCTTCTCTTTTGTTTTTAGAAGATGATGCGTTATGCATGTACGAATCAAAGTCGGACAATCCTAAACGACGCATCAACAGTTCGTTTCGCATCACTCGCGCGTTTCTTTCTTTTTCGTACTCGGTTAAAAAATTCGACTTCGAGTGTATAGTATTCGTCGTCGTCGTCATCCTTAATACACTTCTTCTTTAGGTTGTCTTCCTCTCACCACTTTGACAAAGTTATTATATTATTAGTACGATGATGATGAAAACGATTAAGTGTTTAGAAGAACTCGTCTGCTTTACTTTTCTGCATTCGCTCCTTTTTTGAATTTTCTTCTCTTTTCTCTCCTTTTTCTGATTTTCGGATTTTCTGAGCATTTGATACCCTAAACTCATAAACTCCTTCTCTGTTTTTTTTGTTCGAGCAGCGTTGGTGTTAAAAAAGCCGCGCGTCGTTCTTGCCTTCATTCTTCATTCGCGTTTGACAACAGAAGACGACCTTTCTATCTTTCTTCTCTGATTATATATACACACACACACGTCGAGTAGTCTATTCGCGAATATATAATAGAATACTCTCGATCAAAAATAATATGTTTAACAACGACGAAACCTCTTCGCTTCTTTCTAAGAAGCAACATCACCAACGCGATGATCTCGAATCGAATACTTTTGTCGCTCCATCTCCCGATGACGAAAAATTGTTCCGTGGTTCGATTTTGAATAAAACGAAAACAAAAACGCACCACGCGACGACGAAGAAGTTTGTCGTCGCCATTGGTGCCTTGTGCGTCGGCGGCAGCGCGTTGGCTGTTTCCACCAGTTCGTCTTCGTCTTCTTCGTCTTTGAGGATGTTCAATACCAGCAGATTGGGAGGCGAAGAAGAATTTGAGACCGCGGGAGGAACACAAAACTTCTCTGAAAATGGTGTTGACGAAAGCGAACTCTTAATCGACGCAAAAGGCACGCAATATCGCGGGAAACAAACGAAATCAGTCACCGGGAAAGACTGCAAGAACTGGGTGCAAACGACCATGCACCCAGACGATCACCCGAACGATGGTTTATACGAGAACTATTGTCGGAACCCGCAAGGACAGCAAGAGACTATCTTTTGCTTCGTCGGCGGAGGCGAAACGGAGAAGTGCGAACCGCTGGGTTTTAAGAACGTTCTTCTTACACAAGACGAAGAGGAAGTGGAACGATTAGAACGGGAGTTGGCGCAAGCCGAGGAAGAGGCAAAATTGCCGCGCGCGGATGGCGACGAGTCTTCAAACCCGCAAGAGCCGCAAGTCGGGGAGATTATCATCACGGAGGAAGTGCCGGTGACGGACGGGCCAACCGCGGACGAGATGGACGATACGATCGGGTCGAGAGAGCCGATGCAGTTCCAAGGTGAAACTGGCGGAAATAACAACGATCCGGACGGATCTTTTGCCGATGATGGACAAATGGTTCAACCGCAATCGCCGGACGACGAACGCGTCGTCGGAAACGGTCAAGCGTACCGAGGGAAACAAACAAAGTCGAAATCTGGCGTCGAGTGTAAGAAGTGGGTGCAAACCACCTCCACTCCGGACGATAACCCGACCGAAGGTTTAGAGGAAAACTTTTGCCGTAACCCACACGGTGCTCAGGAATCGATATGGTGCTACGTTGGCGGTGGCCAATCCGAGTTGTGCGACCCGCTCGGAGGCGGTTCGGTGGAGGAATCCGCGGAGCCGGACGCCAACGTCGTCGCGGCGTCTGTGCAACAAGCCACCACGGAACAACAACAAAACTCGTTCACTGATATTTTGCAAGAAGTGGAGAAAACGGCGGACGCGTTGAGGACGGAAGCGGACGCTTTACAATCGGAAGAGCAAAGGTTGAACCCACCGAATAACGAAGCCGGCGTCGGGTTTGACGAGACTCCGGAAGTAAACGAAGAAGAAGAAAAACAAGCGAAGAAAAAAGGTAACTTTGACCCGGCGGTTGAAGTCCTCGACGGCGACGGTACCTCGTACAGAGGCTTCCAGACGTTCTCCAAAACTGGCAAAGAGTGCGTCGCGTGGCAATTTACGCAACGCACCGCGTTCGAATACCCGGATGGCGATTTGTCCGGTAACTTTTGCCGTAACCCGGACAACCAAAAGTCCATCTATTGTTACGTTGGAAATAACGTCGCGGAATTGTGCGAACCGTTGCAAGCGCCGAAAGAGTTAAACAACGCGAACATTAAAGAAGCCGTGAACAAATGCTTACAAGAAGCGCCGAACGATGGGAATTGCCCACACTTTGCCGCCAAGTCGCAATTCGGCGTCATGAAGGATTGGGACGTCTCCAAAGTCACGAACATGCAAGAGTTGTTCAAAGGTAAAGAAGCATTTAACGGTGATTTGTCCGAATGGGACACGTCCTCGTTGACCAGTGCGTACCAAATGTTTCACAGTTGTCGGTTGTTCAATTCGGACATCTCGAACTGGGACGTCTCGAACGTGGAAAGCTTCCAAGGCATGTTTAACGGCAACGCCGCGTTCAACGCGGACATTTCCAAATGGAACACGAGTAAAGCGAAGACCATGCAAGGCATGTTCAAAGACGCGATTAACTTCAACCAAGACATTTCAGATTGGGACACGTCGAAGGTGGAAAGCTTTGTGAGCCAATTTGAAGGCGCCGAGCAGTTTAACCAAGCCATTGGGAAGTGGAACACCGGCTCTTCGAAATGGGACGGCATGCAAGGCATGTTCCAACGCGCCAAGTCGTTTGCTCAAGACGTGTCTTCGTTCACCGGCCAAGCGTCGACACAAAACCAAGGCATGATGTTCTCCGGTGCATCTGCGTTCCACGCGCGATTCAAGTGCGCCATGCCGGACATGGGACCGGCGGCGACGTGCAAAGACACGATGGCGACGGCGGAACAACAACTCGGTGAAGACGAATCGTTAGACGAAGGAGCCGACGTTGCGGACGAAAGCGATGTTCAAGAAATTCAAGTGAACGAAGAGTCGGACCAATCGATCGATGAAGACGAGCATAAAGAGCCAACAGAGGCCACAGACAGCACCGCCGCCCCCGAAACCGCCGAAGAAAAACAAGAAGAACAAGGAGAAACCAATGCTGAAATGGGGCCGGAGCCGGAAGATGATGCGGATTCGGTCGATGCGACCTCCGAGCAAAGCCACATCGAAGAGTTGCAAAATGAATTAGATGGCGAGGATCCGGACTTGGACGTGCAAGATCCAGACGACGAAACTGTCATCGAAAACGGGTTGACGTACAGAGGTAAACAAACCCACACTCGATCCGGGATGGAGTGCAAAAATTGGGTCCAAACGACGATCACGCCGAACGACAACCCTCACCAAGGTTTAGAATCTAATTATTGCCGTAACCCGAACGGGATGCAAGAGACTATCTTTTGCTTCATCGGTAACGGCGAAACCGAAGCGTGCGACGCGAAAGCCGAAATGTAAATACCTACTACTTAAGTTTTAACTACCATCTATAACTACGTACTATTACCAGTTAATAATATTATTAATACTACAAATACACGCGTTCTTCGTCAGAATGAGAATCAGAATCGTCGTCGTTGAACTACCATACATTTCTCGAGGGTCAGTCATCTTTCTTTTATCAACAACGTATCATCATCGAAACTTTGCCTCTCTCAATTTTTCCAACGCTCGAAACCGGTGCGAAATCGCATTCTTCTCCTCCTTCTCCATCTCTCCGTACGTCTTCTTCTCGTCAACATCTCTCTGTTCGTCCGGTTCAAACACCGCGTCCCATCCAAACTCCGTTTTACCTCTCGCTTTTACGATCCTCCCGTTCGTCCGCCCGACGAACACCTCCACTTCCTCCGCGCTCTTCTCGCCGCCCTCGCAATACGCGAACACGCACTGCGCGTACGCCGTTTTATCCTCGTACGCGAGCAACATGTTATTCAACCCATCCAATCCGGTTTTTTCTAAAAACCACTTCACGTACGGCCCGGGTAGCCCTTTCAACGCGTTGAAGCATAAACTCGTATCTTCCACTAAAGTTGGTCCTTCTATCTCTCTCGAAGCTAACAAGCACTTCTCTTTGGCGATATCGATCGGATCGCCTTGGAGTTCCGGTAAGTCGATCGATCGTGAGATTAAATTAATTTTCATCATCATTTTTTTTCCTCCTTTGTTGTCTTCTTCTTCTTCTTCTTCGTCTGTTGAGGCTAATTTTAATATCGATTTTACTTCTTCCAGTTTCTTCGCGTTTCCGGTGACAAACGTCACCACCTTCTTCGCTTCTTGGTCTTCTTCTTCATTCGAAGAGGAAACAGCGCGAGCGTTATTCATCGTCACTCGTTTTACCACCGGTCGTCGTCTGAATCGTCGTCTGAATCGTATTTGTTCTTGTTGTTGTGGATGATGTCCTCGCGCGTGTACTCCGCGCTTCAAACGCCTCGTAAACAAAAAAATTCCCGACGATTCAGACGATTCAGACGACACCGAGGAGGACGAGAGAGGAGAGACGAACGACAACAAAACTCGTTTAGGAGAAGTTAAGAAGGACAGAAGGAGGAAAAGGATTCTTCTTCTTCTTCTTCTTGTCTTCTTCTTCTCAACAAAGAGAGGCTGAATACTACGGACGACGACGAGAGCTTAAAATTTTCAAGTGTTTTTTTTCTTTAAAAATCGAGTTTCAGGATGACAAAAAATTTCTCTTCTTCTCGTTCGTCTCTCTCGTTTTTTTTCTCGTTTTCCCTTCTTTCTCTTCTACAAAAAAAAACGGACGAGGATGACGAGGATGATGATTCAGACGACGACGACGAGAACACCAACACCAAGAACAACACCAACTGCTGCTGCGAGGACTGCGAGGACGTGTCGTCGTTTACGTCCTCCTGCTCCTCGTTTTTATTACTATCGTAATACTACTACGAATCAGCAAAAGTTAATAAAAGGAGCAAACGCATCGTCCTCCACCTCCACGACAACCACGAAAACCATTTCCAGTAACTTAAACGCGAAGAAGAAAAGTCTGTCGAAAGCAACACACGTGACCGAAAACCAACTGAAAGAGATGAGCAACTTACAAGCGAAGTGTTTTTTCACGCCGATTTTAGGACCAAACTCGCCGTTAGATCAACTGTCGATGTTTTTATTCCAAGGCGACGTGGATGAAACTTTACTCGAAAAGTTTAGATACGTGAAACAAGATCGGTTCGCGCCGCTGGCGGTGATGAAGAAAACGAACAGCGAGAATATCATGGGAGGAAACAAAACGAAGGAAGGCGAAAACGATACCGGTAACATCGTCGGCGTGGCGGAGGTTTCGGTGCAAAGAGATGTTCTCATTGGACGATCGATAATGAAATTTAAAGACTTGGAGGAAGCGAATAGCGAATACGCGTACGTGTCGTGCATGTGCGTGGACGAGGAGTATAGGAAAATGGGCGTCGCGACGGAGTTATTGAGAGAGAGTGAAAACGTCGCCAAGAAGTGGGGGTTTAATTTGCTCTGTTTGCACTGTTACGAAGATAACATTCCGGGGATTTCGTTGTATAAACAGTTAGGGTACGAAGAGTTGTTGACGGATATGAGTTTAAAGTCGCCGTTGGATATCATTTTGAGGAAACGGAAGGTGTTGATGTGTAAAGATCTTATTTGATAAACAAAGAAAAGTTGTAATTACTAATAGAAGAAGAACGTGTTGTTATTGTTGTTGTTTATCGAGTTGATACTCGATGTGTTATTATTATTATTATTATTAAATCTAGTACAATGTAAGTAAAAGCTCTCTCTTCTTCGACGACTGAATATCAAAAGTGATGATGAAAATGATTAAAGAAAAACGTCCTTCTCCAACGCCTTGACGACGTCTTCTTGGTCGTTCAGTTTCGCCACGTCCAACGGCGACTTCCCGTCCACATTCTTCGTCGTCACGCTTCCACCGGCTTCAACCAACAACTCGACGATATCTACTCTCCCGTATCCGGCGGCGTAATGCATCGGCGTGTTGTTATTCTTATCCTTGGCTGAAGCGTCTGCTTTGGCTTCAATCAACATCTTGCAGCACTCCATTTCTCCGTACCCAGCGGCAAAGTGCAACGCCGTTCGCCCTTCCCCGTCGCTTTTGTTCACGTCCTCCTTTTCTTCGATCAATTGTTTCAACAACTCGACGTCGCCGGCGCTCGCCGCGGTCAACACGCTGTCCTCTTCGTCCTCTTCTTCTTCCTCTTCTTCTTCATTATCTACGTTCAAATTCTTCATCTGTTCGGCGACATCCGCGTGGCCACCACCACCTCCAAACCCAGGTGGCATCATCCCTCCCATCCCAGGCATGACATCCGCCATCGCCTCGTTGATCTTCTTCAACGTCTCCGGATCGTTCCAATACTTCATCATCGCTTGCGGTCCGCCTTGTTCGATATCTTTCATAATCGGTCCCATCTCCGGATCTTCTTTCAACTTATCCATCTTCTCTTTCATCTTTCTCGTCGTTTCCGGGTTATTCATCTCGCTCATCATCGATTGCATCGTCGGGTCTTGCATCATTTGCTCGCCCAATTTCTGCGCCATCTGCGCGAACGCCGGGTTCTTCATCACGCCTTCCATCGCTTGCATCGCTTGTTGTGGGTCCACGCCTTGCCCCATCATCCCACCACCGGGAACGCCGCCTTGCATCATCATTTGTTGCAATTCAGCTGCAGACGATGGTCCTGCGCCTAACGCTTGGCCGGATTGTTGCATCTTTGCGATTTGTGAAGCCATGTTCTCTTGCATTTGTTTAAACGCAGGGTCCGAAGCGATCGCTTCTGCGGCTTCTTTTATGGAAGGGTCTTCGAGCATTTGGCGGATTTTTTCCACGTCGAACGGCGCTCCTCCGCCGGGGATGCCGTTACCGCCGGGCATGCCACCGAATCCAGGCGGGAGTTCTCCTGCGCCAGCCATTTTTAGTCGTCTTTTCTTCTCAGTGAGATGATCTGTTTTGTATGTTGTTTATGTTTATGTTGTGTACACGAGATATTCTTTTGGAGGAATGGAGTTTTTTGAGGCATGGGATAAGACTCGTAAAAAGCTGTTGTAAAACTCTAGTACTAGTACATACTTCTTATTACCAAAATACTTTCAACGAACTACTATTATCTACTACGACTACTACTCTAGTATTACTCATTTTACACCCACTTCCACACAGCCTTGGTGCCACACTTTTCTGTGCTCGTGAATTCATCCTTATCTTCAGCTAAACCATCGATTTCGCAGTTCACCTCGTAAAATCGATACCGCGTCGGCAAAGCTTTATAGCTTTGAGAAAAGGACGGTTTCGACGAAAGCGGCAGACTTCGTAAAGACGTTTCGTCGATGTCAATGACTGCGTTTGGCGATAACGCGTCGCCTAACTCTTCGCGTATGCCTCTTTTTGCGGCTTCTAAAGGTGTTTCACCTTTACCGGACATGATTTTCTCGCTCAAAAACCGTTCTCGTTTTCGAGCGAGGCCGGACGGGAGCGTTTGTTCGTATTCGACGAGTTTTTTGTTCGGTTTCGATTTTGAGGTTATTTCGACGACGACGACCGAGACACGGCGGATGCACGAGAGCTTCACGGTGCCGTCGTCGTGAGTTGTCTCGTGTTCGGTTAAAACAGTTTCGCCGTTTTCAATCTCTTTGAGCAAATCATCGATAGATTTCAATCCGTTTTGCGTATCCTCGTTTTCATTCTTCGACGGCGATAACGCCGAAGAAGAAGAAGAAGGAGAAAACGTCTCGCGCACGTTGATGCCGCGCTGTGTCAACCACGCTTCCAATTTTCGCGCGTCTCCCGTGTTTTTACCGTCGTGTTCGTAACAGACGACTTCTTCATCTTTATCGTCGTCTTTCTTTTCCTCCTTTTTCTCCTTCTCGCTTATTATCGACGAACCCATCGTATCACCACCACTTCTGCTCCCTTCTCCTCGACTACCGAAAGCGGCCAAAGAAGAAGCGTTTTTCAGCGAATTCCTTTTCCAGCTTTTCTCTCTCGTTCGTTGTTGTTGTTGTTGTTGTTGTTGTTGTTGAAAACTTCTTCTTCTGTGGTTTCTTCCGAGAGAAAACGCGTTGCATAAAATGCTTCGTCGCATCACCATCGGTTTACGAGAGAATAATGCTCTTCGTTAAGAGGATGATGAAGAACTATAGTTCTCTTTACTCCTCTCTCATCACAAAAAAAACGTAGAAGAATGCGACGAAGACAAAAAGCAGTTTTCTTCTTCGAGCGGCAAAAAGTGAGCGTTCCTTCGTCGCGTCACAAAAGTCACACCCTCACGTTGTTGTTGTTATGTTGTGTGTTTTATTCTGAGGCTCATGTGTAGGGGAAAAATGCTTCATTCATGAAAAGCACTTACTCCTACGACTAAGAATAAGAACAAAGAGGAAGAAGAAGAAGAAGAAGTCTGATAATGAGCAGCCGGCGGAAGAATCCACATCCGAAACGAGCGGAAAACGCGAGGACGGTTTTGAAGGGAGAGAAAGAAGAACGACCGGTGTTGTTATGTGTGCGAATACCTGATGATGATGATGATGAGGATGATGATGAGGAAGATGTCGCTTTTGATGAAGTCGTTGAGCAGCAAAATGAGAAGTTGCGAAAAGAAAAGACTGCGACGAAGAGAGGAGGGAAGAGAAAGAGAGGGCAACAACACGAGTGCGATGTTTGCGAGAAGGTGTTTGATAGACCATCAAGTTTGGCCATACACATGCGTATTCACACGAACGAGAAACCGTACGAATGCGACGTGTGCGAGATGCGCTTTCGTCACTCTAGTACTTTGATAGTCCACATGCGCATTCACACGAACGAGAAACCGTATGAATGTGATATTTGCGATAAGCGTTTTCGTCCATCTAGTAAATTGAAAGTCCACTTGCGTATTCACACGAACGAGAAACCGTACGAGTGTGATGTGTGCGAGAAGCGTTTTATTCAATCTTGTAATTTGAAAACCCACATGCGTACTCATCGTTAGCTCTGTTATATAGTCCTAGCGTACACATACACGTTGTAATAACGACGTTATTAAATACCGAAGATACAACAGAAGAATCAATGTTCATCGAACAACAACATTTTTCGCGACAGAAAGAGAGACCCCTCTTCTTTTCTCTTTTCCTCTTCTTCTTCCTCAATTTTCTTCAGTTTTCTTCTTATTTGAATTCTCTCTTCAGAATTTCCACTCTCTCGTCGAACACATACTACACACAAACAGAGAGAGATACAAAACACGCCAAAACTAGAGATGGAAGCAGACGAAGAGATGGCGATGTATGGAGAGGAGGAATACGAGATTCCAGAAGAATATCACCACCGAGAAGAAGAGAGCGAGGAGATTCAACATCACCACAATCAGATGTTCTCCCCGCACTCATCCATAAAACGGCAAAGTTTAAACGTCGTCGTCGGACCGAGTTCCTCCCAGGAGAATGCTCTCACTCGTCCACCATTCGGCGAAGACGGCGATAACGACGAAGACGAGGACACGACGTATTTCGCGGAAGAGTACCACTTTGGTGATATTTTTGCGGCGGTGAAAACGAGACACTTGCTCGCGACTTCGGCGCCGAAACGGTTCGAACGCGTCGCGCTGAGAGCGAGCGACGATTTGAGAGCGGAGGCGCATCGGTTGAGACAAAGTAACGCATATGATAAACGGGAAGAGTCGAAAGGTTTAATCGAACGCGCGAATGAGCTGGAACGAGAGGCAAAGACATGGAATTTAGTGAACCATTTGATGGGCGACGCTTTATACGAAGACAGGAACGGGTTCGAGATTGAAAAGACGAGAACGTTAGCCGCGAATAGAGAAAATGGAAATGGATACACAGGAGACGTCCTCTTGCCACCGATGGCTGTGAGAGCGCGATTGTTCGTTCGCGATGAGAAGAGAGATCCTGTGTTGTTTCGGACGCAAAGAATCGTCGCGTGGTTGGAGGAGAATCAAGCGACCAAGTTACGTAGGGAAGCGTTTGATAGTAGTAGCGGACGGGGTGAAAGTGCGAATGAAAGTACTGCTACTACGTCTCCTGGAGCTTTAACCGCATTAGATGCGGATTGTGGAACGTTTAAAGAAACAGCGTTGGCGGTTGAACAAGGCGCGACGCAAGATTACGAAGAGCGCGAGCTGTCGCAACGGTTAGATATGGACGGCATCGTCCTGGGTGGCGGTGATTCTCAAAGCAACAACGCGGATAGAAGATTAGCGTCGCACTTTTCATCCTCCACGTCATCGTCGGGTGCGAAGAAAGGAGCGCTAGTCCCAATCGACGCGCAAAACGAAACGAAACTTTTAAAACGATTATGGCAAATAGTGCGGTCGGGCGATATCGAACAAGCGAGAGAGTTGTGCGTAAAGTGCGGACAGCCGTGGCGAGCAGCGTCGTTAGGTGGTGCGAGTGGATGGTCATTCGTCCCCGTTGGTGAGAACTGCGATAAAGAACGCGTGCGAGACGATGCGCGAATCCATGCCGTCTTGAGACGCGAAAAGCCGGGTAACAAACACGGAAGCTTTGATGAAATTCCATTACACGTCCAGAACGAGCTCGACGAGGTAGACGAGCGCGTCGTCAGCGAGTGTTTGATGATGTCAACGAATAATGTGGATGGTAGCAATTCTAATAGTTCTAACAATTGCAACAGCGCACTAGTCGATCGTCGGCGGCTGTGGAAATGGACGTTACACAAAGCGTCACGACAGTTACTCCGTAAACTGGACGACAATAGTAATACCGCGATATATGCGTTGACGCCGAGCGAACGCGAAAGGGTCATCTACGAAGCAGCGATATACGCGAGTCTTTGTGGCGACGTTGATGGGATGATGTTAGCAGCTGCGGCAGCGTCGGACGAATTTGCCGCGGACGTGACGAGCGGTGATAGCTACGATGCCATCTCGTGGGTGTTGTTTCGATCTATAGTCGATCACTGCGTGGATAGGAAATTGATGAGAAGATGGGACGAGTCTGTTGTCGGAGAGTTCTCCTCCGAAGATCCCAAAGAAGATGATGTTGCCTTCAGCGTAGGCCAACTGATTCGCGAGGCGAACGATTCAGATGATGATGACGATGAGGACAAACAAGAAAACGACGACGATGAATATGGACCACCTCGATGGCCGACGCGAGAAGTTGTGGAGAGTTGCCCACCCACTCCACAGGCCGCTTTTGACGTGTTGGAAAAGCTACTCAATCGAGAAGGACTGGAAACACACCGGGTGATACAGAAAGATTTAGCGCTCGGTAGTATCGATAACATCATCAAAAACGTTTTGTGTGATAAGGTGTTCCAACCGGATTCTGCTGCAGATACGGTGGAAGCGCAACGTGCGTTTCAAAGATTCGCTGCCAATCTCGTTTTGAGTTTAAAAGACGTACTCATCGCCGAGACGGATAAAGAAAGAGAAGAATTGCAAGAACATGGCGACTTTTTTGGATCGCGTGGTTTGGATTTTAACTGCGACAAGATTGTTGGGAGATATGTGGTCACGCTCATAACGGAAAGACGCTACTCCCTCGTATCCTTGTACGCATCGCAGCTTTCCGCGCACGAACGCGCGGAAATCCTGTCAAATTTCTACGTTTTCCATTGTTTGTTGACGTCTCCGAACGCGAAAATCAAACGTCACGAAGAAGCGTCGAATTGGATTCCACTTGAAGGAGAAGGCAACAGAAGGAACATCGTACGCATGACGCTCGATAAATCAAGATTCGAGGAGTATTCGCATTGTACTGCGAGATGGTTGAACTCTATTTCTCAGTGGGCGACCAGAGACGAGAACAATAACTTCGTTAAAGAAGCTCGATCGTTCGCGTGTAAGCTCCTTCGCGAACGCGCGCTTCGACGTACGTATGGTGCTATCGCGCAGACTTTCGTTGACGCAGAGGCGAGTACGTCGTCGTCATTCGCGCAAATTGGGAACGATGAATTTTTCAACGGAGAGCTCGACGCTATGGATTTGATCCATTTTGAGGTGCACCCATACCTCCTCGATCCCGAAACGGTAGATTTTGAAATGGATAAGCTCGATTCTAAAAACGTGCGCGAGCTGAACGATTGGGTGCAGTACTTTGAATGTTGCGAGTTGTTCAAGAAGTGGCGCGCGAGCGCGAAAAGGAATTTCGTGCCTCCAGAAGATGAAATCGAAGACGCGTTCGACAAAAATAGTGTTGCAAGCGCAAACAGAGCAAGGAGGAGTGAACGCGATTTAGCCGTAAGACCGTTCCACGAAAGTGAAAAGAGAGAATGTGACTCCGTTCTGGCGGCAAAGTGCGTTGAGAGCGTCTTGAGTCTTCTCGGTGGCGATAATTGTGCGTGGTTAAAAGATGCATTCGACGATGAGGAAGGCGACGAAACAGAGGAGGAATCTTCATCCGACGAGTTCTGGTTCCGGTTGACGACGGACGTTTACGACTTTTTCGACGTCGAACACGAACTTCTCGCATCCAAAGCGGACTCCTTTAACGAAGCGCTCAAAGCTGCGCTCGGCGAAGAACGCATCGAGGAAGATTCGTTCGCTGCAATCGAGGACTACTCCGTATATTGCGAAGCTAAAGGCGAAGAAACGATCGGTATTCGCGCGTTTCTCAAGCTTCGATACCTCTCTGCGTCTACAAACAAGAAAGAGGTCAAGTTACGAACGATGCGAGCGCTCTCGAGAGTAATCAAAGCGCTATTCTTGGACGTCAATCAGCTGGAAACGTCCGAGGAGGAGGAGTTTGGTCGATACGACGATGAAGATGAAGAATCAAGAGAAGGTATGGACTCTTCTGCTGCTCCGTCTTCTCTATCGTACGCTTCGCGACGCTTGTGCGAGTTCGTGTGCGTTCCGAGCTTGATCATCCAAGCCGCGGAATGCGAGGCGTGGTGTGTAGGTGAAGGATACGGTTCGAAAATCGCTGAGTTGATGGCACATCCTGGATTAGATTACGCCGCGAAACTGTTCACGAAAGAAGAAATAGAGCGAACGCTAAAGTTTCGCAGATTAGGAACACTTAGACAATTGGAATAAATGATCTACAGTCGCATTTCAAATAATTTACACTCGGCGTCGAACGAAAAATCTAGCTCTTCTTCCGGAACTTTTCTAAACTGACTAAATTCTTTCGCGGACAACTCTTGGAATAGCTCAAAGGCTAGTTTATCTCTCGGTTGCGCACACACGTAACATACGCCTTTTTCGGGATCAATCAACGTCTTCAAGCACCGAATCAAAGGTTCCACCAGCCGTTCCGCGAATATGACGTCCGTCGCTAGGAGCAAATCAAATTTGCCTCGTCCAGTCGTCGCTAACGCATCTAAATCCTTTTTGCTCGTCCAATCCAAAGGTTTCACATCTATCGTCTTACTACTGCTATCATCGTTATCGTTACTAAAATTCCTCTCTACGTTTCTTTGCATCAAATCGAAACACTCAATCGTATCCGTAAGCACTGTCCTTTCCATATTGGGGATTGTTTTATGAACCCAAATACCTAAAAATCCAGTCCCGGCGCCTATGTCTATGCAATCTCTTATCACGGTCTTCTGTTTCTGATTCTTCAAAACGAGCTTTCTCAAATACTCGGCCAGTGCGAACGCGGATTCCCAAACAATGCCTCCGCAACTGTTTTCCAACTCTTGCTTTTGTTCGACGCGTATCACTTCGTCGGAAACCGTTGAAGAAGAATCTATTCTGAAACTAACGATAGGACTGTTCGCCATCTCGAAGAAAGCTTCGTCTGGAGAGAGTTTTGCGAGGAGGTCTTGATACTGCGCAACGATGACGTGTTCTTGTTGTTCTTCTTTGTCTGATTCCGACGTCATTTTTGACGGTGATGATGTTGTTCTTTTGTGCGGGGCATGAACGTTATGTCATTTTACCTAAAATTATAAAACTATTAACAAAGTGTACACAAACTAGGACAAAACTAGGACCGCACAAAACCTAGTGGAGGCGACGCATGTGAACTTTCAAATTACTAGAACAACGAAAACGCTTCTCGCACACATCACATTCGTACGGTTTCTCTTTCGTGTGAATACGCTTGTGGGCTTTCAAATGTTGAGATTGACGAAAACGCATCTCGCACACATCACATTCGTACGGTTTCTCGTTCGTGTGAATACGCTTGTGGCTTTTCAAATTACTAGAATTACGAAACTTCATCTC